>Ga0056128_1000806_pt1 | contig 31335 bp, 15 predicted proteins | sample WorMetLIZISLAND2_FD_71113 | JGI IMG/M metagenome (GOLD analysis project Ga0056128, IMG submission 71113) | Marine gutless worms symbiont microbial communities from Max Planck institute for Marine Microbiology, Germany - Olavius geniculatus... ...
TTTCTTAACGGCACATCAGCACAAAATAGGCCATTCAGTGCCATACGTGGTTAAAATTAGTTAAAAGCAGTTAATATATGTATTAAAAGCAAAGTTAAAATACTTGTTAAGATCAAGGCTGTTAAGCTAAGGTGAAAACAACATTATATACGATTTTAAAAGCCGATATCTTCAACATAAGCGATGATGTTGCGAGATGCAACATTTTCAGAAACGTCCTTGAGTGTGGCCACTCCAAAATATCTCTGACGTGCTGCACTGTAACGGGTGCAGTCTACCAAAATGCCAACAGACAGGTAGAGAGAAAGAAGTGATCAGATAACCGAGTGATATAGTCAAGTCCTCTAAGTTTGAGTCTGAATTTAGTTCTGATAAATAAAGATTTGAGTAGAACACGAGTTCAGTGTAGACTTGACTACTATAGATGACCTCCTAAATTCAGCAGAAGTAAGCAAAGCGATGGGCATAAAACATGATCTAAAAAGTTTATGTTTTTTTTATTTTTGCCACGTTTTTTTTATTTTTTTTTTATTTTCTCAGCATGAGAAAACGAACTTCGAAAAGCACTTTGAAACCACCAAAACAAATTAATATGTCACAGTGATGGTAGTTTACTTAGCACCTAATATCGTATGACCATTTCAGTTAAATTAAAATTTAAAGTTCTCTCTCTAGCCTACAGTTCCAAACATACTGCACCAAGATCACATAGCAATAGACATGAAACAAAAGGTTAAATGAATTATGGCCAACGTTTTTTGTTCAACGTTTTTAAACATTTTTTATTTCTTCCATGTTTATTACGTTTTTCACGTTTAAAAAAATTGGGCCCAAAAGTAGACTTTGCAATTTTTGGCCGATAGTGTGCCTGTATAAAATTTTCACGTATAAACAGCCTATAATCGTCATCATAGCCTCATAAAAGTTGGATAGTAATAGCCAATATGGCCACGAGAATTCCAAATATGTGGTCATTTTTGACCCCCCTTTGCCTACAGCTCACGTAACACGAGGCACGTGCAGTAAACTTTGGCTTTTAAAATAAGCTAAACACTACTTTGAGGCTATATAACTCCATAATGAACCACCAATAGGAAAGTGACGACGACAAGTCAAATTAGTCACGTTACCGATGACGTCACGTGATCCCAAAAGGTCAAGGTTGTGACCCCAAAATCTTTGAGACCCCATATCTCCATAACAATGCAATATAGATGCATGGTCATCATTGAACACCATTAGAAAACCGCCTACACTGAATCCAATGGTCACATAACCGATAACGTCACGTGACCCCCAAAAAGTGTAGGTCTTGACCCCAAACATTTTAAAATTCCGTATCTTCATAACCATGAAAGATAGGCAAATTATAATCAACCAAATACAGAAGACATTAGTTTATAGCAATAAAACTGCAAACATAAATGTACAAAATATCAGTTTACACACTTGTTAACAGGAGATGAACAGCTAGTCGATGTGCTGTTGAATAATATCACCTTTTTATGATTTTTGCTGTTTTCGATGTGTCACTCATTGCATGTCACCGATAACAAGTGTATAAACTAACATTTTGTACATTTATCTATGCAATGAACGACTGTTAGATGCAAAATTAAACGTCGCTGCAGAGCTGGAAGTTGACTCCGCCCACAGATGTCAAGCTCCGCCTACTCCTGCTGTAAGGCACTGAGCTTGTCTTCAGCAGTGTGCCACGAAGTCACACTACAACATACGTAAACATCCAAATATATGTAAATAGTAAATACATCAATATCACTGGCGTCGTACGTCGAAAAAGTAGGTGGGACAATTTTCCGACAGACACGGCAAATTTCCGACAGAATTCTGATAAAAAGTTGCAATTATTGACAGATATTGTGCACGCTCAAAAGTTTAATTTTGCCTTTAATTTTTCCTAGAATAGGGAGGGACTTTCAATTCCAAATTTTGCATTTTTAGCCAAACTTAAAATGTCAATCTACAGCAACGTATCAATTATCCTAAAGTCTCTACATAAAAGTCAACTGTCACAAAGACGACTTTGTAGTACTACTAGCAGTAACAAGTAAACAGTCTGTTCACATTATCCAAGCAAAGCTCAAAGTGTCACCCACACGTGATATTAAGTGGAGGATAACTGATAATATAAAGAATCTTCTTATCACTTACTGCTGTTATGAAGCCTACTTGATGTCTTATGATGAGACAATTGGACTTACACAGGAAGACTTCATATTTGATGCTGCGCATCAGGAAATTGTTGCTAATCTCTGAACAACAACAACTTTGATGAGGTGGAAAATGAGCATGCACCTAACATAATCTTAACTTCTTGGTCATCTTTGCGTCAAAAACTATCAAACTTGGTGCACATTTGATGAAGTTCTGACGAAAACAAATTTGCACAGTTTTTTCGAGACACAGCATAGTTCTCACGAATACAATATTCCGGGCGTCAATCTGTTGTTTAATAACCTAAACTTTTGTGTAAAATTCACACGACATGTCACGACAAAGAAAAATTTGTAAAAAATTCCCGCTCCAGCTGTCTCTATCTCTTTGTCGGCTGCAACCGAAAGCAGGGGAATTTATCCAGGTCTTACCGAGCTATGCATTGAGGCATAGCTGTTGGCGTCTTTTGTTCATGTCCATTGCTCTTCGCTGGAACTCAGCCATGCCGTTGGTCGTCGCAGTGCCGCTAATCACACGATGCTGACCGGTCATGTCCTGTGGTAGTTGCTGACTGGTGTCATCGCGGCTGTTGCGTCTGCGGTTTATCCACTCCCGCATGAATAGTGGTGGATTCACAGGCGTTTCATCATCATCAGCACTTGGCTACAAGATACAACCCAGCAGTATTGTAATAGTAATAGCAGTAGGAAAATGAAACACAGCAGCAGCAACAACAACAACAAAGGAGTCCAGAGGGCGATTAAAAAGCGGCACAACTAATGAGATAACATACGATCATGTTGTTTAATATGCTAAACTTCTGTGTAAATTCACACGACATGTCACGACAAAGAAAAATGTGTAAAAAAATTCCTGCTCCAGCTGTCTCTAATTTTTTGCCGGCTGCAACCGGAAGCAAGGAAATTTTTTCTAGGTCTTACCAAACTATGCATTGCCATGCCGTTGGTCGTCGCAGTGCCGCTAATCACACGATGCTGACTGCTCGTGTCCTGTTGTAGTTGCTGACCGGTGTCATCGCGGCTGCTGCGTCTGCACCTCCTCTCCCACTCCCGCATGAATGCTGGTGAATTCACAGGCGTTTCATCATCATCAGCATTCGGCTACAAGATACAACCCAGCAGTATTGTAATAGTAGTAGTAGTAGGAAAATGAAACACAGCAGCAGCAACAACAACAACAAAGGAGTCCAGAAGGCGATTAAAAAGCGGCACAACTAATGAGATAACATACGATCAATTGATAAAATCAGCTGATAAAAAATCATGTCATGCAAATATGGTTGATTTTATCGTCATGCTCTGAAATGGGTTCGGAGGAAGATTAAACAGTTCATCCTTTAATATGTCCATGATACTGGCACAGATAGATCAAGTAAAGTATGAAAATGCAAACCAACAGATGTCTATAGATGGTATGTCAGAATTAGTGAGTGAGTGAGTAGTTTCTTAATGGTATGTCCGAAAAACTGGTATGACCCTGTCAAACTTCCAGAGACGTCAAACTCTCTCAACACCAGAAAGCAACCTTCCAAGTTGCACCAACCGATCCACCCTACCTTTCTTTTCCCCTCCCTCGCTCCCTTCGCTCTCCTGGGCAAGCTCTTGCACAGATGCAATATGGGTTTGCATCATGGCAACAATTTTAGTCATTTATGAACAATGACTGTGTTTTGTTGATTTGTCAAGTGACAGCTTTAACTTCCTCCAACTTCTCCCACGAATGCTTTCTTTCTGATTTCACCGATCAATGGAGCGGACGCTCCTACAGACCTCATAGACTATGTCGGAAGGGACATGCACACTCTTGGTCTGTCCTAGGAAGATGTTCAAAAAAGATGAACGGACACTGAGTGAGATCAAGTTTCGCTAAGACTTTAGTCTAAGAACAAAGTCAAGTCAAGACTTTAGTCTACTAAAGTCTTAGCAAAACTTGACCTCACTCACTGTTTGAGAATCAACAGAAAACCCACCACATAAACACTCTGCATGATCGAAGTCGAGGGGGTAACACCGACTGCCAAAATTGTAGACCCAGGTTGTCCCAGGAGGCAGGTACGACATACAATGTTAGTTTCAATGTGAGGCAGCTACGAAGTGCAAAGCCAAATAATCAAAAATTTTGCCCACCCCCCAAAAAACTTGGGGGGAGAGGTAGGGTGTACACCCAATCTACAAAAAGGGGATATGCACGTAAACACCGTATGAAAATTTCATAAAGATTGACCCATACAAACTTGAGTTACACACCAGCGAAATTCTAAGACTATTCAGTGGTCAAGGAAATGGAATGGTGAACTTTGGCCCACAAAATTTGACATTTTTGACCAGCCTTAAAATGTGTAGCATTGTACAATAATTTTGCCAAGATCGGCCAAAGTAAACTTTAGTTACAAACAAAAAGAATGCAATTATCAACGACTCACAGGTGTGGGCGTAGGCTGGACAGGCCGGAGCGGAATTGAGTACAAAGATGCTGGAGTGACAGTGTGCTCAGTATTAGGCTGTCTGGTAGTCACGGGTCGCAGACGAACTCCGAACCTGCTGCCAGTGGGTGCTGACGACTCGGCCGAATCATTCTGCTGCTGCAGACGTTCATCTGTGCAGAAATACTAGCAGTTTGTCTTCAGCATCTGATCAAGCTGTTGATTCATCAATATTCCATTTATTGTTACACAGTACCAGTGGTGTAGCCAGAAATGTGAATTGGGGGCTGCTGTCCCTTTACCTCCCCTTCCCTTCCCCCTTTCATCCCTCTCCTCCCTTCACCTCCCTTTGACTCCTTCTTACCTCTCCCTTTCCCCCTATACCATCCCCTCGAACCAGGACCCCTAAAATTCAGTTAAAGGCCTGGGGAGTTCCCCCATCAGTCAGGGGTGAACCCCAAGCTGAAATCGAATTTAGTGCATTATAGCTTTAAAAGACAGGATCTGGTGGCGACAATTTCAATTATTTTCCTGAAAATCAACTGACCAAATAAGCAGACTTTCAAGAAACATCTCGCAGAAAGCTGCGGGTAGATAACCCTTGCTGACTCGCAAACATTTTATCAAATGTCTGTCTAATGGTGAAACTCATAATTTACAAACACGGAAATATGACGTCAGCATTACATCACCAGTAGCAAATAATATCTAACTTTGCCACCGTTAGATTACTTGTTTTCCACTAAACATTCCCTAAAAATTTTGTGGAAATCTGAGCAAGTTAGACGCATGGTTACAATGAACCACTAATAGGAAACCACATACGCTGAGTCAAATGGTCACGTGACCGATGACGTCACGTGACCTCAAAAGGTCAAAGTCGTGACCCCATTATCTTTGAGGTGCCATATCTCCGTAACAATGCAAGATAGGCACATGGTCACAATGGACCACCTATAGGAAGTCACCCAATGTGAGTCAAATGGTAACGTGATTGGTTTGGGTCACATTATTGCTTTAAACTCACAAATTCACAATTAAATTTGTTAATAAAACAGCAAATATTAAATATAAAAACTTACCAGTTTACATTATCGTGTAACGGCGACCAAGTCACACATCCAAAACAGCAGAAATCATTTTACTAGGACACAGAGTGATAGAACGACGAACTGGCTGCCCTTACAAACCATGTGACGTGACCCCATTTAACCTTTTCCACTCCAGCATCATCTCGTAAGCTAATAAACGTAGTCGATGCAAATGTGACACAAATGTTTTCCAGCTGATTAAATGTACTGCTCGTCTGTAGGTAAAAGAGTCAAATTAGAAACAAAGTTGAATATCTTTTGGAAGACTGGAAGTCTTCCAAAAGAGATTCAACTTTGTTTCCAAAAAATCAAGTAACAACCAAAAAATCTATTAAATTAATGTGCACAACGGTAGTTGCCTAAAGTAGAACAAAATCTCTTCCCGCTCTTAACAGCCATTAATGGCGAAATAGATGTCAGGTGACTCAGTTACTTGGCATATCTAAGCCGAAAGTGGGTTAAATACAGCTCAACAGCCGTGAATAAGCAGTGTTGCAATAATATGAGCAAGTTTCCTTAAATAGAACATACTCAGCATTTTGTTCCAATTAGGAAGACTATAGCTGTTCCATTCAGTGCAATTTAAACAAATTTTAGAAATCACTGCACAGCAGCACAGCCGTTGTTTACATCACATTATCGCTCATACACCCAACACCGATAAACATCCAGTGTGCACAGCATTAACGGCTACGAATTCACTTCACAAATATGGTGTGTGCCATCCTAACTACTGGTGTTGCATTTAAGGTCGTATCAATCAATCATCAACAATCCTCATTAACTGCAAATCGAGTTGATAACACACACCATACTTACCTAAAATCAAAAGCGAAACCACCATAGAGTACTAATTACTCCTCACTTTCAGTAAGCAGCTTTCAAGTAAGTAAAGTGTTCCAATCAAGGAACCATTCCAATTCAGGCAACTCTCGCCTATTGGCTTACGGAATAATGCGGGGTAGAAAACGTTAAATGGGGTCACGTCACATGGTTTGCAAGGGCAGCCAGTTCGTCGTTCTATCACTCTGTGTCCTAGCAAAATGATTTCTGCTGTTTTAAATGTGTGACTTGGTCGCTCTTACACAGTAATGTAAACTGGTAAGATTTTTATATTTAATAAACTATAATACAGTTCATTTATACAAACAAAGGTTCCTATATGACTAGTTACGAAGGTCGTTCGATAAATAAGTTACAAAGTAGCGTCATTCTGTTAGTTTTCCAAATCTAAAAAATCCAAAATACATTTTGTAGAGAATTTTATTCTGAACATGTGTAAAATTTTCTTGGATAATGACGTCATTATTGTGACATCATCTGCTCACAGAACACAGTCTACATGTGTATTATTTTCCCACCAGTAATCTACCATAACTCGCAAGTGATAAACAGCATAAAAACGAAAAATACAATAACAGCACACTGTTCCTTACGGGAGGCTTTCAGAGTCAACGTTGCCATATCTAATGTTTATAAATGACATCACAGTGACGTCATCATCATGAAACTCACAGCTGCTACTCAGAATTAAATTCCCTACAAAACATATATTTCAGATTTTTAATATTTGTAAAACTAATGAAATGACACTGATTTGTAACTTATTTATCGAACGACCCTCGTATTTACAATACCGATTTCGAACAAATTCACTGACTAAAAGAGAAAAGAAAGTAACTCACCTTCCTGTAATCCTGGTCGATTCGGACCAGCTGTAGAGTTCTGCACTGGCTGCGAATCTGGCTTGTTCTCATTGGTTTTCTCACCAGGAGGCGCTACTGGTAGTTTGACCACATCCTTCACACTCTGGCTATTATCAGTTACTACTGCCTTGGTAACTGTACGATTCTCATCATCATGTGGTACTGTCTCATCACCATGCCTGTCATCTGTGACTGGTTCTATCAAATGTGTATCCGTGGCACTTGCAGGTGCTGAAAAACTGTCCACATGACTCTCAGCCATACCAGCAGCACTGGTGTTCATGATAGATGGCTGCTGCTGCTGCACATCTGTCCACGGTTCACCATTAGCCTTCACTGGCAACTGAGATACACCACCGTGATCGTCCGACATCTCATTTACATGCTCCGCTAAAACCGTATCCATCATAGCTGCTTGTTTCATGCCACCAGAAATTTTGTTTTCATCAGAATGTACTTCTTCCGGTAACAGGTCATCACCTGATAACTGTTTGACCTCTTGTGATTGAATGCCGATCTTGTCTTTATCGAATACAACTATTACTTCTTGTTCTTCCGGACCAACAAGAATTTCATTTTCGGCCAAATTTGCCCGCTCTTCCAGCGATGGAGATGCGCCATGTGGATCAGCTTCTGATGTATCTTTTCTACAACTGGCTTGGCGAGTCTCCACCGCAACCCATTCATCCCGATCCGTCTCAGATTCTTCTGCTTCCGTACCATCCACAAGGACTCTGTCCTCAACAGTCTTTACCTCTTCCCGTGGATACACGCCATCCTGATCCTGATCCCCAGCCGGTTCTTTTATTACCTCAGACCTATCTGCTTTGCCGTCATGTTCTCCGTTGCCAAGGTCGTTGTTTTTGGCACTGTCGTCACTACCTTCCACAGTTTCCGCCTGTTTGCCTGCCACTTCAGACTGACTGACAATCTCACCACTAATTCTTGGATCTGTTAATATCACACAAAAAGACGCACTCAGCATAATCGGGTACAGCAGGTATCAAAAGCAAAATAAAAAAATATTGTATATTAGTAAAACATCCTAATGACAAAGTTCTGTAGTATGCTACTTAAAAGTTTATCTCATTGCACAATGAAATACAGCAAGCAAACAAGTATATTAAATGTAAAAAAAACATTAAAAGCACTGGAAAATGCATCACATAGAAAGTTTTTTTCTGGACTATCTCAAAATGTCATCGATAACAGATAGAATGTTTTGCCAATCTGCCCTTGATATGCGAGTTCAAAATTTAAAATTTACTTCAAAATTTCACCAAAATGAAAGACCACAGACCTGTGTGTCTGCTGAGGTCTATAGTATCAGAAAAGTTTCATTTCTCAGGTTGCTGCTAACATAACACTAAATAACATTATTACGTAATTTAATCAGTGCTGTCAGGCTCTCAAGATGACCATATGGGAGATTTATCCCCTCCCTTCTTTTCCCCCTCTTTTCCCACCCCTTTCCCTTCCCCTTTCTCCCTCTCATTCCTTCTCTCCCCTACCTCTTCTTCCATCCCATGACCTTTTCCCCTCCCTTTCCCTACAGTATTCTCCCCTTACCTTGCCTTGAAAGCAAGACTCTTTTAATCCAGCTATATGGCCTGAAGCAGAGACCCGGCCATCATTCAATTAGATGCACTTTAGCCTTAATATAATGACATCAGATAGCAACAATTTTAACTATTCTCCTGAGAATCAACTAACCAAATTCAGTGTGGTTTAAACAATAAAGGCAAATTAAAATTTTACACAACAGAAATGCTGGAATCTTAGTGATGCGGCGGGTAAGCGGGAGGGGGCTCAAAAATGCGAAAGAAAAGTTGGTAGGTCTGTTTATTATGTGCTCAAAAATTACGGAATGTATACACCATCACCTATAACCTTACACCTCAAAGTCACGAATAAAAAAAATAACTAGAAATTTGGGGCAAAGCCCAACGTGAGTCCGCCCGGCGCCCTAATTCCGATTGAGGAAAAAATTCGGGGGGGGGGAATTTCCCCGGTAGCAAAGTCACGTGGCCCGCATTCAAATGCATTAGCATATGCAAAATGCGCAATGTTGACATAGGGTGGGTCAACATGCACACCTATAACTTTTTTTGTCAGTGGACCAAAGTTAAATTTTTTTATGTTCAACATGAGATGAATTGCCCTTGATAACACCACTGACCGCTTGTTGATATCTTTATGCATTCCAGAGATATTCGCGGTCAAACTCGAAAGTTGTCCTAAATCGCACCAAATTTTGGACGTTTTTTGCCCTCCATAATTTTAAGGGGGCGGCGTCCCCCAAAAGTTGTACCCGCGTTAACACCCCCACATAGAGGCACGTCACGTGGCAAAGTATCATGGGGCTACTCCCACTACCGCCAAAATTATAGAGGTGCATTTACTAAATTTTAAGCTTTTTAAAATTTTAAACTTTTGACCCCCCCTTCGAAAAACATTATAAGGGGGACCCCCATCCCCAGTTGGGAATGCGCTAGTAAGACTTGGTCATTCTCTAGCGCATGTAAAAATTTGGGGTGCAGCACCTCTAGGGGCCGAAATATGGTCTTCCGAAAAAATCGTTTCGGGTGGGTACGATCTCACCACTTGATCTCCGTGATTATTGGACCAAAGTTCACCGAACTTCTTTCACTCAGCGTGGGAGAAATCGCTGTACAAAACCTCATAGTCCGATTTCATATATCTTCATCTGTTCCAGAGATATTCGCCGCCGAACTTTGAAGTCGACCAAAATGGGGCCAAATTTTGCATGTTTTTGGCCCCTAAAATTTTTTCTGGCGGCTCCCCCAAAATTTTTGACAGATATTATAAAACTGAACACAGCTCCGAGCATCGTGCAAAATTTTGCGGCAATCGGCCCATGGAGCTCCGAGATTACGCGAGGGGGAAAAATGAATGCCAGCAAAACATAAGCCCTCCCGAAAACTATCGTTTACGGGTGGAATAATGACAAAAAATAGATACAATGTGACTGTGGGCTCAATACATCCTTTTTTACATTGTAATATCTTTTACAACCTAACATGATTATATGACACAGACACACCGAGAGACATCAAACGCGATGAAAACATTATCGCTGCCATTCACCACATTCACTCGGCAAAGATAACAACGAGCAACTCACTTCCATCAACAGATGATGTTGGTTTGCTGGGTTTTTTGACTCGATCCTTGACATAGTTCGGCAGCACCGGCTGCACATCAAATCAACCAGACACAATGACACAATCAGTAAAACTACACCTGTTTGGCTTAGATCAAATCTACACCAGCAAAAGTATTAAAACGCCTATAGAGTGATATAGTTGAACTGAAATGAAGAGAGTTGAACTGAAACGGTTTAGTTTTTGACAGACTGACCAATAAGGAAGCAGGGCGGGCCGGCGACCCCATTGGTCATTAGTTGTCGCATACGTGGGCAGGGTCATGTAGGCTACTGCCTGAGGCCATTAGACGGTGCCTACTGTAATACATTACCACTTGCCCATTGGTCACTGATCAGTTTGTCAAAAACTAAACCATATCAGTTCAGTTCAGTTCAGTTGCTCTCTATGTGCCTTTACATATCTTTGAACACACTCATAGGGTCTAACGGTAACTAATAAGTTATATATAGATTCATCAAAGTTTACTGATCAGTCTGTTGGCGTTTCAGCAACCGCACTATCAACAAACTAATTAATAAATGTTGTAATCTGATGAATTTACATAACATTAAGATTTTTGAGGATCCTAAGCCGCATAGAGTCAAGAAACTCTTTCCTTCCCTTTCCCTTCTCCCCATTGCATTCTCTTTCCCCTCGCCTCATCTTTGCCCTTCCCAAGACTCGGCCCCACCTCTTTAATCCTGCCGGGGAGTCTAACATAAAAAACGTAAAGTCCTTCCCGAGCCTTACGGCCCATAGGGCGGCGCTGATCTCCGTTTCCTAAGGTCCTCAGCCAGACACCAGTTTTTACACTACGAGACCACGGATACAGGACCAGTGTATCACGCGGTGTGCCTGTTTACATCCCAGTGGTGAAGCCGGTACCAAATTATACTGCTTGGTGACAGAGGCACATGTGTGTCAACAACTTGCCTAAGGTCGTTACCTGGCTGTGTCCCGGTGCGAAGGCGAACCTGCGCCTCTGAGTTACCTCAGGATTACAAGTCAGACACGTTACTGTTAGACTACCAAGGCACACAGGGAGTCTGGGGAGCACCTAAAACCAAATCTAAGCTTCCCCCAGGTCTGGGCAGAACCCAGCCGCCAAACGGTTTGTGGTGTACTTTGAGCTAAACACTCGCTTCTGAAGATAAGCAATTATTTTGTTATTTTCTGTAAAACAAGTTGCTAACTCATAGTATGCGACGTGGGGGTGGGGGCAGCAGTTACACAGCCTCAATAAGTATTTCAGTGCATGCTCAGTGACAATCAAGGCATAAATCAGGGGCATGTGAAAATCAGGATTTCTAAGCTTCATTCCCTAGTATTAAATCTGGCACTGAGCTAAGTGCTAGAAATGCAAGGATACGTGCACACGAATAAATTCCCAACATTCGTAGAATGTAAACAAAGTGCTTGTTTTACTACAAACAAACACAAGTTTACCTGACGTGGAATATCAAGACATTTTCCAACCTGATATAACATAAAACAGCAACGCTAACAATATTGCTGCTGATACTAATAAAAATACTAAGACGGCAACACAGAACTGGACTAGAAGGGCACTGGGACAGCACAAACCACCGCCAATATAGTTATTTATTATAAAATCGTACACGAAGTACACAAAAAATAAGAGAAAAAAATGTCACTTAATACACAGATAAAAAAATTGAAAAACTCAACATCAGAGCATGGCAAATTCAGACAAAATCAGGTACTTCTGATAAAAATCAACTCGAGCAGCATGCATGTGGTATCTATGTTGACTACGAATATAATGCCAGGTAAACGAAGATTTTCTCATTATTTGCCAGGTGACAGCACTGTTTTTCCCAAAATCTAATCAACTGTAGACTGGGTCAAATCCATAAAGATTGCGGCCAAATCCACTTTTAACTTTTTCTGTTATCCTGCTAACAAACAAACAGATAAATAAACAATAAATAAATAAACGGCACGACTGACATAACCTCGTCTTTAGACAAAGTAGAAACACTGAAGCTGAGCTAATGAAAGCTTATGTTGTTCTACTGAATACTGGCAGTAGATTTTCCCACTACAGCATACAATGTGAGTCTTCTTCTTCTGAGCGTATGCTTTGCATGCCGAGCCAGGCAATGGCCTCCTCATCAGCCAAATGGAAGGCTGACAGACCGCCGGAAAATTTCGTATCTGGACAATCGTTCACAATGTGTGACATAGTTTGTAAAGGTGCGCCACAGGAACAGGACGGATCTAAAGCCTGATTCCAGCGGACGAGGTTGGCTGCACATCGACCCTAGCCAGTTCGAAAGTGGTTCAACATCGACCACAAGCGTCAGCATAGGTTGAATCCAGAAGATGCAGTGGAAGGGTCCACGATCAATAAGCGATTTACTACATCTGAAGCAGCCTACTCTTCAGTCCATTTCTGTCGTGGTGACACTTTTTTCTGTTTTAGTTCCTGGAGCCATACTGGACGTCTTGATGAAAGGTGGACTTCAGGATGGGACTCGATGTCTGATATCAGGGGCAGAGTGACGGCTGAGGACCTGATCTTACTGAGAAGTTGATTTGTTGCTGCCATTCGCCGGATGTGAGGGGGAGTGATGTGGCTGAAAACTGGCAACCACGGAAGAGGTGTTGAATGCAGAGTTCCAGAGACACTGTGCATGGATTCATTCAGCTGGACATCAAGTTTAGTGTAAGGTGATCTGGCCCAGACTGGGGCACAGTATTCTGCAGTGGAGTAGCAGTGAGCCAAAGCTGACGTCCTTAGGGTTGTAGCAGATGCTCCCCATGACGATCCAACCAGCAACCTGAGGAGATTACGAGTGCTAACTTTAGCTGCAGACTTTTTTAAGTGGGCATGGTAAGACAAGAGTTCGATCCAAGCTAACTCCCAGGTAGACTGGATTGGGTTCGTGTCTAACGAGTTGGCCATTGAGTTGCACACATATGCCTTGCGAAGCCGATGCATTGTGGAGGTAAAAAACACAGGACAATGTTTTCAGTACACTTGGTTAAAAATGCCATTTGCTGAGAAATACTGCAACTTTGTCTAGATCTTCACTGAGTGTGTCTTCAAGAACCGTGAAAGTGCGGTCTTGGGTAGCCAGACAAATATCATCAGCATAGATGAATTTGCGAAAACGAGTTGAAGGTAGGTCATTGATATAAACACAGTAGAGGCAAGGAGATAAAACTGATCCTTGAGGGAGACCATTCTTCTGGTGTCTCCAAAAACTGCATTTATCGCCCATATGAGCACGAAACCATCTGTTGCTGAGAAAAAGGGTGATTGACTCGACAAGCCAATGTGGTAAGACCTTTGAGAGTTTTAGGAAGAGACCTGTGTGCCAGACTGAATCATAAGCTGCAGACAAGTCCAGAAATATTGCACTTTTCAAGTTTTGCTGAAATCCGTTTTCTACGAATGTTGTTAAAACAAGGACCTGGTCACAGGTACTGCGTCCTTTTCGAAAACCTGCCTGCTCAACTGTGATGAAGTCCTCCATGGTTGGGCTGTCAATGTCAATTACAAAGCTTACAGAGACCAAACAAGACTGAATTACAATCCGGCAAACAATTGTGGCCCATATCAAAATGTTCCAACATAAGAAATTATCTCAGAAAAATACAGCAGCAAAAAAACCAATATCTTTGATGACATATGCACACTGTGCCTCAGAAAAAAACTCAACCCTTGTTACATTTTCAATTTAACTCCAACAATCCTGGTTAGACATCAAGAAATTTTATCAAAAAAATAGTCATTTAGTCAGCTTAAATTTTCCTGTGGCTCCTTCACACAAAATAAAAAGTGCCAATAAAATGACGACTCTTTCCACCAAAATTGGTCATTACTGAAGCAGAACTAATAGGGTTATTTGAAAATATAACAAGGTCAAGTTTTTCAAGATACATCTTACATGCTTAGCCTACACAACTGTCGATAAACATTTCTAATATCATAATCAATTAATTAATCATCCAATCAAACGTTTTTAGAGCGACCACAGTGGGGCCAGGTTAAGATCAAAAAGGATACAAAAAAATTGTTTTAGATGAAAAAAGAATGAAACTTCCAAATTTAACTTTCATTAGTTAGAGAAAATTTCGATGAAAATTGGAAATTGGTGCACCATTTGAGATGAAATTGATAATTTTAAATAGACAAAAAGTAACACTTTGCCTCAGATTCGGCCACCGGCTGACATTATGCACTATAAATATGCACTTACTTACTTTCAAATTTGTCGTGTCCTTATAAATAACAAGATATTGCTACATACCATATTGCTCGAGTGAGGACTGGGCGCCAGACCAGTCTGAGGGCAGAAAATCTCAACTGGCTGCACATCGTTGGCATCAGAATCTTTAACCTGTGCTGGCTGACACACGAAAAAACTCAAGTTATACAAAAATATCGGAACACTATTGCACAGCAATAAGTTTCATATCCACGCATCTTCAGCAACATGGGAAAAATCAACTGATGCATCCCAGAGATGTTGCTACTGATATTACTCTCAAATCGATCTTGCTGTGCAAGTGATTCTTCCTATTCTGACACATTTCTCCATAGCACTGTCTGTCTGTCTGTCACAATTCATCACCCAGCCTAAAGCGTTCAACGAATTTACACTGTGTCTCAAAAAACATCCCCAACATTTTCGATTGTAACTTCAAGAAAAGTTATTGAATTCAAATAATTTCTGGTGCGAATATTCCTGACACAACATGACATCAAACGACCATTCAGCTTCCCACCTCACCCAATGTTTGCTTCTGCACTACCAAGGGAATGCAGACCAAGCGAAATATGCATTCAAATGCGCAAGAATGTGAAAAAAAACGTTATCGATCATAACTTTAAAAAAACATAATCAGATTTTAATAATTTTTGGTCTAAATATTTATGTCACCACTGGCTATTGAATGATTGTTTAGGTTCCCAGCTCACCAAACTTCTGCTCTTGCACTACCTTGGAAAAACCGACCAAGCAAATCATGTGCTAAAATGAATGAAAAAACTTCAATAAATTCTATCCACCAGATCTCTGGCCCTCAACAGCCAGTTGACTAGAAGGTTTGACTGTTGTGCAGCAACGTATCTATACCAAATGACGTTCAAGAATGTTTATGAATTCAAGAAGTAACTGGTGAAGTCTGGATTAGTCTGAAGCAAAACATTATCGATACTGCTGTCGATGAATGCGAAAAGCATCTGCATGCCTGTCTTCATAAAATGCACCCATATTTCAAGCAATTTTGCTGTAGACAGTTGAACAAGAAATCTGAGCTAATGCTCACGAGATGCGCGAAAGCCTATAGCAGTGACGGTTCAGTAGTTTAGCTGAAAATTAGGGTGTTCACGCTAAATTAATATACAAATACCAAATTCTCTATCCGGATTGCATAACAATAGTTCTGTAGCACCACCTTGTGAATGATATAGACTTGTGTCGCAGGCCAAAATCGCCAAAAAATCCATAAACCCCCTATTTTGGCGTTCAAGGTCATCCAAGGTCATTGAATTCGGCGCCAATCGAGAGTCACTGTACAATTTCCTATTAGTGATTAATAGTAACCTAGACCTTATCTCACACCATTACTGAGATTCAGTGACTTATTTGCCAAATATCGCAAATTTTGCCCACTCCCTCATTTAGCGCCCTCGTTCACGGTGACCCCCTTCGAATTTATGGAAAAGCTTTACGGTTCCTAAAACCAGTCTTCCAGGCAGCAGACGGTAAAGATTTGGTGATCCTATCTTGCACCGTTTTTGACATATCCACCCATGTGACAGACAGACGAACGGACAGGTGGACAGACAGAATTGTGATGGCTAAAATGCGCTGAAAGCAGTAGCTGCTTTCGCACGTATAAACAAAACAATTGGATGAAATGTGTCAAGAAAGTTACCAAAATATGTTTTTTGAGCGTTATTTTGATTAAGCAATAATACCGCATTAAGTAAAAAAGCGATATTTCGTTGGTTCTGTTTTCCCAGGTAGTGCACAAACAGACTTTAGGTGAGGTGAGAAATTAAACATTTATTTTATGGCCAATAGTCTCCGGAATATTCGTACCAAAAATTACTAAAACCTGATAATCCTTCTTCAAGTTACAATCGAAAATGTTCCAGATGCTTTTTTGATACACAGTGTATATGCCATTTGGCAGGTCCACTTGAGGGGTCCAACGAAACATTGCATCAAATCAGGGTCTACACAGGTAGATGAGATTTTCGGGGAAGAACCTCAGCCAAAACATGCACTTTTTGTGATTTGCCAGGTATCAGCACTAATCAGCAATTTTGCATTTTAATGAATTACTTCAGTAACAGGCAACCATGTCCGATAACAGGCAGTTTGTTTGTTTACCTTTCGAGCAAAGGCATAATTTTCTCACTTGTGTCACAACAAAATCATCATGACAAGTAAGATGACAATTGTTTTGTTTCGATCATTTTGCAAATGCAACAGCAAAAAGACTTCCGAAAATTGGTTGTTAACATCTGACAAATAAGTGTACAAGAATTTGGTGCCTTGTTTTTACGTGCAAAAGCAGCTACTACTTTAGCGCATCTTAGCCATCGCAATTCTGTCTGTCCGTCTGTTTGTCTGTCTGTCACGTGGGCAGATCAGTCAATAATGGTGCAAGCTAAGATCACCAAATTTTCACTGTAGGCTGCCTGGAAAACTCTAGTTTCAGAAACCACAAAGCTTTTCCATAAATTTGAAGAGGGTCACGCCAAGCAAGGGCGCTAAATGAAAGGAGGGTAGGAAATATTTGCGATTTTCAGCCAATAAGTCGCTGTATCTCAGTAGCGATTTGAGATAGGGCCTAGGTTACTATTAATCACTAATAGGAAGTCGTACACTGGCTCTCGATTGGTGCCGAATTCAATGACCTTGGATGACATCAAATGCCAAAATAAGGAAATTTTATGGATTTTGTGGCGATTGAGGGCTACGACACAGATTTCAAAAGCGAATTAAGCCGAAATCAATTGAGATAGACATGGAGAAGCTTATTATGAAATTTTCAGCATTGAATGTAGATTTTGATGGTCCAAGTCTCGATTTTCTAGGTTCAAAGAAACCTGCGCACGAGGGCATCAAAGAGCGGTACCCCCGTAAAAATGGTTACTTTACCATTGTTGGCCAGTTTTTCGTGAAAACTGTTGCAGATAGGCATAAACATACTGCCTATCACAACAAGCACTAGTAATAATAATGATAATAAAGCGGATTTATACACGGCGCCTAAAAGCAGAAGTCACTAGGCGCCGCAGTTTCAATCAGTCAAACAAATGTGTCTTTAGTTGTGCCTTGAACTGTTCATAGACCTCTACGTGATGAGCTTTTCAATCGTACCAACATCAATGACTTTGAAAGACACTGAACTTCCAAAATAAGGGGTTTTTATTGATTTTTGTGATCTTCAGTTGCAGCGAACACTCCAAGAATGAACTGCGACAAAATGGCTGGAGATAGACTGACAGTTTGCAAACAAGAACTGCCATAGGCTTTCGCGCATCTCATGAGCATTGGCTCAAATTTCTTGTCTATAACAGTAGTAGAAGTAGTAGTAGTGGAACATTGGTTTTCTGTAACCCACAATGCAATACTTTAGTATGAGAAAGACTGCTGCCGCCGCTACTACTACTACTACAACTCACAATGGATTACCTCAGTGGGAAGAAGACTGACATCCTGCTCTATACTGTCATCTGTGCACAAAAGAACTCAGACTGTTATACAGTGCTCAATAATCAACTAATAAAAACTGATTACAACGCTTAATAATTAGAGCTGTCAAAGAATTAGATTTTAACACGTTAACTCATTGCTTTAATCTTTTTAGCACATGCATTAATGCATTAATAATGCATCATTAATATTTCTGATATTGTAGGCAGAGGTGGACTACATCGAGAGGTTGACTGGAATGAAGCCCACGAAGTCGTGCATGTGTCACAGGACCGTGACAGTAGCGATGGAATGGCAACAAAACAATTTTTTATTACTTGAATATCATTCACCCCACCGTGGTCAGCCAACTAAGAGCTGACCAAACCCGTGAGAGCAGATTTGCTACACGTTGCCAGTGCTTTTGTGCAGGTTTCAGCTTCACAGACGACTATGGCTTTACAGCCATCTATTTACGGCTTCACAGCCGTCTACGGCTTTATAGCCGCCACCTGTAACCTTGTGGTTACATTCGGGGATGCACATTGGGCCGAGCTGATACTGCCTCAGCGCTGGGCAGGTGTAAGAGCCTGCCCACCGCGGAGGTAAGGTAAGGTAAGGTAAGAAATATCATTCAATTGCCAAATAAACGTATGGAATATTGGAACTTGGACCCCTGTGTAACAAAACTGAGTAAATTTACATACGTGCATTAATTTTTTAACGCGCATTAAAAATGAACGTGCGTTAATACTTTAATGCATTAACGCATTAATTCAACAGCTCTATTAATAATAGTTGCAACAACTGCCAACTGCATATACAATTCACTTTGAATAGTTTTTCCAACTAAATCTAGCAAAATTTGGATTTCTATTCCACTGAGTCAAACTGGTTCACTTTAGTGATCGCAACCACAAATGCTTAATGTTGACTGTTACCACATCACATTTGATTTTACACTTAAAGTTACTTACTTATTAATCTTAACTTATTCCACAAGCTCAGACACACATGCTTTGCTCTCAGGTTGTTAATCAAGAAAGTAAGTAAATTATGCACTGAAAGCCAATATACACGGTGTCCCAAAAAAACATCCCCGACATTTTTGACTGTAACTTGAAAACCAGTTACCAAATTATAATAATTTTTGGTATGAATATTCGTGACACAACTTGCCATCAAACGACTATTCAATGTCCCACCTTACTCAGTGTATGCTTCTGCACTACCTAGGGAAAACAGATCAAGGAAAATAGATGTTAAAATAAACAGAAAACCTGGAAAAGAACATCCCTGACATTATCGATTGTAACCTGAATAAAGATTATCAGATTTTAATAATATTTGGCAGAAATATTTTTGACACAACTGGCTATTAAATAAGTGTTTTAGTTTCCACCTCACCCAACATCTGCTTTTGCACTTCCTGGGGAAACAGACCAAGCATAATGTGTTAAAAATAAATTAAAAAACGTCTGATCTGTGAGCCCCAACAGCTGGTCTATAACAAGGTTTGACTGTCATGCAGCAACATGTCTGCCAGATAAAGTTGATAAATGTTTGTGAAGTCAAGAAGCAACTAGTACAGCTTGGATTGGTCTTGAGCAGAACATTATCGATACTGCTGTCAATGAATGGAAAAAACGTCTCCTTGCCTGTGTTCGTATAGTTGGCCAACACTTCAAGGAATTTTACTGCAGGCAGTTGAAAAATGGACAACTGAATGAAATGTCAGCCACAGTGTCAGAAATGTGAACATAATGTATTTTACACGTTATGCTAATTAAGCAACCATATCGCATTGGATAAAAAAGTGATACTTTGCTGGTTGTGTTTTCCCCAGGTAGTGCGCTAACAAACGTTAGGTGAGGTAAAAAAACTGAATGGTCATTTGATGGCAAGTTGTGTCAGAAATATTCGTGCCAAAAATTATCAAAATCTGATGATTGGTTTTCAAGTTACAGTCAAAAATGTCGAAAATGTTTTTTTGGGACACAGTGTACTTATATAAGCCTACTATCTAACTAACTACACTGTGAGGTATAAAAACACAGCAAAATATATCGATTGCCACTTGAAGACGGATGATCAGATGTCAATAATTTTGGGTAGAAATATTCCAGACACAACTGGCCATCAAACGATCATTTGTGTTCCTGCCTTACCAAGTGTCTGTTTTTGCACTACCTGGGAAAACGTATAAGCAAAATATTACACTTTTATTCCTTGCACTAGCATTATTTGATTCAAATAGCACACATTTAGCACATTTTGTCTAAATTTCGAGCACTCTGGCTGACAGTTTATCCAATTGTTTATTTGTGCAACTGCTAACAGTAAATATTCAAAATGTCTGCCATTTTTGTAAACACAGGCAGAGAGATGCATTCTCCATTCGTTGATAGCAGTGTTGACGCTGTTCTGCTCCAGACTTTAACCAGTCGATTTTTGAGTTCATTGGCAGTTCTAAACAGCGTCCCATAAACTCGCTGCTGCATAATGCTGCAAATGTTGTCAAATGAACTGCGATCAGGGCTGTTAGGAGATATATATCTGGAGTAATGAAATTTACTGACGTTTTTCCTTATTTCATCTCATGTTGCATTTGTTATGTTTCGTCAGGTAATGCAGATACAGATGTTAGGTGAGCTAAAAATCTGAATGGCCATTTGATGCCCAAATGTGCGAAAAATCAATAATGTCACGAATGGCTTTTGGCATTTTTTGTTCATTTTAACGTTGATTTCATGTGTTTTTATTTCCCCAGGTAGTGCAAAAGCATATGTTGGGTGAGGTGAAAACTTGAATAATCACTTGATGGCCAATTGTATCAGGAATAGTTGTACCAAAAATTATTAAAATTCAATAATCCACCTCCAAGTTATGATCGATAAATTTTGGCGTGTTTTTCTATGCCCTCACAGTGTAGTATAGGTCAATTAATGTCTACACATCTACACTAATGCTAACATATCAGCATTGCTAGAACAAATTCTAACCTAAGCTGAGCTCAGAAAATGTCATAATTATCAACATATCTCTATTTAATACAAATGTAATCGGTGGCTGAAATATTACCTGTCGGTGTGGAAGGAGGAGATATGAATCTCTTCTGAAGTGCCTCAGCCAACTGAATGTCAACATAAACAACATGTACTTACACAAACACAACAATAATGCAAAAAAATGTGACATTGTTAGTATACAATCTGTCATAACTGCACACAAAACAGAACATGATACTACATTGCAGTTAACCTCAAATATTTACTTACTTATAGGTTGAAAACTGTCACATTTGCAAAACAGCAAAATTAACCAGTTAATTAAATACTTATTTCTCCAAGTCTTAAAGCAAGACATGGCAAATTAAGTAGTTGTAAACGGCCAAGCTACAAGTTCTCACTTTCACAAAATAGTAAAGCAACAGTATCAAGGTGAGGTGACATGGCAAAACTATACTATAGTCATTTGCATCAAGTTTCTTCGCAACATTGCATGCCAAATTTTTTTTAAGTGGCTTGTTTTTTGAAACATGATGTAGTTATTAGTGGACGACATACCTCGGGAGAATTACCAGGTGTTAGAACTTTAACCCCAGGTGGAGGTTTAACCGTTCGTTTAACAGCAGGTGCTGGAGAGTTAATGTCACCAGACTTACTGTCTTTTCCACCAATAACCTGCATAGCACACAAACGACTTGAAAGCAAAAAACCACACATACCTGCAGCTAACAGTAAATAACAACACTGAGAAATATTAATGATTAATCATTCAATTCATCATAAAACAATTAAAGATTAATAACAATTTTAAATGTTAAAATTTCAACTAGAGTGAAGTTGATCAAAACATTACACAGCTGATACAATGACATAACAACCAGCATCTGAAATCATCTCAGTCTGTTTTACTGGTCAGACAAGAAATTTGAACAAATGCTCACAAGACGCGCAGAAGCCAATAGCAGTTCCAGTTCAGTAGTTTAGCTAAAAATATGAGTGTTCACGTTAAGTTAATATACAAATACCAAATTCTCTATCTGGATCGCATAATGATAGTTTCGTGGCGCCACCTTGTGAATGATATAAGACTTGTGTTGCAGCCCGAAATCGCCAAAAAATCCATAAAACCCCCTATTTTGGCGTTCAAGGTCATTCAAGGTCATTGAATTTGGCACCAATTAAGAGCCAGTGTACAACTTGCTATTAGTGATTAATAGTAACCTAAGCCCTATCTCACACGGTTACTGAGACACGGCGACTTATTTGCCAAATATCGCAAATTTTGCCCACCCTGCTCTCATTTAGCACCCTTGTTCAGGGTGACCCCCTTCGAATTTATGAAAAAGCTTCATGGTTCCTGAAACTCGAGTCTTCCAGGCAGCCAACGCAGCTAACAATTTGTCTACTACGAGCAAGAATTCCTTTGATGATCTTAGACTTTGATGACATATCCATAGTATTGTTATCAACCTCATCATCACGATCATGTTCAGTGCTTGGCAAGCCTTGCACATTGTACGGCAGATTGGCATCTTCATCTTTCACTTCAGCTGTACTCCCAAACTTCACAACACGTTCACATAAAATATACCTAGTGTCCAGAATGGCCGACTGTTTGTAAGCACGTACAATGTATGTGCTTACAAACAGTCGGCCATTGTACACCATCTCGATACGTAACCAATCAACCCGGTAAACTCAGCCTTCTACCCTCAGTGGGACGGTAAAATGAGTAATGCTCAAGTGTCTAGCTGAGCAATAATAATAACTGGTGAGTGGTGATGGTGAATGTGGTAACTATACAGTGAGACATAATTACTAGAGCTGTCAAATTAACACGCTAATTAATGTGTTAGTGCGTTAATAAATTAACGCTCGTTAAAAAAATTAATGCACAGGCATAAATGTATTTAATTTACTGAATTCTGTGAAGCAAAAGTTCCAATATTCTGATGACCTGCACTTCAAGTAACTAAACTGTAGTTGCCGTTCCATCACTACTGTAAATAAATATTATTTCGAAGGCTAATAGATTTCTATGCTAGCAATGACATCAGTTATTGTTGAAAAATGTGTTTTTATTTGCTTTCTAACTTTCTATATTCTACAGGTGGGGCCCCCAAACGTCGCAGGGCCCGGGGTAATTTCTCCCTATTCTTGACGGGCCTGGGTGCTTTAATAATGTGTTAATTAATGCGTTAAAAAATTAATGCAGTGTATTAATTCATTAAAAAATTAACGCAGTGTGTTAATTCATTGAAAAACTAATGCGTTGACAACTCTAATAATTACTGGACCCTCGACATCTTAGAGCCAACTGGCAAACTATGCTGCTTTTCTATAGAAACTAAGCACAACTATGCACAAAATAATGCTGCATACAATGCCAATAAATCTGCACATCTCACTAGCTGCATTTACCATGTAATTCCTTAGACAGCATGACGTCATCAAATGATGGGGCATAATTACTGGATCTCTCAATTTTTATTGCGTAAAATTTAAACAACTAAACAAAAAGTGAAAGCTATCAACATGTAACAATCAGCGCTTCCTTTAACGTTAATTGCATCATTATGGTCAAATAAACCACAACTGGTGATATAGCAAAATGGCCAAGGCATGCATTAAATGTGCGAGAATTTGCTTTACTACATGCATCTGATTAATATTATTGGTAGTTATCATAAATACATATTAATTACTGGCTAAATACATTAAGATCAATCACCTCTAGTGTTTTGTCAGCAACAACCCGAGGCAGTTTAGGAGCAATGACATCTTCTGGCTCATTATCAATCTTTCTAGCAGCAGACTGTAAACACCAACAACACCCATCTAAAAGGTAAAAAAAAATACAGGTAAAGGTTTCAATTTGTATAGCACATCGTCACGTACACACCTCTAATGTGCTTATCGTCACTGACCAGAGCCAACGGCCGCGTGCAGCCTGCAGACACAGGCTGGCGCAGTGGCCCAGCCAGGCAGCCCCAGTCAGCTGTACTACGGTCCCCACCTTCTGTAACCCATAAAAAATGGGTTACTACTCATTTAACCGACCCCAAAGGGATGGCAGGCTGAATCTAACATTACATTTCCCATGCAAACACACATTCATACACTGTCTTGACAGATAACTGTCAAAATCTGGATTTCTCTGCCTGCATCGCTGGTGAGTGGTCCGCTACGGAAGAATGACCTTGACTGACTTTAACCGTAATGGACCGGAACTGTATCTTTCCAGCTGCACTATCTGGTTGAATTTCCGAGCATGGGTTCTCTTATCTCAATTTGGTTCGTCGGTTCGATGCATGTATGGCACATTCATACACTGTCACATTGATAGATAACTCTCAGAATCTGATATGCACTCCTTCCACAGTGAAAAAAAAATTTAAGCAATCAATCAAACAAAACTACAAATATCAGGACATTTCTCAAGACATTTTACAATTTTCAGTGGCTCAAACATGCAAGTATGTAAATGTGTTTGGTGCACAACTTCAATTTTGCTAAATCAGTCAAATCGAAGCACGCCTTAATTAGTACAAAAAGAGAGCTACAACTTAACAGCAAAATACAAAAAAGTGGCTATGGTACCGTCAAGACGGTACTCCTGCAATCAGCACTCCGGTGTTATCAAGTAAGTAGCCTATACCGATTTGAATATCAATAACTTTAGCGGTAAATATAATATATAGAAGGTCTATTAACCATGTCACAACACTATAACGTATTTAAATCAGGCTTATTCAGTATTATATCAGAGTATAGCTTAAGGATGTGAAATTCGTTTTTTTTCCAAATTCGAATATCAACCGCTAAAATTCGAATTGAAAACAAACTTTGTTTATATATTTGCGGAGAAGCTTAAGCAATTTGCATATGATGTCTGCACTGTGGGGCGAGATGAAAGTCACAGCATGCATACCACACGCCGGGAAGCAGTCTACCAACAGTGCAATGAGTCAGGACGTCAAGCCATGTTGCGCTCTAGCCGTCGATTGATGTCTGCTCCGTGTCTGGGCCACCAAGATTTGTCACTTTGATAGCTCGCATCAGTATACAACACGTGCGCCAGGGGCGCAGTGCAAGACAGAGAGTAATTGAATGCCACGGCGGTATGCAGGGAGGGGAGTGGAGAGGAGAAATAAGCAAACACACGGCGGGCATCACTTAAATTGATGGTCGGCAGAGAACAAAAAAATCATCACAGAGTGCAGCTGAAGTAACAGCACTCCACTGTCAAAGCAAAAATGTCTGTGTCTAATTAGTGATGCTTGGATTCAAATATCGAAGGGCTGAAAAACGAATATGAATTCGAACTTGAAATTCGAAGTTCGCAAATCCGAACTTCGTTTAACAACCCTGGTATAGCTGAAGTCAAAGTTGTTTTTTGTAGAATGCATGACTTTTAACTGCAACAGCTTGTGTGCAACATGTGGCGCCACACTGCAAGTGGTTATCAGTTATGGCAAAAGGGAGAGGTGGTAGAGACTACAATTTGTGTCTATATTATCTGGTAAGACTTAGTGATTATGATTAAAGTTAAGGATAGGGTTTAGGGTTAAGGTTAGTGTTAGTGGACACCATATATTACTGTGCAGTATGGCTTAAATATTGAGGTAGGTCCTGGCAGTTGACAAAACTTGCAGCTATCCAATGATAGTTGTTGGCTTGAAGAGCTGCTTGGCCGGACTGCCGACCCGTGAGGCTACGGCTGAGGTCAAGCAGTGCCACCGTGTCCGTCGCCGCTCGGCACGGTCACGTGGCATGGACAAGGCGGCATCGGGCACGGACGGCCTTGGCCGGTATTTGTGACCACTATTCGGTGTTTGTACATACTGGCTAAGTCTTGATGGCACCAGAGTGCTGATGGCTGGTGTACCGTCTTGACGGTACCATAGCCAGTGCCAAATATAAAATGCACGTTTACAACTGCCATCCAATGCGACACACTCATTTCTTAAGTTTCACCAGTTTCACATATTTTACCACATAATCAGTGAACTATTCTCAGTAACAGTAATAACCAGAAAAAATCGAACAAAACCAACCATAATGCGTAGACAGCAGAAAAATCACAACAGTGGCAAGTCTATGACAGCGGTTAAGATACTTTTATTACTGGAATGACTTCAGTGAAAGACGTGTCAGTCCGTGCAATGAGATGATACGCTGCACACAACAGCATTACAGTAAGTTTACGTTACGTCACCAACAAGCTATAAAGCACAGCCACGCCCACCTGCAAGTATTTTATATATCAGCTGAAAACACGACAAATATTAAAATGACGCACAAAACTCGATAACAACGCCACAAACATACTTACTAATATCAAACAAATATAAACAAGCCTAATAATGCATGTATTTTCAGTAAATTGTTACAATTTTCTTCTAGTTTATTTAGCTGACACCTAACAGACCGCAAAACCGCAATATGGCTTAATAATAAAGCTAATAAGCCGCAAATTGTTTGGAATTTTCTTTATGTTCATTTCATTTATTCAATTCATTCATTTATTTTGTTTAAATCAGGCAACATGAACAGCCTATACAAGCAAACAGAAAAAAAACAAAGTGAGCCAAAAATGGCACAAATTTTTTTACAATGATCATATTTACCGCGCGCACGCACGGTCCATATACAGTCACAAAGTGTTATTTACCTTGCGCAGATCGCACACGCTTACCGACGGCGTACAAATGAAGAGTTGCATGGCCGCTTTTTGTTCATGTTATTTGAAGCTGTTTTGGCTACAGTGTCGACAACTGAAAATTCAGCTCAGCTGATATTCAATTTCAAATTATGTCAACTTTTAAACCTTTAGGCTACTACGAAAAACCTGCCGCCAAGGAATCATCCAGGGTGTTCTTAGATGACGTAATAGCACCCAAGATATCATACAGTCCACTTTATAAGTTCAGACCGTACACAGGCATGGAAATTAGGCCTAACTGCGACTTCAATGGATAGGCCATGCGAGCTCGCACGGTCAATAGGCCTATCATTTTCCGCGCCACATGGGGACCGTGCGTTCGCACGGTCAATAACACCATGCAAATTTTTATACGCTAATAACTTGATCAAATATGAACCAATTTTTAAATTTTTTGCACAGTCGAAATCCGAAGAAAATTCGTAGTAGCACTAGCAGGTAGGTTATCACTAAAGACACACACCTCAAGTGTGTCGCTACACTACCTAGTAAAATATCAGTGTCTTAAAAGCAACAATTGAGAACAAGGCGATATCTGTAACAACATTATAAAAAAATTAACAACGGAAAACAATCTGTTTATTGCCTCATTTATTGTTAAAAGTAACTGCTACATCTCGCAGTTTTCACATCAATGCTCAGTGTGTCCGCCTTGCTGCTGGACGACACACACATGCCGGCGACGTCACTCACTAATGGCACGATCAACCAAACGCTGCGACAGTTTGCTCCACTCTATGCTTCAGCTGGTTAATTGTCGAGAATTGTCGACATTGATAGACCATCTGTTGAAAGGCGCCTCAAACAGCATAATCGATCGGATTTAAGTCCGGGCTGTTTGGAAGCCACACGTCAGGCTCAATCAACGTTGATCATGCAATTGGTCATTGTCGTTGCTGGCTTAAGTGCGATGTCTGACATTTCACAAGGTAGTGTAATGACGCCTATGAGGTGCGGTAGGATCTTTAGTGTTAGCGTTATTATTATTATTTGCTGATTCCGACAGTGAAAATTTTTTTTAATTGGTTAATATTTGATGAAGTTATGTCTAATGTCTGATTCAGTGAGTTTTTCACTGACATTGTGCGCTTTATAAATTAAATTAAATTTACTTACTTAGAATGATTATGTTTACATGACTTGGCGGTCAGCTGTCGGCGGTAAAATGGACTGCAGGGGGTGTCAAATGTCGCGCAGTCAAATGTCCAGCGGCAAAACGTCCGCGGTCAAATGTCGTGGACCCGCCCGTAGAGGGTCGGCGATGGCATAGGCTACCGCACTACAGTACTGCTGTATAGGGTGTTAGTAAGTTCATACAGGCTGTCAATAGTATTAACCGACTATACTGCTCCCATACTTGCATTGCAAATTGCGACTAAACCGCTGCAGATAGCGAGAATTATAGTCACGTGAACGTACGTCAACGCTGTAGCATTTGTCCATCTCGTCACTGTACGGATTCTTTCACTACTTCGCTTTTTACTCCCCTTTTCTCTATCGCTCCTTTATTTTCTTTTTTCATGCCTTTTCTAATCCAGCAATGGGTCTCCGCTCTAAGCTTCGAGCGTGTCTGGACGAAGCCTACAGATTGTTTTAACGGCAAGCGTAGGCTACTATAATGTACCTTCACGTGAGCCAAGTTATCAGGCCTCTGTGATAAATTTATTATCTGTCTAAAATGTTCTATCAGCAAGTTTTGCATTTAACATATCACAGTATCGAAAATTTCGCACGAATGCCAACAAGTTTAACTATTATGAACCTACATTGAGGGCGGCGTGGTCTAGTTAGGTCGACATGCTAGTAAATGTCACGCTGACGTGTAGGCCTACTCTATGCGCAGCACCTGTTGACGACGTAGGCCTATCATCACCCGTTGTCTAATCAATGTCTCTCTGACGGATCGATTTCTATTCAATACTCAGTTCGCTGCTCACCCGGCCGCTTCGTTATTCCTGGCAAGGGGTAGGCCACATAGCCGAATCCTTTGTCATTCACTGTCGTGAAGACAGACGTAGATTGAAAGTGGAACTTTTTGGCGAACTTCGAAAATGTGTAAAATGCACGAGTTCTTGCGAATTGTAAAAGTTCAGATTACACCGGATGTGCAAAAAACGAACTAAAGAAATGCTATAATTTTTGAAGAAGGAAGTCTATGTGGGCAGGGGGAATTGTTCCTTTTTAAATTATCGCCTAACACAAAAAAACTTGGTTAAAAAGTTCTTGTTTGAATTATTTTTAAAATGTTACCGAATCCCTTTTTATTTGGAGTGGGGTGTTTGGGATGCAAAATTGGATTTTCAAGCACCCATATCTTTTCTGTCAGAAATTTGCAGCTGTCTGTGGGAAAATTGCAACTAACTTTACCCCTTCTCCAATTTTTTAACCCACCCACGACGCCGTTGCTGCGCGCACAAACATCGACCGACTGCCTCGGTATCGTACTAAAGCTGTATTCACACTTCAACAAACTCGTATACTGAGCAACTTCGACGATCTTCGTGACCAATGTATAACCCGCTTCACCAAGCCACCGCACGATTTGTCGAGCAGTAATAGAGTATACATTCATTTCATCGCAAATTTAAACAGTGCTGACATGTTGCCTTACTTTTAACTGCTTAGCTAAATACTTTAAAGTGTACTTTTTTTCTAAACGATTTTAAATCGCGGTATCGCAGACTACTGATTTTTTGCTCGCGCTCTTGCTATAGGTTACAGTTTTTTAAGCTGGTAAATTATTATTTGTCGTGTATTTTTAATAATGATGACGATTGTATATTACATAATTATAACAGGATACGAATCGTTTTCTTTAGGCTTACGTGCTGCGCTGCGAGCAGTGTGGCGACGCCTTTACCTGAGGCGAGTAAGCCTAACGTCTGTCACGGCGATTCATGAGTCGAGCTGACTCGATCGAGTTCGCGCATGGTCGTCAGATTCAGCAGCTGACAGTACGGCATAGCCTATTGTGCAGCAACGATGACATCGAACCGGCATCATATTCATAGATCTGTAGTCGTTACACAGCACATGTCGTCGTTCTTGTCGTTGTCGTTGGTGGTTACGTGGCTGTGTATAATGCGGGGTAGTGGCGGCGTGGGGGCGGATGTGCTCAATCCCGACGAATATCGACAGATGGTCGCTGATATGAAACAAGACATCAACGACGCCATCGACTCACAGCCAACTCAAGGAGGTCTCTGCTAGTATATTAGCCTAGTACGCCTAGTACAGGCCTAAGCATACGTGTGATAGTTAAAAAAAGATAAAGTCCAGTGCCTGCTATATCGCTTTTTACATGCGACGAACTCGACGGAAGGACCCGCCGTTTGCAGCTAGCAGACAGACCGCAGTTCTAATCAGCCACACTAGGCTTTCACCCCGTAGCCCGTAAGGTACTACTCATTTCCCGTCCCACGGAGGGTAGGAGGCTAAGTTGGCCTGAGCACAGTCGGTTAGCAAATGACCAGCGGCGAGATTCGGACAGCAACCTGAAACTTGCTAGTTGACACCAACCACAAAACCACTTGCATCTACACAAACAGGCGTGAACAACTTGCCCAGACTGAAAGTTGTTACTTGGTAGTGCACTGGCTGGGAATTGAACCGTGGACCTTTCGGTCTCGTATCTAACGCCCTAACCGTTAAGCCATCAGGCCACCTTAATAAAGGTTAATAGAGTTCGAAGGATGTGCAATCCCCACCGTAGTCGGCCACCTTGACGTGGTGGTGAGGCATCGTGCACCGATGTCCTGAAAGATTTCTAAAATCTGGAGGATAGGTGCTAACTAAGGGCCGACCAAAAACGAGCATATACACTGTGTCCCAAAAAAACATCCCCGACATTTTCGACAGTAACGTGAAAACCAATTATCAGATTTTGATAATTTTTGGCACAAATATTTTTGACACAACTTGTCATCGAACGACCACTCAGTTTCCCACCTCACCTAATGTATGTTTTTGCACTACCTAGGAAAAGCAGACCAAATGAAATATGTGGTAAAATAAACAGAAAACCTGAAAAAAAATATTCCCGACATTACTGGTCGCAACTTGAATAAAGATTAGCAGACTTTAATAATATTTGGCAGAAATATTTCTGACATAACTGGCTATTTACCAAGTGTTTTAGTTTCCACCTCACCCAATGTCTGTTTTTGCACTACCTGGAGAAAGCAGACCAAGCATAATACGAGTTAAAGTGAATGAAAAAAAACGTCAATAATTTCCATCTATCTTAATCTGTGGGCCCCAACAGCAGGTCCATTACAAGGTTTGACTGTCATGCAGCAGTGTGTCTACCAGATGAAGTTTAGGAATGTTTGTGAA
>Ga0056128_1000808_pt1 | contig 31318 bp, 26 predicted proteins | sample WorMetLIZISLAND2_FD_71113 | JGI IMG/M metagenome (GOLD analysis project Ga0056128, IMG submission 71113) | Marine gutless worms symbiont microbial communities from Max Planck institute for Marine Microbiology, Germany - Olavius geniculatus... ...
CTGATTCTCTAACGATTATTTTTGTCAAAATCTATTGCTACTGAACCAGGACTGTTGGAGTTATTGCAAAAGGTAGCAGGGGTCCGGTTTTTTTTGAGACACAGTGTATAAACGTAAAAGTTTAGAAACTTATTTCTTCCAGATCGTATAAACAGTTACCTGTAGTAACATTCTATCCGATATCATTCCACACACTGAAACCTTACTTACTACTGGCTTTTTACTCTGCATATTTTATACCGTCATAATCCGGTCTTCTGCAGTACACACAATGAACTGTGATTAGAATCACACTTCAGCCAAAAACTTGCTACATGTATTACACCGCATAGATAACAAACAATGACAAAAGCTGACAATCTGGATTCAAATAAGCAGATTCGGAAGTCTGCAATCTGCATATGTACAGACAACTTCGTGACTTGCAGCAGAATGTATTTGAAACTGAGCAGTTAAAGAAGACGACTGTACACGAGCGACTGAATGTGTAGAATAAGAGAGATAAAGAGAGGTGTGGTGTGGCTGTGTAAACTAACCTCAAGGCCTGTGAGTTTAGAGATAATCGCGGGACTCAAATCACCAATGATGATATAGAATGCTATACATGAGCCAAGCAGCATGCCAATAATACTGCACGCACCACAAAATGACAAGTTATAGAGAGAAAAACACAATTAATTATCATCGAAATAATATGGCGCAAACTCAAGCTTCTATTATAACATCAAACGTAGCTAAACAGTGTACAAAAATACTAACATCAAATTTTATCTGAGGTGCAAAAATTATTTCAATTGATGATTAATCACATGACTGATCACTGGAAAATGTTAATGATTAACAAAAACCTAAAGTCTACAATACAAAAAAATATTCTTTGTTAACGTCTCTGCCAGCATACAATCAGTTAGACGCATACCTCATCTCCACCGTGAATTTTCCAGCAGCTCCAAATATGTGCAATGCTACAATATTCATCCAATTAGCAATCATTCGTTGTCCATATGCTTCGGTTCTGAGTTATCAATTAAATTATAATCATAATATCAACGCCAATGTTTACGGTGCAGTCAACTTGGCAGAAACACTGCACAAAGTCACCCGGTTTATCTGATAAATGTAGCAAACGGCGCCAGATAGCAAACGACCTTTGTACCAAGCCGATCAGCCTGAGCCAACAGATCCACATATACATAGCAACAGTGACTATATTCACTACATTCAGTTGTTTATATACAACAAGCATTTACCGAGATATTCATATGAATGTTTCTTTGAGAGAAAAGCTGTTTTGATGAGTAGTCGACAAGCGACATCAGTTAGCCAAGCTGAGCTTAGCATCAGCAGCAAGCCAAGAACCACGCCACACTGATAACAAACAAACAACATGCATAAAGTTGCTATGGCTGCAAAAATAATTGATTCATCATGCAAATAATCCATTAAAAGTTTTAAAAATTAACAAAAATTCAAATACTTACAAATATTTGCACGACGAAGAATGCATAACAAAGTAAATACAACAACCATGGTTCCTACTACTTTGCAGAATTCACATTTCCCGACTTTGCCCTGACTTTCCAGGACAAAACAAATCGTTTTCCCTGACTAATGCGTTCACGCGAAATACCAATGTCAATTTTCAATCGCTTGCAATCACACTAGAAACAAGAGCGGAGGAATTAAAAAATAAATATAAAAACAATCTGTGAGCAAAGCGAGCAGAAAATTTTTGAACTGTTGTACGCAGTCTGCGTACAACAGTTCAAATTTTTGTTTGCATTTTTGTTAACTTTTGCACCATGATACATTGATTTTCCCTGATCCTCTGATTTTCCCTGACTTTGAAATGTCAAATTCCTTGACTTTTTTCTGATCTTCTAATTTTTCCCTGACTTCCACTGACCGAAGGAACCATGAACAACAAACATTTGGTCATCAACAGTCACTTTTTCCGGCAAATGTGACTGAATAAAACAAACACCCAGCTCTGTCTCAGTGCATTTGTGGCAGAGTTCTGATTAGTTAAATAGCTCACAAAGTTGTTAAAAACATTCAATTTAATGCATAATAACCACCCTCGGTTTTAATTTACAATAACAATTAATCATTAATTTGTGAAAATCTAACTACTAAAAATGTCAATGTTACCAGAGGCCTGTCTCACACTGTTTTTCTACGAGATTCTCATATGCAAGCGTGAAATTTGTGTTTTTCACACTTTAGCTCTAGCAAGATGATATCATGAACAACATTTTCCTTTGCCACTTTTCGCTAGCTCCACCCACATGCTTATGTGCCATTGCATCACAGACAGACTAGGCAATTTTAAGCTAGGCAATTCCAGCGTCAAATAACCCGAAGTGGAATTCTCGCGGAACTCTTACATGCACGTCTCATACTTTCATGAGCAAGATTCTAGTCGAAAAAGTGCAAGATGCACGTCAAATAACAGACTATGACCACCTCTTTGAAGCAGAATGGCAGAGCCAATACAGCGACACCGATGATACTGTTAGCGAGGTTGAAGACGTAGGGCCAGTTGGAAGATGACAAGTGTGCAGACATGAGTTCATCGATGTGTAAACTTACTCCTGACATCAGTAACAGCTGCAACTCTGTCCACAACAACAAGCACTGTAACATTTACTGCAACACTGACTGCAACCATCAAAGCAACAACTAAATAAAAGTAAGGTAAAGACCTGCCATATGCCCGTCGCCTACTGGGGCTTAGGCCAAATGCTCATCTTCCTTTCTATAGCTGTTGAGTCCGTAGGTGGAGAGACCACCGAGTCTGTGATGCATGGCCAGCACGACACAAAACCTACGGTTACCTTCCCAGCTGCAGAACATGGCTGACATTTGACCAGTACCAAATTATACTGTTTGGTGAACAGAGACACATGTATGTGAACAACTTACTCAAGGTTGTTACCTGGCAGTGCACAGGGCGAAAGTCGAGCCTGCAACCTTGGGGTTACAAGTTCAACACTAGTGTTGTTACGGTTATCAAAACCGGCACCGAAAATGCGTTTTTTAGTAATACTGAACCCTATCAAAACTGCGGTTTTAGGCTTTCTATTGACGGTTTCAGTTTTAAAACAGTGCAGCTCTAGAATCTTTACTGTGCGGTGAACGTTAGAAGCATTCACGCTGCTGCGACTCGTCTTTCCCATGCCGCAGGGGTGATCAGCAGTGACCAAAGCTGAAATCCCCGACAGCACTGTACCTGAGTGTGAAAAAGGAAGGGAAGGCTTGGACATCTGAATGAATGGAAGAGTGTAAGGACTGGTGAAGGCAGAGGGTGGTCATGAAAACCGTCGTCAATTAGGTGTAACTATTAGTGTCAGACTGTCACTCAGTGAATAGGCATTTGCTAAATATAGTCTACCCTTAAACAGTTGTATAGACAGCAATTATCCCTCAATTTAATTCACACTGTTCTATAAACTACTGACCTCCTACACTCAGTGTTGTGGTAGTCTATAACACTATGCATCGTCATTCTGTGGGTCCACTTGCTGACCAGCCAACCACCTTGGCATGTTTCTGCACGTGTCGCCCTCTCTCCCTACCCATCAATCTCCCTCCCCATTTCTTGTTGGTCTCTGTCTCATGATGAACGTGTACCACCCGCCGTCTGTTGCGCTCGAATTAGAAAATTTTGCTTCTCCAACGTTTCACCCCTGGATATGTTGTCCATTATAAAATTCTGCACGATGGCAAAAATGGACAGACCAAAAATATGACGTCCAGGGGGCGAAACATCTTAGTCGGTGAAGCGTCCAGGCTAGTGGTGAAACATCCTTATACGCTCGCTCGATCCGTGTAATTTCACGCCTTGCCATCTCTGTCATTTAGCAAGTTACAGCCGCTGAAGGTCAGTCATTGTGGCCCACATGCACATGCTATTGCTCTCATGCTTTGCCAACGAACCGATCATATGACCACGTGCATGTTTCTGCACCTGTCTTTTGATGTCCTGCCCTGTTTACAAGTTGGCCTCCCGTTGCGTCGTCTGCAGCAGTGCATCCACGCCTAACTAATAATTATTGGGCACCATGAGTCTGTTTCATCTGCTCTCCCCCTTCCCCCCTTCTCTCTCTTTCAGCAATACGCGGCCCACCCACACATGGAGTTTGCCTTTAGCAGGCGGCCGGTGCAGACGTCCGGTTGTGCAACGAAGCACCCTGGAGAGCTCGTCATCGTTGGACATCCACGCTGGTTTTGGTGCTAGTCAGAAAACCAAACCGTACAGAATCGAAACCATGGTTTTTCCCCAAAACTGAACCGAAACCGACCGACCTCGGCCACTGTGAAACCATAACAACACTATTCAACACACTACTGTTACACCACCAAGCCACACAAAACAACAACTGCAACAACAATAGGCACAACTCATTGTAACAAAGCCTGTAACAATTGCTGCAACAATGAACATAACTCAATGCAACACTCACTGGTCTATGCAACACTGCCTGCTACATTTACTACAGAAGTCACTACACCAATTACTGAATATAACTCGTTTCCTTACATTTAGAAGGTTTGAAGTGCATTTCTTAATACTCTATGTCGTGAAAAACCGCACCAGCCGTACTGACCACACCGGCATCAAATGTGATCTGATCAAGAACAGATAGTTAGGGTTAGGGTTAGGGCTAAAGCTAAGGCTAGCGATCTGATCTAATCAGGTATTTGGTGCCGATGCAGTTGATATGGTTAGTGTGGTTGGAGCAGTTGGAGCAGTGTCTTATGACACCCCACAATACTTATTTAGTTCATATAACTAAGCTACAAGAAAGGTGCCCAAAAAATGATATGCTAATAAAGTTGTCTTCCAGTTTTACTTTACCGACTGAGTACAAACAGGCTTTCTCTGTCGCCGACCCAATGACATGGAACTCACAGCCGAGACATTTGCATGATCCTGTTCACACTACCTCAACGGTATCTGCAAAAAGTCACTTTTTTCTCTTTTCAGAGTACCAACGTGAACAAAGCAGAAAGCTCGGTGTTATTGTCAGTGTAGATCTGCACTGACAATTGACTGATTTCTAGGCTATTGTCAGTGTGGGCTGCATTATCAGTGCAGGCTGCATTATCAGTGCGGGCTGCATTATCAGTGCGGGCATAGTGTGCTCCAGTGTTTGAACGGTGGCATCAAATACAGCCTGCACACTGTACACAAGCGTTTGCACATGCTGCAACAACAGCCAACATTGTAAAGAAAAGTGAACTGTTGCAATAAGGAGGATAAAAGAATAATTACTGCGAATGCAACTAATTGCACAAGATAGAATTTCTAACTCAGTCTGCAACATAAAAACATCACAGGCTGAACGGTAGTTCAAGCCCTGTGTTAACGGCGACTTCTCTTTCTTATGGGAAATTCAAAAAATCGACCCCCACAGAATCAAAACCCCTGACCCGATTGAAATAAAATTTGGCACGATTGATTACATCGGGGAGGGGACCCGTCGTGCAAAATTTTATGCAAATTCCTCCAAGAGGGCCTCTCGGCAAATGGGTGAAATATACACAACAAATTTTCTTTATATATGCCCTGTTTTTCTTCAACACACCCACAGGTCAGACCCCTTAAGAGATTTTTACGCTTAATACGTCAAACGACGCGGTTCTGCACAAGGAAGTGCCCTGCGGTTTACTTACTAATTATTTTTTCACGTTTGTAAGTCACAATATGTTTATGTTAAACTGGCATGCAGTATGTACCAACTACCAACGACAGCCGTCACTGTGGCGTGGCAAACATACCTTCAGATTAACTGACAGTTCTCGTTCAGCAAGTCGCTAAATTATTATGCACTGTCCAGCAGTTATAAGATAATCGCTCAACTCTGCATTTCCATAATATTCTAAAATCCGCTGAACTAAAATATTATATATTTATTCAGTTCAATGCTACGAACCTAAAAAGTTTGTTTATATTTTTGTTTACAAAATACAGAGCATGTTACAGTTCTTGGCCTGCAAAGCCACAAGAAAATAAGTAAAGATACGTTGTGCAAAGATACGAACGGCAGCGGTTGGGCTTTGCGGAGGAAAACAACAGTATTTTTAGCCGACCGTATTCAGTGGCGTAGCCAAGGGGGAGGGGGCCCAGACCTCCCCAATCCTCCAGACAAAACAAATCAAACTGCACGAAATTGGCCAATTTGGTCAGTTTAAAATAATTAAAATCGTTGCCACTAGATCTCATTTTTAAAAGCTAAAATGCACAAAATACGATTTCGGCTGGGGCTCTGCCCCATACCCCGCTAGGGGAGCTCACAGCGCTCCCCCAAGCCTCCTCGCTGTTTTAGAGAGTCCTCCTACTGCTAAGGGAGGGAGAGAAGAAGACGGAAGAACAGGAAAAAGAGCAAGGGGTAAAATGGAGCGACAAATTAGGGGAGGGAGGAAAGGGAAACAAAGCCCCCCAGTTAAAATTTCTGGTTACGCCACTGACTGTACTTTAGTAAAGGTCGAGCTATTGACATGAGTTGTCGTCCAACTGTCATCATCATCATCGATAAATAGCCGAAAGGAGGCCAAAGGCTTCTATTTCCGCTCGAAGTGGATACTTTAACAGAAATATCAACAGAAAACTGAACTAATACTGTTTTTAGACTGACTTCCGGTACTAGATGACGGATTTGTAATCATAATACAAACTAAAACCACGCCAGGGCAATTCTAAACGTCTCTTTAAACCACTAACACTATAAAAATTTTAAAATATACATGCCAACAGGCCCCTACATCATCAGGTAGCGAGTTCCATAGCTTAACTAGTCTATTTACAAACAAGAAATTTGAGCTAATGCTTATGAGACATGCGAAAGCCTATAGCAGTTCCTGTTCGCAAACTGTCAGTCTATCTCCAGCCATTTCGTCACAGTTCATTCTTTAAGTGTGCGCTGTAGCCAAAGATTGCAAAAATTATTACCCCCTTATCTTGTAAGTTCAGGGTCTTTCAAAGTCATCGATGATCGATGTTGATACGACTGAAAAGTTCGTCAGTAGTGCTTGTTGCGATAGGCAGCACGCCCATGCCTATCTGCAACCGTTTTCGCGAAAGACTAGCCAACAATGGTAAAATAGCGACTTTTATGAGGGTACCACTCTTTGATGCCCTCGTGCGCAGGTTTCCTCGAGGCTTGAACCTAAAAAATCGAGACTTCGACCATCGAAATCTACGTTCAAAACTGAAAATTTCATACGCAGCTTCTTCATGTCTATCGCAATTGATATGGACTCAATTCGCTCTCGAAATGTGTCTCACAGCCCAAAATCACCAAAAAATCTATAAAAACCCTTTATTTTGGCATTCAAGGTCATCCAAGGTCATTGAATTCGGTGGTAATCGAGAGCCGGCATACGATTTCCTATTAGTGATTAATATCTCACACCGTTATTGAGATACAGCGACTTGTTGGTCAGTAAAAACAGCAAATTTTTCCCACCCCCTCTCATTTAGCACCCTCGTTTGGGGTGACCCCTTTCAAACTTATGGAAAAGCTTTACAAATCCTGAGACTAGAGTCTTCCAGGCAGCCGATGGTGAAGCTTTGGTGATCCAGACACTGATCCTAGCTTGCACCGTTTTTGACCGATCCACTCATGCAACAGATGGACAGACAGACAGAACTGTGATGGCTAAGATGGGCTAAAGCAGTTGCTGCTTTCACGCATAAAAAGCTTCACATGACACACAATGGTGTTGCTACAGCAAGGCCATCAAGTGCAGCAGCAGTCAGACACAGCAACTCTGTTATCACTTGACCACGACTAATATTGAAATCAGGGACTATGTGGCAAGCTTGAAGGCAGAGATGACACCAGCAACACATTTCAAGACCGAATTGCGCCAAAATCACTACAGATGGATCAGGATAACCTGTGTATGAAATTTTCGGCATCAAATGACGGAAACATAGCTCTCAAAGGTCCATGTCTCGACCCCCTAAGTTCAAGGAGGCCTGCGCACCAGAGCATCAAATACGGGCTACTCCCTAAAAAGTGGTTATTTTACCATTGTTGGCTTGTCTAGCATGAAAAGGGCTGCAGATAAGACAAAGACTTGCTGCTTACCGTAACAAAAACTTTTAACAGGTTATTCAGAGGTATCAACATTAATGACCTTGAATGACCTTGAACCCCTAAAATTGGCGATTTTATTGACTTTTGTGATTTATGGCTGTGACGCGAACTTCAAAAGTGAATTGCGATGAAATGGGTTGAAATACAGTCAGGATAACACAAAGTACAATATTAGGAACATGAATATTTAGTGGTGAAACACAAGAAAAGAGAAAAAAGCATGCTGCATAGTCACTTTGCTCAATGTTCAAGTTTCAGTCACTGATTATGCACAAAAACAGAACACTTTTAAGTTTGGTAAAATGAAAACAAATGAAAAACAGTGAATTCTGAATATCTTGGACAAAAAGCCACCAGACAAAGGCCAAAATCTGGTTGTTCGCTATGTGTAAGTTCATTTGTCAAGCTATTAAATCCAATTTCCATGACTTTTTTGCAAGAACATTGTCTCATGCTATATCTGAGTCTACACAACGTCAAGCCCACAATGATAGAGCACTTGCTCCACTGAGTACAGAAAAATGGAGAAAAATGGGCTTAATAAATTACAACAACAGAAAAATGTCAATTTACCTTATGGTAATTAGTTAGTGTGCCAACGTGAGTTATATTTTCAAAACAATGTGCACATGTGCACTTCATTTGGAAAAAGAATTCTACTAAAAAACCAGCTTGGTGGCCTTATGCCCATACACCGAATTCTGAGACACAGCAAGACAAAAGCTATTACGAAACCAAAACTTTCCTCATCGCACTGTTGTTAACAACATGGTTGATGTGATGAAATGCACAAAATAATGAACTCTGGAGTCTGTGTAAAGCTTATGAAATAATGCCAAAATAAGAATGTACTAAATTTTAGACATTTTCAGGTGACTATAACCCAGCCTTCAAACTCAGTACCCAATATCCCAACATTCACAAATTCAAATGCCTCCAAAAATTAGTTTTTACGCGCGAGAGCTAGCATAGCTATATCGCATATTATCTACTGTAATTCTGTCCTACCGTCCACCCATCTGTATATCCATAACGATCCGGTACTGACTAAAGCCCAGGTGAGATAGAGAGTTCGAGTTTTCACCGTATGATAGCTTAGAGTCTCTGGTATTTTGTGACAAAATTTCATGCCACTGGGTGAGGGGAGTCCCCACGAACGAGGGATGAAAGAGGGGAACCCCCTAAAAAGACATTATTTTACTGCTATTAAGTCGTCTAGCGTGAAAATGGTTGCAGATGGGCATGGACATGCTGCTTATCGTAACAAGCACTGGTGATGAACTTCTTAGGAACGTCAACATCGATGACCTTGAACCCCCAAAATAGTGAGTTTTACTGAATTTTTCGCCGTTTTGGGTTGCAACAGACATTTCAAGAGTAAATTGCGCCGAAAAGGCTAGAGATAGACCAAGACAACCAGTGGAGACAACCAATAAAGCATGCTAAACCCTTTAACCGCGCATGAACTCCAAACCATGCATCATAACATGATCAGCATGTACTACTGGTATGATTAGCAAATACTAGTTCTTGCTATACAGTGCACGTGACAATAAACACACAATCTCTACTTGTCTGTATGAAACTACTATACCCTGTAACCATTTTGAGCTTTAAACCATAACATGATCAGGATTCAAAGCCTACTACTAGCTCTTGTGATCAGACGACCTGTTATACAGTCTGGTCAGCAGCTCTCCACTTTGTCTGCTCAACAACTTATGTTCGGCTTTCAGTCGCATATTTTCCTCCTTGAGAATCTGAACGTGGGTCGCAATCACTTGCTCCTTGTGCTGTCGAGCTTCGCGTGACTTCTTCGCCGATTCGTTGTTCTTTCGCCGTTTCTCATAGTACGCCGCATCCTTCTGCTGGGACGGCACAGCGCTGGCTCGCTTGCGGGAGCTGTTCTTGTGGATGACTGTCTGCTGCAGACACATCGCAGCCTGGTACTCATCGGTGCATTGCTGTTCTAGCATTCCAGACTGCTGCACCTGCAGACCAGGGTAATGCGGCCGATGCACTGGAGATAGCTGTGAAGGCTCAGCACGATGTTGACTGAGGAGCGTTGACTGCAATAGTCCATTGTCTGAGCTCAGTTGGTCTTCTTTACGCCAACAAAGCATCTTCAGCAACAGCCTACATTGACAGTAATACACAACATTTTGATCACAGTGTTCAGTGTCAACATAATATGCAGCTATTAAGAGTATCTACATTATCATTGCTCAGTGATTTTGTATACAAACACAAATATAAATATAATCTGTACTAAACAGCAGCTGTCATAAAAAGGAGCTAATATCGAATATTTTCAATGTTCTCAATGTAATGTAAAAAACATAGGTCCAATTATCCAGTAATAATTATAAGTTAACCCAATAATTTCAGACGCTAAAACTAATCACAATGTATGATGAACTTATCCAGCATCAATAAAAAAGTCTGTGAATCTGACAAGCTAATGAAAGTTAAAAGCTAAAACCAACTAACCCTAACCCACTTCTAACGGTAACTAACTCTCTATCTGTACTGTAGCCTAGTTCTAAGCTGTGACATAAATGAAGTTCTTTGTCTCTCTGTACTGTAACTGTTCCTGGTTTTATTATTTTGTCCGTAGTGACTATACACATGGCCGGCCGTATGTATAGACGAATGAGGCATATGCACACGGTCAATGAAAAAATAGTACTCAGATGCAAACAAACAAAGACTTCACAGAAATTTTCCCAGTGGAGCCATTGCTGCCACATTTGGCACATTTCACTGCAATTAAGCAGTGCACAGAAAAATTGTTTAGGATTTTTAAAAATTATATTTAATCCATATACTGACTGTAAGTTTGACCAGTGAAGAATTTGAGAACGAGTGGTCGTGATTGAATGTGCAGTGCAGGCACTGAAGTATCGACCACATGAGTGACGTAGACCTACAGTTGAGCATCTGATATATGCACCCCTTGCATCCAGGCATATAACTTGCATCTCGGCATTGGCGTCTGGCATTTTATCTCTGTTTCTAGTCATGTGCAGCATGCTGGTTTTGTCATTTTTTGCATTGTTTAGTAGCGTTTATCTACATTTAATAAACCACTGGAAAGCTGAGTCTTGATTCCACGTCTAGAAAATCGTCTTGTGGTGGTCTTTTATGCGGTTTTCAGCCATACAACCTAACTGTTGGTAGCTATCTGTGTCCTCTTTACGTCAAGTCAGAAATGAGTACACGTTTCAGAAAGCTGTTGTTAAAAGTTTGCAGATACATTCCAGCTTAATTTTGACAGATTTTTTAGTTCAGACCTGTAAGTAACCTATGACATTCTCGCAGGAAGGGGCCTACTGATGTAAGACAGTGTGAACATTTTAAATTTAGTGTGGTGATAAATACTGCAATCGTACTCAGCTGTATGTATAGAAATTTTCGAATTTGTTCACGGTCGGCCGTGTACGTCATTGCCGTTTTCTATACATACGGCCGGCCGTGTGCATAACACCAGTCTATTTTGTCCACTGGCTTACGGTCATGTCATGTCTTCACATGGTTATTCGTTGTCGAAAAATTTCCACACAAGCTGAAAATCAATCCATAGTGATTACCGTGTTGAAGGTGTAACACACGCGGCAATAAACGGCAACATTGACTGAAAAAGTGCAATATAAACGGTAAAATATTTAATTATCAACACCGGCAACAGCAAATTTAGAGATGTGCACCGTGCGCAAATTTGTAACTTTGCAGTATTCTTCCGAAATTTTGTAACTGTTGCTCATGCTTTTGCTCGCTTTGATAAAATATTACAGGCAAAATATTACAATTGTTCAAGGTCATCCATGGTCGTAAGTGACTTGGTATTCTGGTAGGCTGGTAGCTAGTGGCCTGGTACCAACCGAAAACGCATCGCGGCCGGAGCTGTTGGTGAAGATTTTATGACCCTACTGTGTCTTTTTGAACGCAACAGAACAGTGTGACATTTGCACAGACACAAAGATGCTATGCTGACGGCCTGTAAATATTAAATATTGACAGGAGCTATTCAATTAATGGGACCACTTTCAGCAGACTGAAACAGCTGAGCCTGGCAGCCAATAGGAACGTACGGTATCACTACGCGTCTAGTCTCTGCTGCAATTTTGCCAGAAAGAATGATTAAGTAACACTTCGAGCGTAATTTGGGTAAAATTTTCAACATAATTTATATCAAAATGTAATCTAATACTGCTGCAACGTTGCATTTTACGCTGAACATCGCGTTACTTTATTTTCGGCGGACGTACACGGTAAAGTGTAGCTCATGACGTGAGATTGTTTATAAACAAACTGAGGGTAAGTTATAGTTGTGTCACGATAATTAGTGTCAGAATGGGAGGAAATGAAGAAATGGAGGCTAGTGATGGCGGAGATGTTGTCAGCCAGTTGTTTTCGACTAAAACAAGCACTTTGGCATTGATGACAACCAGTATTGTCTTGTTTGTGACGCTTATTGCCAAACGCATTTCAGGCAAACAGTCAGAGGTAATTATGAACTACGATCTTCCTCGAATTTTCCGCGTTGTCTTTGTATTTTATTTTATTTTCTGTAACTGGTCATTTTTGAAATTGAGGCAGTGTATTATATCTCATTGGTGAATATGTGATTATTTAATAATTTTTACCAAGTGTCTAGAGGGCCAACAGTCGGCCCTCTAGTACGCAGCCTAGCATTAGGTATCTGGATCTGGATCTGGATAGTTAGTTGGCAGGGCCCCAGGAGTGGGGCATCACACCGACGGGGTGATGACTATGGTGCAGCATGACTGGACAGTCGGCTCTTAAATGGTGCTAAAGAGCCGGCTGACACGACGGACTGAGGCAAAATGTTCCAATCTTTCACTGTTCTGATACTGTAAGACTGTCTGTAATTCTCAGTGTAAGACCTCACAGTAACCAGCTTCTGTAGATTAGCATCAGCGCCGCGAGAAGGTCTGGATGATAAAGTCAGATCGACCGAAGTTGCTGGAACTGCAGCTTGGTCGTTTAACATTTTATACATGAAGGCCAGTCTTTGGATTTTGCGCCTTTCTTCCAGAGATTCTAGCTGCAACTGTTGTAGCAATGATGTTATGCTAGTCTTGTAGGAGTATGCAGACAGTATCCATCTGGCTGCTGTGCGCTGTATCTTTTCTAACTTGTTCGAGTCTGCTTTGGTATATGGATCCCACATTACTGATGCATATTCCATGGCATAGATTAGAAAGGTGGCACTAGTGTTTAGGGTTAGTGTTTACCTTATGATAGATTAGGGTTTAAGACTAGGGTTGGGGTTAGGATTAGTGTTAGAGTTATGGTTAGGGTTAGTTATTGCAGCTTATTCAGTTTTGTTAGCTGTTAAATTTTAGCATGCAAATTTAAAGATATTTCATACAATTATGTAACCACAGATGTACACCTGAATTAAGGTTGCAAAATTGGTTATGAATTCGAATCTAGTGCTGCCAGGCTTGACTGGCCGACTGGCATTGTACCTTGCTAAGGTTGATCTCATCATTCGCTAGCTGCTAGGTTCTCATACTGCCAAGCCATCATACTGCCTGCCGTAGGCAGTCTCTTACGACAGTGTACAGTCGACTGTCAGCCCTCCAGTATGAGGGCTGACTGTCGGCTCTCTAGACACAGCGTAATTTTTAATTCATTTCCTATCACACGATTTGATTAGACACTGAGCAGATCTAGTGAATTTGTCAAGGAGTCACCTGGGAGTCAACTCGTCAGTCACGTAGTGAGTTTCAACTTTTTATAGTGTATCATGGGGTCATGGTTCGGATTCAAATGTAATGGTAAACTCTTTACAACACGATGCAGGTTTAAGCTAGGTTAGTATTAAACATCAATTAACTTATCGCAGGTTTTTTTCACTTAAGGAGTTGACAATGTGACTAAGTTTATGCACAGATTATCCATGAACTGTTAAGATGGTGTATGTCTGTGTAGTATGTATGTGTTGCTGTGTTAGAAGTTGCCGCCACACATTCCGTCAACGATCCCGTTTCTTGGCCATGCTGTGAGCTTTGGTAAGTCACCAGTGGAGTTCCTGCTAGCAGCTTATCAGAAGGTCAGTCGTTGGCAGCTGAGGCATTTTTTTGTACGAGATTTTGTTTTGTATTGTTATTATTGCTGACTTTGCTTAAATACTCGGTGTTAATTGTTTTGAAACTGTTGATTATCTTCGGGTCTCTATAGCATTTTAGCACAGACTATATAGTTACTGTTATCGGCTTTACTGAATTCTTTATGCAATCTAGACTTAGTATAGCATAATGAATACTGGAAAAATTCTAATAAATGCCACAGGCATTTATTGGAATGCTTGACAAGTCTTAAATACCTCAACGTTTATTAGAGACCTCTCATTTCTTTGAACAAATGGCACATAGCCCTCGGCATTTAGTGAGACCCAGCATTAGAATTTTTATGGTAGGCATTATAAGCATGCTACAAGTAGTGGTAGTAGTAGTAGTACTATAGTGGTGGTGTGTCATGGCGTAGCGGTAGCGCGTTTCATCCGATCAATGAAGTTACTCTACGCCAGGCCGGTTAGTACTTGGATGGATGACTGCCTGCAAACAGGTAAACCATCTCGATGTGTAACTAGCTGCCTAGGTCAATTTAGCCTTCCATTTCTCCGGGGTAAATAAATCTATTACCAGCCTGTCTGGCTGGGGTTAAGGCGGGATGCGTTTACCTGTGTGGGTGGCAGGTAACACTGTGTGATCCCATACGGCAGGTGATGCTCCGTAGCTCTGAGGTAGGTTTCCTATGAAGAGCTATAGCATTTAACTATTTATAGTAGCACAGTAGTAGTAGTTGGTAATAGTTGTTGTTGTTGAACTGTTGTAGTATGGGCCGGTGTTCAGCTTCACAATGGTTGGCAAGACGTTCACCTATCTGGTCGGTTCAGATGCAGCTGCTCTGCTATTCAATAGCAAGAACGATAACCTCAATGCAGAGGAAGTTTACGGTAAACTGGTGACTCCGGTCTTTGGCAAGGGTGTCTGCTACGATTGCCCCAACCCTGTAAGTTATGTACTAATAATAGCAGTAGTAATATTAGTAGTTAGCGGCATCGTGGGTTAAATAAGTAGGTGATAAGTAAGTTTTCAGACAGAAATTGCCAATGTCTGACAGAGATAATGGGTGCTCACAATTTTTATTTTGCCCATAATTTTTTTTCTCAGATAGGGGTTGTTTAGCCTCAAATTTTGCATTTTTGGATGTAATTTACTATCAGGAAGATTTTCTGACAACTTTTTGACAGCCCAGAATCTAGGATGCAGGGGCAGTCTCAGAGTAAGAGTAGCAGCTGCAAGGCTATGTACCAGCCAGTTTGTAGCCACAGCAGCAAAAGAAGAGACACGTCCACCTGCTGTCAGTGCTTGATGTTTGATGTCGTCAGTTCTGCACAACTATCCAATGATCCAATCAGTAATAATTGCAATCCTGGGACTGAATTCTCAATCCCGGGTTTCAGGATTGGAAAATTTGTAATCCCGGGATCCCATTTCGGGATTAGCCTTGCAACTACCCTCACTCACATGACTACTTCCTATCCTGTGGGGCTTATCAATGTTGCAGGTATTTGTGGAGCTGAAGATGCATAAGACTGGTTTGAACATAGCACAGTAGTGGTAGTTGTAGTTGTAATAGTTGTAGTAGTAGTAGTAGTAGTAGTAATCAATCATAGTAGTTGTTGTTTTATTTGCAGGTATTCATGGAGCAGAAGAAGATGTTTAAGACAGGTCTGAACATAGCCAGGTTTCGTCAGCACGTTCCACTGATAGAAGAGGAAACCGTTGATTACTTCAAGCGTTGGGGAAACTCCGGGGAAAGAGGTGATTATTTTGTCTGCACATTATTAGATCATGTCCACCTTTTACCAAATAAACTTGCTCACCATTTCTACGATAGCAGTGCCCTATCCAGTGGTGCCGTAGCCAGTCCCGTACAACTTATGTTCTTTCCAAAGTGACATTTGCAGCATTGCCTCACAAATTTGGCCTCTGTTGTCGATAACATTGCTGACTAAAATATGATTTTGTAGAGCTGAGATGCTTATGTTTGAAGCTGGGGCCAAATTCACAAAACATCTTACGACAGTTTTACAACAAAAATCTTACGATCACTTTTTAGGTGTCTTATGACATTTCAACAAGAAAGTCTTCTTTGTATTGATTCATGAGACCTCTAATTCAATTATACTCATAATCTAAAAATGTCAGATTTATGCTATATCAGTTTTGCATGCTCTTTTTGCTGGATAAATTAATTAATGGATAAATAAACAGCACTTTGCATTGGCGATGGACCGTTGCTATGCCGTAGCCATGTAAACACATATCTTGACAACGGACATAAAATAAAAAATAATACAGCGTAGTGTTGTGCTGTGCGACAAATGAATTAATATGATGACTCAAATACTGCGATACTTGATAGTACCACAATACCAAAATATATAAAACTGCCACTGCTGTCCATTGGTGATTGGTGCAGACTGTTTTTCTGTCGTTGTAGGCCCTATACAACTAAATTTACTGTAGTAGCTAAATAGCTAATGTGTATGAAAAAATGCACTTATCTCTACTATTTGCTAGTAGTCAGTCGCTACCATGTGCTGTCTAGACAGTTTGCTGCAGAGCGTGCCACGGCCAAGAAATGTTTCAAATGCTTCACCTCTTCCACCCCCGTACAGCTTTCAACAGGCCTACTGTCTCTAAAAACTAGCAAATATTAATAAACTATAACAGAAAATAAAATAAATTCAAAACATACAATAAATACAAAAATCTAAACAAATAAAAAATAAATCAGCACCTGTGTTAACACCATGTACTCGGAATTGTATAGTCAGAATATCAAGAATTTCTAAATTAAAACATTACAAATTTAACTCTAAACGACTGCTTTTCCTTACTGACTAGTCAGCAGCTCGCAGATGACTATAGTTACCATGACAATAAGACGCCTTCGTGAAAAAAGTTACGATCATTAAAGATAAATTCTGTGAATTCATTCACGACATGTCGTAAGATAATCTTATGACATCTTAAATATTGAGTTATGATAATTTTATGACATGTTTTATGACATGTCTTACGACAGTGTTTGTGAATCTCGCTTTTGGTAACATTTTCTTGATTAGAATCTTTTGCCAGTATATTTCAGCAAAACTAACAATCAATAACTCATTAGTTTTGATTATACACTAATGGTAGTATAATTTTTTTCATGGTATTTTTTGTTAGCAATTTTTTTGTTATCAAGCTGTACAGTTATCTGTAAAGAAAATTGATGATTAGTTATGCAATTAATCGTTAGTTTCCACACTTATATGATGAGCAAGTGTTTTTGTGTGTGTAGATCTATTTGAGGCTTTGTCTCAACTGATTATTCTGACCGCCAGCAGATGTCTTCATGGTATGGGCACTGATTAGTGGGTTTGGTGGTGTAAAGGTAGCATGTTGAACTTGTGATTGAGAGATCATGGGTTCAGCTCCCACTCAGGTCGCTAATTAGTTGTTACTATATGTACTGCTTGGATGTGTGACCATCTGCAGACAGGTAAATCATCCGGTTAAATAACCAGCACCAAGGTCAACTCAGCCTTCATCCCTCCGGGGTAGGTAAGTCGAGTATTGGCCTGTCTTGCTGGGGTTAAAGTGGGGCACACTGACCTGTGTCTGGTGGCGGGTAATGCAGTTTGATCCCACATGGCAGCTCCAACTCTGTAGCTGTGCGATAGGATTCCGCTGAAGAGCTATGCACAACTTTCAACTTTTTACCTGTAGTACGAGTTGGGTTCAGTCATGTGAGCAGATTCACCGTAGCATCCTGCCACATTTCACGACTAGCAAAAAATATTGATCTAGTCCATATCTGTTTGTATATTTTTAATTACTATTTCTTTAGCTACATCTGTTAACAATTTTGTTTCAATTTGTTCTTATGCCACTGATTATGGAGGAAGGAAAATGGTTGTTTTTTTAATTGAGCACTATGTACTACTAGTGGTTGCTTGGTGTTGGTAGGTAAAGTTTTTTAAATGAGAAAGTGGCTCAGTTTTACTGTTATTTGGATCAAACCATAACACTTCTTCTATAAGTACAACGACTACTACTACTATCACTACCATCACCATTACTGCTACAACAACAACTGTTAGTGGTTGTTTGGCTGTTGGTGGGTAAACTTTATTGAACATGGAAGTGGCTCAGTTATACTGATGTCTGCATCTAACTGTAGTGTACTGCTACAACAATTACTACTACTACTACAATTACTACAACTACTAGTTGTTTCTGACTGTTGGTATAGGCAAAGAGATCCGGAGTATATTGAACGAAGAGGTGGCGAAGTTGTACTGGGATCTGGATGCTGGTTTCTCTGCATCAGCTTGGCTGTTGCCTTCCTGGCTTCCTCTCCCTAGCTTTCGGTCAGTAGAAGTTGTAGTAGTAGTTATTGTTGTACTTGTAGTAGTACTGTACTAGTTGTTGTAGTAGAAACCTACATTGACTTGGCTGTTGCCTTCCTCACTTTTTCTCTCTAGCTTTTGGTAAGTATTGTTAGTAGACATCAACTACTACTACTACTTACTGCTAGCACAAGTACAACAAGAACTAGTATTACTACAACTACAGTAGCTAGTTCTTGTTGTACTTGTGCTAGCAGTTGTAGTAGCAGTAGTTGATGTAGTTGTGGTTTCTTCTTGTCTTCCTCTGCCTAGCTTTCAGTCAATAGTAGTAATAGTACATGTAGTTGTGCTGCTTTTCTGTTTTTTTTGGGCTAATCCAAGCTTATCGGTCTGCCCTCTGGCACAGACTGTCTGTCATCGTCTGTCTGTTTGTTGTCATCTCTCTTGAACTGTGTTTTGGCTAAACAGTTAAGTCGTAGGGGGTTGGCAATGGTACCGTTGCATAGGTCGATGGCAACTTCTTAAATGCTGTCAGTAGTAACCATGTCTTTCTCTGCATCGGTTTGGTCATAGTTTTCAATGCAAATTTTCAACGTTAACCCACAAGTAATTGTATCTCAGAAATGGTAAAAGATAGGACTGAGTTTGCTGTTGACCACTAACACAAAGTTGCGTAAGAGCTTTCAGATGACATGAAAATCATCAGTTTTGGATGACCTTGAAGGTTTATTATGCACTGTTGAGACTAAATGGTACGTCATAGGGTGTCGGCAGTGACACTGTTGGATAGGGTGATGACATGATGTAAGTAGTAGTCGTAGTAGTGTCCGGAAAAAATGCCTTGGATATTTTTGATTGCAACGTAAAGAAGGATTACCAGATTTTAATAATTTTTGACTTGATTATTTCTGAGACAACTGGCGATCAAATGACTGTCTAATTTTCCACCACACCCATTGTTTGTTTCTGCACTACCTGTGGAAACAAAACCAATGAAATATTACGTTTTCATCCTATTTTGCCTGTTAAGGTTTTTCCAGGTAGTGCACAAGCAGACATTTGGTGAGGTAAGAACTAGAATGATCATTTGATGGCAAGTAGTGTCAAAAATGTTTGTACCTAAAATTATTGAAATCTGTCAATCCTTCCGCAAGTAACAATTGATAATGTTGGGGATGCTTTTTGACATATTTCTGTTTATTTTAACTCATATTTCATTGGTTCTGTTTTCCCCAGGTAGTGCAGAAGCAGACATTGGGTGAGGTGAAATATTGAATGGCCAGTTGTGCCAGAAAAAATCGTACCAAAATTAATTAAAATTGGATATCCTTTCGTCAACTGACAGTCGATAATATTTGGGATGTTTTTTAACCAGAGTGATTGAGTGAGTAGGGTTTAACATCCCACCCGACACAGTATAGGTCATTTTGGGGTGGGGACAGCTTTTTCAGGCAGAATGCTCACAAACACAATAATGGAACAGTAAGTTTAAACTTTACAATAAACAGAAAGTTTAATCTTTACAGAAGCACAAAAATGAGGTTTACCTAAAAATGTAAGAACTCCATTATAGGTGTGCATATGTAATAATTATTTCCAGACACGCTGTAGTAGTGTAATAGTAGGTGCTGTTGTTATAGTCGTCGGGACACAGCTCATCTGAAGGTAAAGCAGTTGTTCTATGCAGCCATCAAGTCCAGGAGAGAGTCAGAGAGTCAGGACGACATGCTGCAAACACTCATTGACACTAAGTACAAGTGAGACAACTTGTTGTTCTAGTGGTAGTAATGCACTGTGTCTCAAAAAATGTCACTCTGTATATTTTTGACAACTTTGTCAAATGTGAATTAATTTTGCCAATTCTTGGCAGAAACATAGCCCGGGAAATTTCAAAGAAACACATGCATGCAGCTCGTTGCATTTTTATATGTTTATACTGTACCTTGTAAAAATTAGTAACAAGTTTTATGGCATATACAGTACAGCATCGAATATGAAGTATCTACATAATTAGGAGTCAGTGCAGTCGGTTAGAAACAGACATAACTGAAGTTATTGTAGCAATTCCGTTGTAGATGTGGAACAGAGAATTTTTGAACGGATAATCACAAAGCAGCAGTAATGGTAGGAGCAGTGTACTAGTTGTTTGCAGTAGTAGTTTCTGGAGGTGTATTAGTTATGCATGATGCAGGAGTGGTCGTCATTTGACTGATGATGAGATTGCTGGCATGCTGATTGGTCTACTGATGGCTGGCCAACACACGTCTTCAACTACCAGCTCCTGGCTTGGCTTTTTTCTGGCGAAACATCCTGATATGCAGGTTGTTGTTGTAGCTGTAGTAGTAGTAATAGTTGATGTAGTGGTGTTAATTGTGTCAGACAAGATGCAGCTGTGTAACATCAGTTTTGTTAGAGCTATCAGATATAAAGTGGTGTAATGGTTAGGATATTGCACTTACAATTGGAACGTCATGGGTTTAACTCCTTACTCCTTACTACTTGGATGGGTTACTGTATGTGGATAGCTAAACCATTTTGGTATATAACCAAAACTGAGGTCAAGTCAAGTCTTCCATCCCTCTAGGGTAAGTAAATCAAGTTCCAGTTTGTATGGCTGGGATAAAAGTGGGACATGTTCATTGTTCACTTGTGTCATGTGGCCAATAACACTGTACGATTGATTCCATATGGCAGGTGGTGCATCGTAGGTCTGAGATAGGTTTTTTGTAAAGAGCTATATTCACTGCTTTAGTGTTTTAACCATTAACCATCAGTCTGTGTGTACAGCAAGCATGCTACGAGGAACAGCTGCGTCTAATGACCGGTAAGGACCCAGCTGAACCCTTGGACTATGACGTGCTGAAGGAATGTGTTCTGCTGGATCGCTGTCTGAAGGAAACACTGCGACTTCGACCACCGATATGCACCATGATGCGCATGTGCAAAACACCGCAGGTCAGACTGACAGACATGCTATAATAATATTAATAATAACAATAAACTAATTTGTATAGCGCCAGTATGTCGACTGATTGTTGTAGTAGCAGTTGTAGTAGTAACCTGCTTCTGGATTGTAGTAATAGCAGCAGCAGCACTGAACTTAATAGTGTAGGGAATTAAGTCATATTATTTTTTGTGAACTGTAAGATGTTCTAAAACCTCTAATGGTCATTCTGGCAGTTATATTACTGACCATGGATAGTTCGTGGTTATTCCGTGAACCCTAGCCAACAAGAAAAACTTATTCTTATTAATATGTAAGACGTCAAATTCAATTATATTTGTGATCTGGATATGTTAGATTTGCTATATTTTTAGCTGGGTGAATTTGTGAATGGATGAATTACTTGCAGGTGGTACGTGGCTATGCAATCCCTGGTGGACATCAAGGTATGTAGGATAGGGCCACTACGACTGCCGGTGGTTCTAGTATATGGTTCAGACTACTGGGTTAGTACGAGTATTAGTTGTATTTGTGTACAGAAGGTGCACGGCTACACAATCCCAGCTGGACATCAGGTGTGTGTTTCGCCGACCACCAATCATCATCTGCCTGACACCTGGGATGACGTTGAGCAGTTCAAGCCTGACAGGTATGCTGTTAGCTCACATTACGCTGCTTACAGTACACAACTTCACGTTTTACGATTAGGTCAGATTAGATCAGATTGGATCGGCGCTTATCCAATGATGCTCAAGACGGTCACGACGTCGGTTGATGCCGGTGATGTCATACTGTAACCCCCGCCATGCGTCGTGCTCAGTTGTCATGCCAACAGCCGCCATCATGGGGTGCATTTGTAGTGTGCCACATGTGAAAACAAGTTTGAATCGTAGTCGACCTAATTATCGTGATATACAACATTTTCTTAAGTTTGCTACCAGCATGCAAAAAAACCCATAATTTGCAGTTTCGAACATCGATGCATCTACTTGTAGAGTTCACACAGCAGTGTTATTGTTCATAGAATCAAATTCATTTTTTAAAATATTTTGGTCTGTATGTTTTTTGTTCGTCTCTTTGTATGTCACTGTTTTGTGTCCCCAGGTTTGTGGACATGAAGAGTCCATGCTCTGAACAAAAATTCATTTACATTCCACCCTGTCACTGTGTCTGTCTGTTTGTTTCTCTCTATGTCTGTCTGTCTGTAGGTTCATAGATATGAAGGGAGCTTGCAGCGAAGAGAAGTTCATCTATGTTCCGTTCGGTGCGGGTCGTCACCGGTGTATCGGAGAATCGTTTGCGTACGTACAAATCAAGACGATCTGGTCGACGCTGCTACGTAGCTTTGAGTTTGAGTTGGTCGATGGCAAGTTCCCGGACATTAACGTGGCCACGCTGCTGCATACGCCCGATCACCCGATCATTCGCTATCGCCGACGTGCTGCCGTGTGATTTACAGACACCGTGGGAACACGACTAGGACTTGGGGTTAGTGTACATACACCATGGACCAGGACTAGGGTCAGGCAGGGTGGCCACAATCCTGGAAAACCCTGGAATATACAGGAAATTCTCTGAACCTAGAAATATTCCAGAAAACTGGGGGATTATCAGCGAATTCTGTGCAACTTTGGGGCAAAAATTGTAACAAACAAAACAGTGTCACCGGATGTGGTTTCTGGGTTGCAAAAATACTGTAAAATACTTCTCCGTCTCGAACCCCGCTGGGGAAGCTCACAGTGCTCACTGCTTCCCCAAATTATCATGAGTAGGATTATTTTTTGATGCTATAACATACAGAAAAGTTAGCTTATGACCCTGGAAAAACCTGGAAAACTCGGGGAATTTTTGTATTGTTTGTGGCAACTGTTAGGGGTTACTGTGAGACCTGTGGGTTTGTCTGACGTTAACATGTCCACTCTGCTGCTGCCGTTGCTTGGTAAACACCATATAAGCTAGGGCCAGTAGTCCAGTTGTTCAAAAGGAGCTGGAGGAGGGTTCAGTCAGTCGAATTGAGACGCTGACCTGATGTGATGTGTGGGGGGCTCATGTCCCCCAAATTTTTTCTCCTCGCGCGCTACGTTCCTAAAGTAGCAAAGAGGAGTATATAAGATCGGCGTAATATTGAGGACCGACCGACCTCTGTTCCTGGAAGAGCCTTCTTTGAAGAACTTCAAACGGCCATATATCCATAATGGTGCTAGATAGACGCATGGTCACTATAGACCACCCATAGGAAGTCGACACCCGGGAGTCGAATGGTCATATGACTGATGACGTCATTTGCGGTGTGGAAAGAAAGAAACTAAAAAGCAGTTAAAAGAATACAGAAGAAAATAATGCGTGCGAGGAGTACATTAGATTGGTCACAATCTAAAATATTTCTTGTTAGACTTTTGACCTCAGAAAGGTAGGAACATCAATTAGAGTGGCTCTGGACCTGGTGTATTGCTAGTTCTACTAATGACTTATAACTTGTGTTTTGTTGTCAACTGCTTGAATGTCTGTCGCTAATTGCAGCGTTCGACACTGTTGGTATAAGATGTTCTTGCATCTGTGCACGGGTTTTGGTGTTCCACTGTTATAACAGACTTGTATTTATTTGCTGCTTTCTTGCTCTCAAGTGATTTTTAGTAGGATATGTGGTTCCTATAACTGGTAATGTTACTTTGTTCCATTATCTGACAGTATATGGTTCATTTAATGTGTATGTCTCAGCATTTATTTATCGAGCCTGTTCTTGAATGCATTGATAGTGCATGCAGCCATAACATCCTTATCTGAAAGGAATTTAGGCCAAATTTCTGCAAAATCCATTGAGCGGTTTTGGAGGGAGGGTCGCATTTTACCACATTTATAATCAATGGCTTGGCGAATAAGCAGACGATTCATTCGCGAGGTATGGCACTATACAACTGCCCACAGTTTTTCGCGGTAAATTTTGCCAAATTCCACGGGCCAGTTCGCAAAATTCCGTGGCTCACCACAGCAAAATATCCAAATTCCGCGGCTTACCATGGCCTTGTGCGTAAACTAAGCTTTACTCTGTTTAAAAAAACTTCAGTTTTTGGATGCTGGCAGTTATGCTAGCAACATACAAAGGAAATTATCGATCTTTTTTCTTTTCAAAAGTGCAATTTGTCAATTAGTCGCATTGTGTTAATTTATGATTTCAAGTTTAAGTATTTCCATATAATTAACTGTCCAAATTTAGTGCAGTTTAAATAATATGATGGTAATTATTAGTAGGGACGCAGTTTTAGGCAGTTCAGTTTGTTTTTTCTCTGTGATATAGTTAGTTTAAAGCCAATGATCATACTAATCATCAGTCATTTCTTAATTTCTGTAAAATTCTGCGGCAGTATCAAAATTCTGCAGAAAAGGGCAAATTCCGTGGCTTGGCTTGAAATTCCGTGGCCCGTGGAAAACTGTGGGCCCTACAAATGTGTTTTGGTTAACTGATTGAAGACAATCAGATTTACGTTGGGCCCTAGGTTATGTTTTGTTGTGGTTTTCAGTATGTTTATGCAAGTTAGGCGCAGCCGTTTTCAGTGATGGCATGGCATTGGAGCAGACAGTTGTCCCCCATAATTTTTGGGCTGTTGCAAAATTGTCCAGAAATCATTTCATCAGACACTTTTCGCCCAAAGATGCTAAATTTGGGGCTAAAGAACTCTGTATTTTGGGAAATTTGGGGACAGAATTGGAATTTTCTAACACCGTGCCGGAAATTTGCAGTGTCTGTCGGAAAATTGCAACTTCATACTGTGCTTTCTTTTTCAGCCCCCGGCGCCGCTGGACATTTTGTTAGTGGTGTAGTTTCACTGGTTACTGGCTAGCGTTTTTGTATGATCTGTTGTTGGTTTGCTTCATCTTTGGTGATCAGTTTGTTTCTATACAGTGGAGTACCAGCTGCTCTGTAGATAGACCGACTGTAGATAAACCCTGCATGCTGGAGTTGGTGCTGTTAATGCCAGGGTGACCACTCACCTGGAAAACCTAGAAAAATCAGGGAATTCCATAGTGGTCAGGGAAAAATCAGAGAAAATGAAAAAGTCAGGGAAAACTCAGAGAAAACTGGAAACAAGGTTATTGAAATTATGAACATAGGCACATTTGGTCTGGAAAATGGTCACCCTCTAATATGTAAGACTAGATTTTGCTGCTTTTTTAACAGTAAGTTTACATTTGTCATGCCACCGTTCTATCTGCTACGTTATATGTCTGCCCCGTCCATCCGTCTGTCTGTTTGTCCCATATGCGCTCTTTAACTCTAGAAAGAAAAGGCTTTGAGAAACGGAAATTGGTGTGAACATTTCTCAGCGTCGGAGTAGCTAATTGGTTGTCGGTAGCTAGGCGGACGGCCGTATGTTATGTCGGCACTGGGCTGATATCTTTGTGTTCATTTTTGTTGCAGTTTATTAATTTGATTCTTTTAGCTCGCGTTGAAGTACATCACAGACGATATTGCATTGATTTTATTGTTACTGATTATTAGCTGTGAAAATTTACCAATGATTGTTTGCTGTGCGACTTTGCAATTCATGAAGATTATGATGTTCGATAAGTTTCCACGTTTTTACGTGATTAATAGTAACAGTACTAGCATTATTACTAATGTTGCTATGACAGCAAAAAGCACGTAGAGTTCAGGCTTCAAACCTCTCCCAAAGATTGTTTTTGCAGGCTGTGGTTACATAGCATATGTTTGGTATTCGTGACCTTCAGTTTAAAAATTCGGTGTCAGCGTGTGACGAACAGAGAGACAGACTGCCGTGCGTGCCATAGCAGTAGCTGGACAGGGCATCGGCATACTGCTGCCGCCCTTGAATTATTTTCCTCAGAATCAACTGGCCAAATTCAGTGCATGCAGTTTAAATAATGGAAGCACATTTAAAAGTGGAGGTACAAATAATCTCCGGGTGAATTTTAAGCGAGCAGAAAATTTTTTTGAACTGTTGTACGCAGAATTGTCACATTAACTTTAACAATTTTGGAGGAGGAGGATAAACCCGCTCACTCCCCTCTTTAATATAGCTCTAAAAGTAGGGGGCTATAAGCAACGTGCGAGCAAAGCGAGCAGAAAAAAAATTGGAGCTTTTGTACGCAGAATTGTCGCATTTTGCGCCATGCGTTTTTAGGCAGTCTTGTCATTGAAAAAATATCCCCCATTTTTCTATTTTTTACTCCCCACAACTTTTTTTCCAGGAGGCATTTGCCACCACATGTCAGTGGAGTGGACGCCCCTGCCTTGGACCTTAGGTACGTTTGCCCCACCTTGCCCTTCGCCTCCCTCCACGGGAAGCCCTGAGGGTGGAGTTGCCGAGTAACGGAGTGGGCACGTCCGCAGGGGCGGAAACATTTCTGGTCACTATAATTGAACAGCAACACCACAAAACAGTAACAACAAGCTTATTTGTACTGCTGATCAACTGAAACATGTTCACATTGACAATTAAAATATAACACAAAAAAATCATTACAGTGTGACGCATAATAAGTGGATCGTAGGCTATACGCTATCAGACAGTTTTTGGAAACGATTAGCCTTGATCGTTGCATGCATCGGGGGAGGGGTGGCCATGTTGAACAGCTTAAACGTAAAGCACCAGGGGCGTATTCAGAATTTCAAGTTAGGGGGCCTGTAGGACGAAGTCCCCCAGAAGCTGAAGCATTTTTGCTTATAAGAGCAGAATTTTGTTGCGTCTCAGCGTGAGTAAAAAAAAATTTTTCTTCAGAGAGCAAATCCAGACAGTTCTTTTCCCCTTTCTTTTCCTTTGCCTTTTTCCTCTATTACTTTCCCCCTCTCTTTTCCGTCTCTCCCTTCCCGTTGCACCCTCATTCCTTATTCTCCCCCTTTGCGGCCTTTTCCCTGTCTTCCCCTCCTTCCCTTTAAAGTAAGACTCCAAAATTTTTAGTTTGGGGATATGGGAGAGCACTATGAGCTACCATGTAGAGTAAATCAAATTTAGAGTATTATAATATAAGATCTGGTGGAAACAATTATAATTTTTACAAAATAAAGTGACTAAATTTAGTGCAGCTTAAACAGTGAAGGCAAACAAGGGCGGTGCACGGCGCCACAAATTTAAAAGTAGGTGTTACAAGTAATCTGCGAGCGAAGCGAACAGAAAAAAATGAGTTGTTGTACGCAGAATTGTCGCATGAACTGTGCCTTGCGTATTCCAGACAATTTGCATTAGGCCTGTTTGTCGAGTTTCGTGCGCGCCCCCTCTATATACGCCCCTGAGCATGTCAGGGCGTACTTTCTAATTTTAACGACAACGGTTAGTTGGCTAATGTCTACATGTACTTACCCTAGGTCGACACTGCGCGTTCTACGTATTCTAATGCGTTAGAGTTCTGGTCACGTAACTTTGCTACTAGAGGAATGTGAGCTCCCTAAATTGTCCCCCCAATCGGACTTACAGCGCCGGACGGACTCATGTTGGGCTTTGCCCTAAAGTTCTAGTTTTAAACTGAACTGCACTTCTAACTAAACTAGGTCCTACTTTTTTCATTTAAACTGACAATAAAATTGAGGAAATCAGTCAAACTAGGCCCCCCTATATATATATATCTGCCGGTAACTGTTTAACTGCTACTGTTTGCCGATCACTGCATGTAGATGCGCACGGTGCCGAGTATCTTTTCGTCGCAGACGAAACAATCGTCAACCTGATCAGCACAGGCCTCGCACGCAACTAAATGTCTACACGGCAGGAACAAAGTTTCAACCGGCGACCGAAGGCATTTCTTACACTGCCGCTGTTCCCGCATACGCTCGTTGTCCTGCCGCAGGAAGCTTGCCGGCACCGCGCTACGTTTACTCAGATCGATCTCCGCATTTCCTCCGAGCCCCTCAATCTGATCTTCTAACGAAAGGGGAGCCCCAGTCGATCCTGCAGCTAGAGACTGAGACGAGCTTGGGTCTTCTTCTTCATCGATCGGAGGTCCTCTGGGACAAGTTTCGTTGTGTATCTGGCGGATAACGGACTCGGATTCCAAGGTCTGCCAGTCGAGTAGGTAAGCGCCGCACCAGACGCAACGTACGGACCGGTCGCCGTGGTAGTAGGCGTATCCGTGCTCGGCGACCGCAGATACCGATACCTGACCGACTCTGTCGCTGCCCAGTCCGTCCAGGAACGTGTCCATCCGACCTGTTACCGACCGCTGTAGAATTTGCTCGCTGTCAGAGCTTGTTGTAGGCCTAGTTGTAGTTGTTGTAGTTGCTGCAGCTCTTCTTCTATCAGCAGCAGCAGCCATTCCACGCATAAAATGGTCGCTCTGTGAACAGTGCAGTGTGCATGTAAATAGGCCTACCGTCACAAGCAAATGGGAGAAACGATCATAAGACAAATTACTCAGAATGAAAACTGATTAACACTAGGCCTATAGAAGTGCATGTGATAATGTAATCTTATAGGCCTAGACCATATCACGCCTTAATAGAGAGTTGTAACACTAACGATTAGTTTATGCTAATTAAACAACAACGACGTAGGCCTAACTATCATGTAACTTTCGTCCAAAAAGTAGAGCCACAATTTTTCTCACCAGACTGTATTTAAATTGTCGGGACTCGTTGACTCGGGAGGCCTATTAGGCCTATGTGTCAAACCCTACATGAGGAAATGGCCGACTCTAGCTAGCCTCATCACTGTTTTGTAACGGATGCGTCAAGTGTGAAGTGTATAGGCCTAAACTAACCAATAATGTAGATTAAGCACAAATTAAGTTAATCAACGTAACCTAAAAATCAACAACAAAAGCCCAGCTGTTGCTAGGGTGTGCCGACCTACGTACGCGTCGATCGCACCGCATAGGCCTACACTACAGTGTCCCACTTCCGACCGCGGTTTCCCCAAACAGAGCACAAACAGACTTGGGTGAGGTGGGAAATTAAACCTATATTTAATGGCAAGTTGTCTCGGGAATATTCATACCGAAAATTATTAAAATCTGTTAACCAGCTGATCATCAATTACCTGTCGTCAGGAGGTTGTAGCCTACAAGCATATTATTATACCGGTAATGTACTTCATTTCAACTGCTCCTGCGAAGTGACGCAAAAGGCTCATATGTCCGGGTACATCTGTGTGCATCTGGCGTTTCAACCAAAAACTACCCAGCAGCAAATCATTAAGTAATGACGAATTAGCATGATGACTTTAGTATAAAAACACAGATGATCACATAACCCATTTACAACGGATTCGGCAACGTTTCTACGTACTTTCCGAGAGGCATTTTGCGCAGTTTTTCCCAGCATAGCGAGTTGTTGTTCAGGCGACAAAGTTCGATCACAAATAACACAACTACTGTTAAATTGACTGTGTAATTTTATTATTGTATGTGTAAACTGGGCAAAAAAAACTGCAATCTAGTATGCCGCATGAAACGTGTGGATTTAAACAAGTCTATAGTAGCATCACCCATCTTGTTCATGGAAAGCGAAACTGGAAAACGGAAAGTCCATGCATAATGAATACCCACCGACATGGGTTTATTTACGATAAATAAGTAAAAAACCGTTGCAAATCAGATCATCACTATCTCTGGGAGGAAAAGCATTGTTGCTATTTGTTACAATTTATGTCGGCCTATTAATTCTCGATGATCAAGAGGATTTGAAATCGATATGTAAAACGATGATGCATTCATGATGATTGATGAAAATCATGATGATGATGTGGTCCCATGTGGTATTTAGTCACACGAGCTTAGCTAATCAAAACCCTGAAAACCGTGATAAGTATTCTACGTTTGTTTGTTTACAAAAGTTAATATAAGTTTTTAAAGTTATTTTGTAAGTTTCCTGCAGTTATTGCAGATAATTGTCTGTAGACTATGTACACAGTACAAACACAAAACATTACGGCCAACGTTAGCAATTACTTTTAACAAGAAGTGAATATTATGTCTATTGGCGTTCACATTGGATGACGATCAATCGGTTGATTCTGAATTAACATAGAAACTAGTTAGTGATCCACGTGCCACTAAAATTGACGCGGATTCTGTTCCTTGACCAGTGTATTTTTTTAAAAAGTTAAAAACAGAACAAAGTGGTGTGTGTTGAGATGTGCGTAGGACATGTAGGTAGCACTGTAACCGGTAAATCGAAAAAAAATTCTAATCAGTCCGAGCCGGATTGACAGCAGATTATATTATCAGTCTGGGTAGCTATAGGCTAGTAGTCAGGCTAACTGCACAAAGATTAAGTACGCCGGTGCAGTGTTACTAACCAGCAATAGCAGTTTTTATGACTTAGCTGTGCCACTTATGCTACTGCAGACCTGCCTGAATGTATTGAGTTACAAGCAAGAACTGGAAGTCAAGATAGCAGTGAAAATGGCATCACTTTGACCAACCAAGACAACAGTGCATAAGCTGGCTCTATCACCATACCTGCACTGCACCGTCACACCTTCTGCCGCCAGCAGCCCGGGTATATTGGAGGACAACTAAACGAGCAGCGACTGTGGGCTATGGGTAAAAAGCGGATTGCGGATGTGCAGATCTGTGGATGTTGCAAGAAGTAACACTGTAATTAAGCTGTAATTTATTAGTTTAATTATCTTCTAACTTTATTCCTAACTTTAACCCTATCGCTGATCCTAATCCTAACCCTAATTTTTACGTGAGACAGCAGAATGCTTCGCGCATCTTAGCCATCGTCTGGGCGTCTGTTCGTCCGTCCGTCCGTCTGTCTGTCTGTCTGTCCGTCTGTCACACTCGTGATCTGTATCAAAACGGTGCAAGCTAGGATCACGAAATCTTCACTGTGGGCTGCCCCAAGGTCTCTAGTTTATCGTGACAAAATTT
>Ga0056128_1000809_pt1 | contig 31304 bp, 14 predicted proteins | sample WorMetLIZISLAND2_FD_71113 | JGI IMG/M metagenome (GOLD analysis project Ga0056128, IMG submission 71113) | Marine gutless worms symbiont microbial communities from Max Planck institute for Marine Microbiology, Germany - Olavius geniculatus... ...
GCCAAAATTTATTAAAATCGGCCAATGTTTCACGGAGCTATTCAAAAAATAAAACTGGCATGTTTTTTATGGACCGCAGTGTCGAGGGTAATACTTTTTTGCACAGTTCAATTTCCAGCGACAATAACAAAGAATATTTAACTGATGTATTCAAATATTGACTTTAGTCACGTAAGAAATTTCTTTCGAACATTTTGCTGAAAACCACATGACTCTATGACGTACGGTTGCAAAATTATGGTGTCATTAACTTTGTGCAGTTTTTTTGGACCACCCTGTATATTAAAGCAACTGCTGCCCACACCCACAGTAACCAAGCAGTTGTACATTAACTAGCATAGTGAACAGTTTCTTAATGGCATGTCAGCATAGGATAAACTATTCTGCTCTACAACAGTGAGTAATAGTAACAGAGATATATATCCATTCACTGAAAACTACCATCAAATAGTACAAAAATAATCAATAAAACCACTGACGTTCTGCAAGTGCCAGTAAACTTAAAACTGCACTAATTCTCCTTATTAGTCCGTAGTTCATTTCAATAAACTGCAAAAACTATTCCATTAACATCTTTTATGCCAAAATAATTTCAAAATGTATGTATATGGGAAGGTGCCAAACTTAACGATTACCCAAATGCAAAAAAAAATTGTGAAAAAATTTACCAGTTACTGAAAACTGCGTGCACGCTAAAGTATTTCTATAACATTTTTATCTGCACGGGACAAAGATTATAAAATCACTTGCATCTGTCTGTCATTCTGTCAGTCTGTCTGTAGACACTCCTAAGACCGCAATTTTGATTCGATTTCGATGAAATTTTGCACAGTGATTTGAGGCCCGAAAAGTAAGATCGAGTTTGTTTGGGATAAAAATGTGATTAACTCCTTCCCCTATTTTACCCTAATTTTTAAAAATTTGCATTATGGCCTATGGAAACTTCAAAGCGGCATAACTCGGTCCCTGTAAAAGATAATTGCGTGCTGTTTGCACCTATCCCCTATTTTTGAGCCTAGACTATCCGATGGTGTCATTTTAATTTCTCCCCTGCGGACCCCATTGCCATGGCAACGAATTTTGGGACAAAATTGACTATAACTTGGCTCCCGCAAAAGAAATGCAGCTGCTAGGCTATACAGCATGGCAATGGGACAGATACCTCATTCCGCAGAATGTATTTCTAGTTACCTTAAAGATTTTATCATCAACACGTACACCACCTTTCTTTGCAACACCATCTATATATAACAACAAAAACTAGTTTAAAATTTCATACAACAAAAGCGGTTTAAACACAAAGGCAGTCAACATCTGAATATTTATAACTAAGTTCATCAAGCTTATATTCAATATATTACCCATAAAAAAACCACCAACACCAACGAGGGTCATTCAAAAAGTGCGTAGACCTTAAACTGTTTGACTTTTTTCTACCAGTCTAAACAGCTCGCTGATTATATTTATACGGACATATACTGTTAACTATCAAAATGCATTGGATGACCTTGAACGCCAAAACAGGGGGTTTTATGGGTTTTTCTGCCGATTTTGGGCCGCGACACAAGTCTATATGATTCACAAGGTGGCGCCATGGAACTACCGTTATGCGATACAGATAGAGAATTTGGTATTTGTATATTAACTTAGCGTGAACACCCCAATTTTCAGCTAAGTTACTGAACCAGAACTGCTTTTGCACACCTCGTGAGCATTATCTTAAATTCCTTGTTCTTAAATGATGTCACATCTAGCTGCTTCGTTTCACCTTAGATTGTTATCAAATATCACACATGCAAAACTTCAGAGGCTAGATGAAAAAATAAAAAAAACTGGCAGACACGGTCAGCTTACTTTCTTGCACGTACTGAATAGACGCAGGGTCAGATCCATGCATTGTCATTCCAAATCCATTCGGACCCTTGCGTAGCACAACACTGACAAGCTCGTTGGTGTATTCTGCACCAATTTAACAGCAAAGTCACAAACACAATCTCGACGGCAGTTAGTTCCATCATGTGCACTTGTGCAGTGCTAAATGGCTGCTAAGAATGGCATGCAACTTGCTTGTAAGAGGTCATGCCTAGAAGGCGGTTTTCTTTACTTTTAGCTTACAAAGTTATGACTGCTGTCAAGCATATTTAGGGACAATAGAAAATCACGGCAACACGGAAATCACGGAAACCATGATTTTCATCAAATACCGTGATTTTGCCAAAATGCTGTGGTTTGCCGTGTTTTTAGCCAAAATGCCAAGATTTTTTGCATTTTTTACAAGAACGTTTTGTTTTTAATCAGCACACTTAAGTTTATCGTATGATTTTAACACAAGAATATTTAGTCTTGCCTTTGCTACCAAAGTCCGTGTGCTTTGTTACTTTCTAGCTTAATATGTGAGCGTGACGTCATCATAAAAATATGTACTTTAATGCTCTGCAGCGACAAAATTTCCGAGAAAAAACCTTCCTATGCATGTATCGATGGTCGTCAATGTTAGATGCTGAGTTTTCATAGACTCTATAATGGTCTTCGGGCCCATGACTTGATGCCATGATTTTGCCGCGATTTTTGCCATTTTCACCAAAGTTTGCCATGTTTTTTTGCCATTTTTGTTGCGATTTTTTACTGTCCCTAAGCATATTACATAACACAGAAAATTTTTATCAACCTAGTCCATAATAGCCTCAAAAAGCATTATGTAAAAAGTGTTGCTAAGTAACCACCCACCCAATAAGCTCAATTTAATGACATGATAGCTTTGAAGAAAAATGCCACCAAAATTTGACAGACAAAACACAACAGAATTTACAGGAATGGAGTTCAGTGTATGTAACTTGAGCATCAATGCAATTGCACATGACACAATTATAATTACTCAATTTACACACAGTAATTACTAACGACAGCAAAATCTGCATGACTTAAACACAGGTACATATTCAGCTATGCAACCAAACCAGCCTGCTGTTATATGGTATCAGCCCAATGCTGAGCCTTATTAGATAGTTCACAAGCGACATATCGGGGCTGATATATGTCGATCATATTATAAAGATATGTATATACAGGGTGGGCCAAAAAAACCAGACCTGTTTGAGCGTTGATAACTCAATGATGGTTAGTGGTAGAAAGACGTGTCAAAAGTTTCAGAATGTTGTAAAGAATAAATGACAAATTTGCATAGTGAAGCATTTAAATATTCTTTGCCTAATTTGCATAAATATTCGTCACCCCGAAATTCTGCCAAATTTGACTGTAACACATGGATTTAACATGGACACTTGAGCTTTTATAACTTAGCGATCTTTATTGATGGAAAGGTGCGTAATATGCCAAAAGTTTCCAAATTGTGTACAAAAGAAGTGTACAACTTGCATGTCTCAGCATTTAAATATACTTTGCCTGATTTACACAAATCTGTCCCACCTGTAAAATCATGCTAAATTGGCAGTAATGCATGAATTTAAGTTGATTTTCATTCAGCATACAGTAAAATATCAACAATCATTAACACATACGTTGAGTTTAGATGAAATTCGACATAGACAGTTGCCCAGCTTTTGCATTCATAATCGTCATCAGTCCTTTTAGGCAGCTGATCGATCGCTGGAGTCAATGTGTTCAGGATCAGCTGAGCCCAGCATTCGATTAGCACACGTTTTACCTGGTCAGTTACTGAAATTTTGTTACAATGCTATCTGTTGCAATGCCCCCACACTGGTTAATTCACAGAATCTAAATCTAGACTTTTTGGCAGTGAGTTTTTGAGTTCAATGAACTCAGGCACATGGGAGTGCAGGCAAATGCCTAATTTCAGGGGTAATAAAGTTTCAGGCAAATTAGGCAAAAAATATTTAAATGATTTGCTATGCAAGTTCGGCCCTTTTTGCCTACAACACTCTAAAACTTTTGACATATCACACGCCTTTCTATGGGTAACCATCGCTGAGTTATCAATGCTCAAACAGGTCCAGTTTTTTTGGCCCACCCTGTACGGATATAAATATTAATGTTGCCTACCGGGCGCAGCTGGAAGCTTAGTTTGACCTCCTGAACTTCTTGACGTATGCTTCCTTTGAAGGCGAACACGTCTACACATCAACACAAAAATTAGATTTACTCACATGAACTTGAACTTTTGTATTATGTAGGACTGGTATTGATAAAAAATTTTAATCAGTTCATCTCCATAAATACTTACATTTACTGATTTAACAATCTTTGTAGTCAATCAGGAAGACCACAAAACCCACAAAATTTTCACAAACTAAGGCTTAGATTTTAATTAATTGAAAATGTTAAAAATGCTTGAATTTTAATCAATTTCAAAATGTTAATCAAACAGATTTTAACAATTAATTGACCAATCAGTCGTTCATTTTCACAGCTGTAATATTATGATGTATAATTTATAATATTGCTGAGATAACTTGATAATACTTGGCAACGTTACACACTATAAGTTTCAGCCACAATGTTCCATGTGCTGAAGACAGACATCTATTCTGGAGATATAGACACAGAAGCATATCTAAACCAGTCAAAAAATCCAGCAAAAATACTTGTGTCCATATTTTTTCACCAAATACTGACCATTTTCATAATTGTTCAACCAGCATATTCAGCAAAAATTTTGGCAACAAAGTAATCACCGAAGTTCTCACTATCACTTATAGGCATAGAAGAATAAACTACTAACATCATACATACACCGCATCAAAAAATTAGCGACACCCCTACAGATAAGTTGGTGTAAAATCGTTAATACCTGGCAAATTTTTACAGAATGTAAAACACTTATGGAGACAATCATTCTGAACTAGTCTTTAAAGTTTGCGCTAAAAGTGTCCACCTTTGGCCTTGATGCAAGCTTTTAGTCTTAAGTGGGTAAACCACAGCGTGATCGCCCTGTTAATAGCAACGTATTGAACATAACCCTAATGTAAACAAACTCTGACGTGATAATGACATTACACTGAATACACACGGTAAGGTGCAAACGTCACAATAAGTGTGACGGTCAATAATGCTACAATAGTGCAGTGTATTTTGTTAAAATCCATCAACAACAAACTGAATTAAGCGTGATTGAAGCTAAGGGTGTCACTAATTTTGGGATGCAGTGTATATATGTGTAATGTATATAATGTACAACAGAAAAATATGGCATGAGAACAGACCGGTCAGCAGTGCGTTTTCTGCATCCAAGAGTCTCTATGCGAGTTGGCTGATCCGTAGACAGTACGTTTGTCTCAGACGCACGCTTATCAGCTGCTGGTAACATCACTGGCACAGATTCCATCCCAGTCCTGTACTGCTGCTCTGGTACACTGAATGAACCTCTGCCCTGCTGTACTAATTCAGCAGAGCATGTCATCAGCTCAAGTGTGTTAGAAGTGTCAACATCCCTCGGCTGATATTCTGCAGTCATGTCTTCATCAACCAGTTCCGTAATTACAGGTTCAGAAGTGACCACGTTATGCTGAGATGGTTTAGCAAATCTCTGTGATCCTTGTCGTTCAAATGACAATGGCTGATTAGTTCTGTAGTCACCAATGTCATCCACAGTGTTGATTTCTTCTGTGAATTTGTAGACTTCTGTCTGCAATTCTGGCTTCGAAGGACCATCGACATCGAAACGAAATTCCTGATCTTGTTCGGATATTGGAGACAGTGTATTATAGTCGGGCGTTGGTGATCGGTCAGTACGACAGACAGGCATGTCACTGTCATCTGCAACATCATCTTCAGCTTCAGAGCTAGAATCTGATGATGAACTAGTCGAAGCATAGTCGGGAAGTGGAACAGTATCTTCTAGTGAGAAGTGGATCTCTTCGAGTGAGAAATTGACCATTTTTTCTGGTGATGAGGACAGGTTTGCTTCATAGTTTTCATAATAAGTGTACGGATCCTCCCACGCATATGCAGCTTCGATCAACTTCGCACGTATCAACTCAGTCGTTTCGCAAACCACCGCTTCAACAATTGGTAACTGTTCCTCGTCCTTCCCAAAATCTGAATGTCTTGTGAAAACTTGTTCACCATCCTCTGAACTGTCTCTAGACAGAAATGAACCCGACTCATGATCAGTTGGCATCTGAACATTTCCAACAGCCATCGATAATGGCGACTGCTGAGGAATACGCGAGAAATCTAGTATGGACCGCACAGCACTCCGATGCATAATACACTCGCCGCGATCAGTTGCCAAGGTTTTCTCTGTTGGTGAGTGAATAATGATGGTTGGCAACAGGTTGCCTTCAACGATGCTTTCGTGTCGCTCAGTAACACACACTTCACCAGGGTGGTTTTCGTAGGAGAGATTTAACGCCTCCAACGGCCCGGTGAACGGATCCTCTTCAGACACTTCAGATCGAGTCTTCTCATCATCACTCACTGCTCTACCACCTTCCACCACAGTGGTGCTGGTGACATCGAGCTCTGAACTCAACATCACCGCTGGCTGCACGGAAGAGGGGTGGCTGAACTCTCTCGGGTCAAGATCACAGGGCACGTCATCATCGTCCTCAGACTGGCTGCTGGCGTCCTCATCACAGCTGCGCTCATGGTGGAATTCCTCCGGGTCCAGATCACACACGGCGTCTTCGTCGTCCGGTATCAGGCCGCCGGACTTGGAGACAGCAAACTGGTAGCTCTCCCTGCGCTTCTCCAATTCACCTTGTGGTGCTGTAAGCCTGTCATCGATGTTTCTGTCGTCCTCGTCCGCCGACGACGAAGACGAGAACTCCGACTCCCCACCCGAGCTGTCTGAATGTCGGTCACGGTCTGCATGCTTTGGTGGCACAGACGTGTGTGGAGTAGCACCTTGCAGTGCATCGACGTCAGCCTCATCCAGTCCAGGTTGATCCTCTTCATCAGCAGTCTGGTAGCTGTCGGTGTCCGTCAGAACGTCACTGTCCGACCTCCTAGCCATGCGTCCTAGCTGCCGCTCTGCTTCAGAGTTCAGACACGTGCCTTTTTATGTAGTTAACGGGGCACGACGGCCCCTATGACGACCATGCAACCTGGCTTGTACAGTAATTTCACTCTATACTTCTACTTAAACCAGCGTCCAGGTGTCCAAAGGTAAAACGTCTAATCACGTTATCTTGATAACATCGCACCAACCAGTTGTGTTTGAGATGCAGTAAAGATGCTCAATGATGTTTATAAAGCTTCATAAAACGGCAATTCACGCAGTTATCAATGACACAACTGCGGCTTAGAACCGATGCTTCAGACTTTCACTTAACCAATAACGGTGCTGTCGAAAGCCTGTCACGCTTAGACATGTTGTTGACCGGTCAATCAACTGATGTAACTGTTGCTGCTCTTCAACATCTGAAAACGTAAACACAAGTGCCATATTCACCTGGAAAACGTTAATACATACACACAGAGAGAGAGACATTAGCAGTGAGTGAGCAGTAGACCACCCGGCAGCACACGGAGGGGTCAGGCGGTCTCAGTTCAGCCACTGACTAAACGAACTGCAATAATTGTGAGTTACTAGGATAGCATTACTATCTGTTGTGTGCTGTCCTCATACACATCAACAAAACAATGCCTAGCAACCAGTATACACGAATTACACATCTATACAATATCATGCTGCAGGTACCTTAACAACGTCACAGTGAGCTAACATGTCATGGAGACTGGAACTAAATACGACCAGACGACCTGATCTGTGCAGTCGAACCCTACTACCGTTCTATAATATTCATTACAAAAGTGCATAAAACTTTGGACAAAATTTTAAAAATAAATTAACAATAAGCCCAGCTGTGGTGAAAAGAAAGCGATTTCCCAGAGTGACTACAGTCCCATACACGCTATGGTAACGCTGCTATATTAAATGCTACAATCAACGCTAGGATACGATACGGTTATTCGGGCGCACGATTCATGATTCATGATTCATGGCTGCAGGCAGAAACTTTGCATTCTAAATTGCGGTCAATCCCCCCCTTACGAATAGAAACGATATAGCCTATAGAAGCTCGTCATTGCCCTATCCAGCAGTACTATCGCCAACCCCCTACGACGCACGGTTTAGCCACAATACATGCGTTACAGACGACAGACAGACAAACAGAGAACACATCGTACCCAAAGCTCGACCTAACGGTTGGCCAAAAAAATGAAAATAATAAATTATCCTCTAAGCAGACTGAGCTGTGCGGTGCTGTGCATCAGATCAAGATCAGCTGAACGCAATCAGTTAAAGCTCCCAGGTCAGTGGCGGAACATTTGACATACAGCAGCGATGACGTCACCGTGACACAAGACGTAAATCACGCTATACACAACTAACCACGACGTGCAGGATAAGCGACGGCGGCACGGTTATTAACTACTAGGGCAACACTAAACGGACAACTACGCGGGGAATGTGAAACACGTGATGGTTGGCCGATGTGACTTTAGCAGGGAAGTTATTGAGGACACCTGATGTAATGCACTCACTGCCGGTGTCACAAACCAGAGCAACGTCAGCGTAAGGTCATCAGATCTCCCCGTGTAACCATAACCAACAGCAACAAACAGCAAACAAAAGGAGCATGCACGCGTGCAACGAAACAAAATAAAACTATAGAGACTACCATAAAACTTAAGTCTGTTGAACCGTAGTATATGAAAGCCTCTAGCTGTCAGTGGAATAAAGTAAAAGTTCTCTGGAACTCTGTGCAGTGTGCAAACGTGCAGAGAATTTGTATCTGCTGCAGAGGTTTGCATGTATCGCAAAAAGACCGTGATTACTGTAATGTCTATAAAGTTATTTTTAGTTTGTTGTACATGTGCAAACAAGCACCACGAGCGCTGCACTACACAGACAACATGTAAACACAGTAGCTCACAAATAACCTAAGTACTGCCTACTGGTCAAGCTTGTGCAACATGTTGTGAATTCAGGAGTGAGGAATAATATGTTTACGGGACTGTCTCACTAAAGCTGATTTTTTGTCCATTTCACACCTACCCCAAGGATTGTGTCTCAAGAGAGAGTTATGCCTGGTGGACTATGTCTAAAAAAGATATTGCCAAATGTAACCGCCTCCCTCCCCCCCAAAAAAAAATTCAGACAAATCCGTCCGTAACTTTTTCTGTAATCCTGGTAATAAACGTTTTGCCCTATCCCACAACAGTAAAAAATCCGAAAATCAGGTCCTGTGACCTTGATCTCTGATCTATGACTGTAAAACTGAATAGGGTTTAGCACGTCTTAGCCATCGCAATTCTGTCCATCCATCTGTCTGTCACACGGGTATATCAGGCAAAAACGGTCCAAGCTAGGATCACCAAATCTTCACCGTCGGCTGCCCAGAAGATTCTAGTTTCAGGAACCGTAAAGCTTTTCCATAAATTCGAAAAGGGTCACCCCGAACGAGGGCGCTAAATGAGAGGGGGGTGGGCAAAATTTGCGATTTTTGGCCAATAACTTACTGTATCTCAGTAACGGTGCGAGATAAGGCCTAGGTTACTATTAATCACTAATAGGAAATCGTATACTGGCTTTTGATTGGCGCCGAATTCAATGACCTTGAATGACCTTGAACGCCAAAATAAGAGGTTTAATGGATTTTTTGGTGATTTCGAGCTGCAACACAAAATCATTCACAAGGTGGCGCCACGGTACTGCCGTTGGTGATGTGGCGTAGTTGGTAACGCGTTTCGGCTGAAACGAAGTTACTCTACGCCGGGCCCAGTTAGTACTGCGATGGGTGACTGCCTGCGGGCAGGAACTGCTATAGGCTTTCACGCGTCCCGTGATCATTAGCTCAAATTTCTTGTAGAGTTTGTCAAGGTACATGTTCGTGCAAAATTTCATCAAGCTTAGTGCAGCGGTTCAAGAGTTATTGTGGTCACAGACAAAGAAAAAAACTTAGTGACCATGCTGAAAATAATACTATCATCACTACTGCAGACAGTAACTATTACTAACCCAACACTACACACGTATCAGCAGTGACTAAACAAAGGCCTAGCATGCTCATAGTCACACAGCTATTGAAAACATACGTACTAGTAGCAAGGTATGCTGAGCACCAGAGGTAATTACACTGGTGGGCCAGATTATCCAAAAAAAACTTCTATTAAAAGCCAAGCCATCCCAGCGTTCTTTTAATAACTGCATTGTGAAACCTGGCATTAATTTAGACCAGCATTTTCCATTATATATGGCATTTATCTGTAAAGTGTGCAAAGCAATAAAATCTGGTGTTTGTTTGACACGACATAAACAAGACCCAGTATTTGTTAGCTATTCCTAAAGTAGAAGCAGTCCAAAGGCACAAAATTCTGCTGAGATGTCATTGTTTCATTATTTGTGTAAAAGTACAAGAACATAAGTAAGAAATCATGTTATGATGACGTATAAAAAACGTATAAAAAATGATCCAAATAATAAAATCTTAAGCGTTGTCAGTTAAGTAACAAATGAAGATAACAGCGACCAAAGACATCAAGTAATTTGAGCAAAGCTCATGAGACGCGCGACAGCCTTAGCAGTTCCTATTCGCACATTGTCTTGAACCATCCCTATCCATTTCGATGCAATTCACTCTTGAAATCTACTCTGCAGCCAAAAATTGCAACAAAAATACTAAAACCCCTATTTTAGAAGTTCAAGGTCATTCAAGGTCATCGATGTTCACACCAGTAAAAAGCTTGTCACTATTGCTTGTTATGATAAACAGCATGTCTCCGCCTATGTGCAACTGTGTTCACGCTACACAAGATAATTGCAGTAAAATAACCACTTTTAGGGGGGCAGCTGTCTTCGACGCCCACCTACACCGGCGTCCTTGAACCTAGGGGGTCGGGACTTGAACTGCTAAAAATCTACATTTAATGCTGAAAATTTCATATTTAGGTTGTCTTGATTTATCTCCAACCATTTCGTTGCAATTCAGTGTTGAAATGTGCACTGCAGCCAAAAATTGCGAAAAAAGTGGGTTCAAGGACATTTACGGTCATCGATGTTGACAAATCTAAAAAGCCCGTCACCAGCGCTTGTTATAATATGCAGGATGTCTGTGCCTATCTGCAACCGTTTTCACGCTACACAAGATAATTGCGGCAAAAACCATTTTTAGGGACGTAGCTATCTTTGACGCCTGCCTGGGTCGGCCTCCTTGAAACTAGGAGGTCGGGACTTGGACTGCTAAAATCTACGTTAAATGCTGAAGATTTCATACGCAAGTTGTCTTGGTCTATCTCCAGCCATTTCGTCACAATTCAGTGTTGAAATGTGTGCTGCATCCAATAATTGCGAAAAATTCACTAAAAACCGTTTTGGGGGGTTCAAGGTCGTTCAAGGTCATCAAAGTTGATAAATCTAAAAAGCCTGTCACCAGTGCATGTTTGTACCTATCTGCAACCGTTTTCACACTATACGAGCCAATAACAGCAAAATAACACCTTTTTAGGGGGGTACCCCTGTTTGACGCCCTTGTTCAAGGGGATCCCCTGCACCAACGGGCACAAAATTTTGTCACGATAAACTAGAGTCCTTGGGGCAGCCACAGCGAAGATTTCGTGATTTTAGCTTGCACCGTTTTGATAGAGATCACGAGTGTGACAGACAGACAGACAGACAGAAGAACAGACGCCTAGACGATGGCTGAGATGCGAGAAGCATTCTGCTGTTGCGCGCAAAAAAACAAGACTGCCAGGCCTTGCTCAAGGCTAAGTACTGTTCGTGATAGCCGCCATAGCATGCACACAAAGCACAAACAACCTATGTGACCTTGACCTTTGACCTTGATATGCAACAGACTCCTAGAGTTGTCGAGGTACATGTTCATTCTACATGTCATCAAGCAAAGTGCAGCCGTTCTTGAGTGTTTTTGATTTTGGCCAACTCTAAACTTGATTGTGAATATCTCTGAAATAATCAAGCAATCAACCAGCAGAAAATGACATTATCAACCACATTTTTCACTCTTTTACTGACAAAAAATCCTAAACTTTTCCAGGACTTTCCAGGACCACCATGACAATTTTTCCAGGACCTTTTTGTAGCCCAAGAATGTTTTAATGTAACGAAAAAAGTAAGTATTTAAACAAGCAAAGCGAGCAGAAACATTTTTTAACTGATGTATGCAGTATTTAAGTAAGCAACAGTCAACACAAACTGGGTGATATACTTGTTTTCCATTTGAGCCTATAAAAAATGTGTGATTTTCAAGGATATTTTTCCAAGACTTTCCAGGACCAAAGTGATTTTCCAGAACTTTTTAGGTCCCAGAATTTTTCAAGAAAAAAATGCAGGAGTTTCCAGGAGGTGTGCGAACACTGTTTCATATTCAACAAAAACAATTTGGTTAATTTTGGGTCCATTGGTGAAAAAATAACTTTGACCTTGATATTGAGTTCGGTTCTTGCAGCTGTCAAAGTACATGTTCACGTAAAATTTTAAGCCAAGTACAGTAGTTCATGAGTTATCACACTAAGACAGCAACAATTAAATGCCTAATGACAAACGGTAATTGAAATGAGTAAGACTGATAAATGAGATTTTATCCAGCATGGGCCAGACTGATATTAGAATTTGTGTCTGACTGGGCCAAACTGATAACAGCACCTACCATTAAAAATACTAATGCAGAAATTAACAGCAAAAATTTTAGCAATTAACGTCTTGACATCACTAGTGATTAATACTTTCACTATAGAACAAAGTGGGGTCCAGGGAAAGCAACACCCTCTCCCCAAAAAAGTAAAAAAAACTAGAAATTTGGGCCAGAACCCAACGTGAGTCCGCCTAGTACTGTAACTGTCTGATTGGGGAAAAATTTAAGGCAAGGGTTAAAATTCCCCTCCTCACGTGGCCTGAAGTCATATGCATCAGCATACGTAAAACATGCATTGTCGGCCTAGAGTGGGTAAACATTAGCCATGTAATCTATGGTGTTAGTGGACCAAAATTCACCATTTTTTGTTTACCAAAGAATAGATCGTAGTTGATAATACCATATTTCGCTTATAGATATCTCTATTCATTCCAGAGATATTAGCAGTGGCGGTTTTAGACCCAGACCAGAGGGCACAGCCCCCAGTGTTGTGCTCCAGACCGTCCAATTAGGGGACACCTGTCACTGTTGGGGTGTGCGCTAGCAAGCTTTGTCTTTCTTTATCGCATGTAAAAAATATGAAGGCATAGCACCTCTTGGAAGCCAAAATATGGTCTTCCGAAAAAGCTGACGAGTTGGGTGGGTATGATTTGACCTTTAGGTGTCTGTAATTACTGGACCAAAGTTCACACGACTTTGTTGCCAAACACAGAACAAATTGCAGTCGACCATGTACTTGTCTGATTACAAATATATTCATCCGTTCTGAAAACATTCACCACCGAAGTTCAAAGTCGTCTGAAATGCACCTAATTATGCATGTTTTTGAAAAAAGCCCCCAAAATTTTGGACCAGGATTATAATTTAACTGAACAGACTTCATATCATGCGTGAAAGTTTTGCCGCAATCGACCACCGAAGCTCGAAGATCTTGTGGTGAATAAAAAAAATAAACTAGAAAGTTTGGGGGGTTAAAATTCCCCTCGTAGCAAAGTCACGTGGCCCGAACTCAAATACGTTAGCAAACACAAAATGCACATTGTCGATTTACAGTGGGTAAACATCCACGTGCTAACCATCGTTGATGATTGACCAAAGTTCAACAATTTTTTTGTTCAACGCGGGAGGGAACATGTTTGATAATGCCATTTTCAGCTTGTCGATAGCTCCATTAATTCCAGAGATATTCGCAGTGAAAGTCGAAAGGTGTCCTAAATCGCACCAAATTTTAAACGTTTTTCCTTGCAGCAGCTCATACTCTACATTTTAAGCCAATATTTGACCCCCTTTGTAAAAAAAATGAACGGGAAAACCCTCGTCCCATGCGGGTTAGTTGTGCACTAGCAAGCCTTAGTCATCCTGTAACACATAAAATTTCAAGGTGCAGCACACCCTAGGGGCCCCTATGGGCCGAAATATGGTCTTCCGAAAAGTCAATTCGAACCTACAACCTACAAAACACGAAGTCGATAGCTTACGCACTAGGCTACAGCTACAGACTTTATATAAACATTGTCCGAGTCTGCTGCGTTAGCGTAAATTCCTTACTTATTTATTTACGTTCATGGAACTCTAACTTTTTTCTAGAGTTCCGTCTTGACGGAACTGTAGCCAGTTCGTATCAGTAATCACTTACGCAAATTGCACAGTCCTAATGCTGAAAACTACTTTACAGCAGATGAAAAGATATCATTGCTCTTGGCTAAAGTGAAGCGTACTCTACATCTTCATATGTCTCTCATCAGCACCTGCTTATTTAATTTTCTTCTGTAATTTGTTGTCAGTAAAGTTCAATCAACATCAAAACAAAGTGTCACCTGTTTGATTAGTCTCACAAAAGTGGTTATTTCAGCGCCACTATATCAATCTTTACCCCCAAAAGATGCGCACATTATAAAGGAATGGTCAAGACCTAGAAAAACCACACAACAACCACAGCAATTATAATTAAGCGCTACAAAATACCTGTCAGAAAACTATAAACTACTAACCTGTAATCACTGAAATATATAGTACTACTTCCGCCTACGAAAAATAAGTAAGTGAAGCGACGGGAAAACGTTTAGGGGGATGGACGAATGACGAAAGTCGGAAAAATAGGCCTAACTAAACCCGAGCATATGACCCATAAAATGATAAATCGTCGAAATCGAAGCTCTTGTGGTCAATCAAAAGGGCTTAAGGGACTTTCTAGTAGTAATTTAGGCCCTACCTTGGCTCGATCGATCGCACCGTTTCTGAGATATGGCGACTTATTGGTTTAAAATCGCCAATTTTTCGTACCGCTTTCTATTTAGCACTCCCGAGAGCATGAGCCCTTTTGAATTTTGAATTTTAAAAACTTTACGGACCCGATCCTGAAAATAGATTTTTTTGCCGCAGCTGAGAATGAAAATTTAGTCAGCCTGGCTCGCGTCTTTTTGATAAGCCTATACAATTGCAGAGTGTGACAGACACACACTGCACACAGACACAGGCGGACGGTTAAGACGCGCTTAGCATACCGTAGGCTATCGCGCGTAAAAACGAATCGTCCCACTATTGCCTCGCGACGCCGACGCTGCAAGTTATAAGCGACCCTTATGACAATAACCAGTGTCTCATCTCTGCGTTTGCTCTCGGTCTGTCCCCGCAGTCTGTCTGCAAGCGTATCGCAATAACAGTTGACAGCACTTAGACTAACTGTCGCGAGCCCCGTCGCCTACTTTCTTGTGCTGAGTTCTATTTCTTTTTAGGACTACATTTCTAACCACAGAGCATAAGCTCTGAGGCCAGTGGGGTGCCCCAGGCGGCAGCGTCACGACGGCAAACCATCCGCCGCAAGGCATTCGAATTTCGAGTCGGCCTTTTAACCACTGTAGGTAGGCCTACATGCAGCCTGCGTTGCAGCGGTGCGGGCCAGAGCCGATTGGACTTGGGCAGTGTGTGATCGTCACGAGTCGCTGCAGCCTGCAACTCTGCATGCATCTATTGGCTTTCTCGCTGCAGCAGCCACGGTAAGTTAGCAAGTTAACCCGTTTCATCATCATCTTCGTCGTCGTCGTCGTTATCGTCATTTATTCGTTCATAAAACAATAGTTGATAAAAAAATATAAAGCTGTGCAATAGGACAACAAGGCATGACGTGCTTCTATATACAGGGTGGTCCATAAAACACGAAGCATACATGCGTTAATTGGATCGAGCAATCAGATAGTTTTGGAAACGATTAGTCAGGATTATTGCAGAGAAGATGGTTATAATAATGCTGTTAAAGCAATGCAATAATTGGAAATAATCATTTCCAAAAGTGTCAGATTTCGTGGTAGGCCTACCATTTTTTCGCCACTCGGTAGAATAAATTATTAAATATGGTTGCTAAAAAGTCAGATGATCCATCAACGAGCAAGTATTCGTAGCGACAACAGAACGAAAGTTTCGCTTACTGTACAACTGCTTTAAAGCAATAACGTTTATTATAATATAAATTCCGAAACTTTTCTTTTAATTGAGTTTCACACCTTTGTTTCTGAAGGGTGTCGAAGCAAAACGTTGGCCAAATGCCGTTGAATTTGGTACGATTTTAACGCATTTCAAAATCATTTCTGCTGAAAACTGCACAAATTCCAACGCTACTGGCATTTTTCATGCAGTGCGTGGCGAGTTCAAAGCGTTGTCGCTTTTTGCCGATCGTACTAACGATTGCGCTTATGACACGACTGTCTGTTGTTCTATAGGCTAACGTACGGTAGGCGTTGTGGCTAAACGATACGTCATACCGAAAAACTGTCCAAAGAAGCAAATTTAGGTCCAGTTATTCTGTGCTCACACGCACGCACACAGAACACAAAGACGACATCGATCCTGATCCTCGCGCTGCATGGTGGTAAAAATTAACAAGCGGATGGCGGACAAATCCCGTCTATAATATTCGTTGTTTCGTTGATCATCGTCATCGTTCTAGGCCAATGCGTACGGCGCACGCGCGGTTTTCCATTTCATCTAAACCTAATTCGTGGTTTCCGCTTGTACACGACGCACGCTGCCAGCCGTCAGCAGTCTCGTACTGTACGGTGAATGATGATACTGGACTATACCGAAGCGTCACCGGACGTGTTGATTCGAATTAAATCCATTAAACTGGATCGAATCCGGCAGTGACGACGTGCAATGATGACGTGCTAATTGCCGGTGTTTTCAATCGACCGTAGGCTGCAGCATCTGCAATCGAGCGATGGCCAGTAGCCAATGGCCGCTGTACTCGTATGTGCTTTGATCCTTTACAATGATTCGCGCCAGGATGAAAGCGACAAGCGCGTTGATGCAAGTAAACAGACTACTTGCGCCCAGTAGATGTTAGTACAGTCATGATAAAAAAATTGTATGGCGCCTTCTACAACAGTATTAGACGGCAGCGGCAGTACTCAGATATTCAAAACAGTAGAAAATAGGCATAATAGATAGCCGAATGCTAATACAACGTGTAATACTGCATAGGCTTAAAATACAAAATTCTAATGACCATATGACATACGCAATACGCCACGTTGCATGAAAATGTTTTTAAGACTTTACTCAAAAGTCGAAACAGTATTAATACGAGTGGCCTATACATTTGCAATTTCGCAACTTCGCTAACGTCCAAACATATCGGCTATTTCTGTAGGATATCAGCTCAATACCGCTGAGGCGTTCAGAAGCTTCAAAAAGTACATTTTGTGTTTTAAGTAATCCGTGAACGTTGAAAACTAAATAAACCTTTCGGTACAAAGTCGCAAAACATGCTGATGTTGAAAATGACGGATGAAATCGAAAACTCGTAAAATGCATTAGGCCTAAGACTTTGGTGGACTGAGCGAGGAGTAAATTTGTTTTTTTTCAACAAATAGCTAAGTACAGCTGAGTTGAACGGGGATTTCGCTAAATGTTAGACTGTTCCGATTTTGCGTGATCGACCGACCACACTGGGTCTGTAGGCGCAAAGTTAGATTCAAACTCCACTTGCTTTGATTTGTTGCACATGTTCAGTGTACAGCGTGTTGTACAGCATGTTCAACGTCGTACACCAAATCTATAAGAATCGAAATAGTTGTAGATATGCAATTGGATCATTATAATAATGAGTTCGCGCTTAAGCCGGTTAGGTCAGCACCCAGCAACGTTTGCCGAAGCGCACAAAATGACAAAAAACGCAGCGGTTTACGAGTGCATCGGTAAATTAAAAATGCAAGCTGCAATTAAATGCGGACGCATTTAATTAGAGGCCTATACAGTCTTATACGAATTGCCAACTACGAACAACTGCGTGGCGAATCGCACGCAGGCCTAAACATCATAAGCCACAGGGAGACAGACAGTACAGTTATTCGCTAATTTGAAGTATATGAGTGCATGTAACTAAAAAAAACAGATTATTAAGAAGTTATACAGTTTATGCAATTTTGTGTCTTGTTGCGCCAATAACGTAAACACATTTGTGCTTTTGTTTTATGCACTAAATTTCAGCCAAACTACAACAATAGACATCAATAGGTAGAGCCTAAAATACTTTAGGCAAATATTATTTAGCTAATTCGCACGAACATAATTATTATTGGTTAAAGGCGGTGCGTGCGTTTTGTCGCTGTCACTTTCTCCGTCATTTTCAAGGTGTTGCATTTCTACTTTTGCGTTGTTTCTGTTCGCCGTTTTCACGTTTTGCAGTTTCAGTTGACGGATAAACGTCAGTTAGACCTGTACGTTATTTATTGCGGTTATCTTGCATTAGGACCGCCCAACCTCCACTTTGATGTGTTGTAGATTTGTCGTGCAGCTTGTTGTTTCTACAGCGTGTTAAACGAGAAATCAGAGCAGCTGGAGTTTGAGCATTGCTCCTGATGTATCGGCGAATCAATAGGCCTACATTTTGTTGCTGCAAAGCCTGCAATAACTTCGTGTAGGCTCCTATATGAACGCGTATTAGCAGTCGCACGCGTATACAATAAGCGAATCAGTGCATTATATCGTTTGTCGTATGCAGGTGTGCACAGATGTTACCGTGCTGATCTGATTGACACATGAATGTCGACAGAGATCGTTGTAATGAGACACGTTACTGCAGAGATGCTGCTGCTGACGCTACACGTCATCCTTGTGTTCATCTGCTATTGTTCTTCTAGTACAGATGCAGGTCAGTACAGACAGTATAATAATGGCATCTTTATGTTTGATATATACGATGATTGTATACTTAAATGAAGCCTGTATTGGCGTAGGCGTCATCAGGGATGAACTTACATGCACGTTTCTGTAAAACGAATCTAGTTCTAAGCTCAAAAATCTGTTGACGTACACTTTTGATTTTTTTTTATAAGCAAGTTGCAACAAATGCAATGATTAAAAAGAAATGTCTTATAAATGTGAGAATGTAAAAGCTATTGCCTCTAGTAATTTCGTAACTACTTAAGCAAGTAAAAATAAGTCCTAAGTAACTCAGTTATATGGCGCATTAACTGCAAATAACGGTTCCTGAAAAGCAGAATAATTTGACATTGCGCGCAAAATAAAAAAAGAGAATTGTTAGCTCACAAATGTTGGCGTAAACAGTTTTTATAGGCTTATATATTTTTTTATAATTTTAAAACCCAGGCATAGTGAAAATAATGTCCGATATGATACAGAAAGTCAAAGCATGGTATGCCCACTCGTATTTTGTAGACTACAAACATAGGAGGTTTAGATTTAGAAGGCATTTAGTCCTCTGACTGCCGCGTGTCACGGCGTCAACTTCGCGTTATCAGTCAAACGCGGCGCCCATGCCGCGTTTAATCTTACGAACCGCTGGGTCTGTGTAGCTAGCCTTTAGAACTGTAGGCCTACGTTTGACCGCGAATTGCATAGCGGACTCCGTTCACGTTCGCTCTGGTGCACGCCAGCAATATTTTACCGACGGTTTTTGATGGAATTTCTTTGACCTATTGCTGCCTCATGTACCATTCTAGTTTTCTAGTACCACGTACGTTGTTGTATACACTATACAGTATAACCGGAAAATAAACAGTAAAATTCTATCGGGAATTGCATAGAAAACCGTGCATGATATTCGACTATTCCAATATCTCACTAGGCGAACACTGATGTAATTAGCATTAGCGAGCATTGAAAGTATGTACAATATTATCTATCAATGCCGATGGCCCGATGACTTTCATTTACTTTCTCCGAAGTCAGAGTGAGAAAAAATATAAGGCATACCGTGCATGTTGTATCGCTATGATGCAACCACGCAATGAGAAAAAAACAGTCAAGACAGGGTCGTTCGTGGTTGACGAGCTGTCGCGTTTTGCGCATGTTGCAAGTTTGATTTGCGCATGCAATGCCTGCACAAGCTTGAAGCCTGCCTTTGTCACCCCTCGCCATCGTGTCTCGTATGCCGTCGATATATTGTTCCTCCTGAGATTTGACAGGCGTGTAATTTTGGCGAAGTCAATAGAAGCATCACACTTCTTCGTTATTGATTCAGTTCATTGATTCCGGGACCGAAGCATGCCGTATGATATCTGACATCACGACCAGTTCTGTGTCGTGTCATCTCGGCGTCCACATCAGATCCATGCGCCAGACTGAAACGGCGAGTTATCCATGGATAGACTCACATATACAGAGTGACACATAAAAAGTGGTATAAAAAGCGTCTGCATGATACGTTGCGTAGATTCGAGCAGCTTCGGAAACGATTAGCGTCAATCATTGCAGTGGAAGTTGGTCACGTTGAACACTCAAACACAGTGTTCAGCGCAACCACACTTCACTGCAGTGATTGGGGATAATCGTTTTGGACACTGTCTACGAATGCTCGATTTAAGCTATGCAGTTGCGTAAACAAGACTTTTATTTTTTAAAAATCAAGACCAAGACCAAGATTTTGTTTTTCTGTCTCGGAGATTTTAGTCTCGAGGACTACATCACTGGATTTTCGTGAAGCGTTTACGTTCCATTTTTATGTGCCACCCGGTATACTGGTATGCAAGTCGCATGAGTTATCGTTGCCCGAGTCTCAGCGTCCGTCAAACATCGAATCACTTCCAGTAATAATGATGTGTTAGCCGCGCGCCCGTCACATCTGAATCGATCTAGCTACAGACATAATACTGTAGCCCATAGGTTAGGCCTTACTGAAGTGTGCCTCATGGCATTAAACTCAGTATTTATGAATATTGATTTAATATTTATCAGGATACTAATTTTAGGGTTTTGAAAAAGCATTTTCTGATTACTATAAAAATCAACATTACTTATAAGCTACTGTCAGCAAGGGCAGCGTTGTGTAGTATCTGAAAGGGTTTCCACGCGTCTACTGCTGCTAAGAACAGAAACCGCTTTGCATTAAATACTAAAACGCATATTGTATTCAAGGCCGGAAAACAATCAAGCTTTTGAACGTGAAGAATTTTCTGTAGCACATAAAAATTGTATTTATAGGACTTGCTCAGCAGTGTCAGCCAGGAGTCCTGAGACTTGATTAATGACAAAGCAATCAGTCGGGGTTTTAATGAATTGCGCTGAATGTCTGATTGACCATCGTCTGTACGTGAAAGATGCATGTGTTGAACGTTATTACGCGTCCCCGACGTTAATTTTAGCAAAGATCTGTGGTTTTCTTCATTTTCAATTTTAAGAAAAGTGGACAGATTTGCCGCTTTCTTCGAAATCGTGTCTCGTCTGACTCCCTCACCAGCGTGACACTCTTGGCGGAGCTGACTAGCGAGTCTGTTAAACATTTTCATCTTTGTTCAGCGCGCGAGGTCAGCATGCTGATGTGGTGGCTACTCGTCTTTGAGGACGAAATTCACACGATTGGCGAACTGTCACGGACCAGGATGATGACCACCGGCTGCGATCTGTTTTGAAGAGTGAGAATGTCATCGCAATTTCGGCATTGTAAAGCACAGAACAACGCGTTCTGATATAAGCTCGGTGATGCAGTTCGTATAACGCATTGTTAAAACAATCTGTGCTTCCCCTTTCCTATGTCTCTTTTTTCGATCCTTGTAAGTTTTTCTAACACGCCCAGGCGAAACCTGACATTCGAATAATTTACAATTTGTCAACGACATCTTGGGTGCAGTCAAACTTTATTGATTAATACCCCGTCCAATAAGTCTTGTGGTGTCATAACATTCCGACACCCCATGTATGATTGCCGTCAGCGCCACCACCAGCCATGAAAATTGTCTCGGTCGTCGCCGGCAGTTAGTGAATTTAGCGAGTCTCTTAGTGTCATTCGTCACGGATCACCGGTCGTTGCAATTTTATGTCATTGTCGCTGACTTAGCACAGTAGAGAGAGAGAGAGATAAGAGCGTAGAACTCACACACGCGGCCATATCGAACCGCCGACTGGTCTACAGGCGGCTAGTGCCACATCCGGGCCACCACCGCCGGACACGCTCACAGAGGCGCCTCCAGCGGTCGATGAACGTACTAACGGTACTGTACGTGTATATGCTGAATACAAATTATTGTGATTGTATCACGACCGACCATCCAGCGTGTTAATACGCGTCTATACATTGTCCCGCGGCTGATCGTTCACGCTTCATGATCTCACCGCACGATGCAAAAGCTACTAGGGCGCTGATTTGCTATTATGTGAAGCATTTCTATAGTTCTTAACCCACTCGAGTTTCTGATCCAACGTCTAGACCGTACAAAAGGAACTTTTCCGCTGGTTGATTCGCGTGGCTTTGGCGAAGCAATTAAGCACATCTCGAAAGGGTTGCTTGCAGCGAGTACTTTGTGCATCGTGACTCGTGCATGCATGAGTACTTGCGTTGCTGATTTTGTTCACAAAGGCACGTCTATTTTGTTCTCCCAGGTAGTGCAGAAACAGACATTAGGTGAGGTGAGGAATTATTGGGCGGTCATTTAATAGCCAGTTGTGTCAAGAATATTTGTACCAAAATTGTTAGCATCTGACAATTTTTCTTCAAGTTACAATTGATAATGTCGGAGATCTTTTTGAGAAACGTGCAGTGTTGCTCCATATTTTGTGAGCTGATTGTCGTCGCGAAGTAAGGCCTACCCCACGTGTTCTCGTTTTCTGTAGGCAATGCCGAAGAAGTTTTTAAATATGCCTAGAAGTGCCAAGAAGCTCGGGCATATCTGCATTTATTTACGTATAGAATAGTAACTAAGTTCAGCGCCAAGAAGCGTAAGCTTTCTCGGTGTACAGTGAATTATGAAGTCCGGTAGTCTATATGCTGTACAGTGTACAGTGTAAAGATGCTCGGTGCAGACGCGCCATAGCGCACCACGCGCCGTGCTCTGTGCCACGGGGCGCCAAGCTCTACGCGGCAGCACGGCGACCTTTACGCCACATCTTGAGCTGATCCTGTCTGATTAGCGTTCGACTGACAATCGCTGCTTTGCTGCTGCAGCCGACATCAAACGACTCGCCGCGCTCTCACCTGTCAGCGGCTGGTTAGCCGCGCACGTCTCGAACGTAAACCATTATACTTAGCCGCCAGCCCACCGCCGTACGTGGTCCGCCGTGTTTCATGAATAGCGCCAGATGACCCGCTCGGCTGATTCTTGACAAATTTAATTTAGCGTCCGTATGTCTCTGGGCATCAATTTCCACGTTTGTCCAAATGCAGGATACACGGCCGATCCAAGGCAGGGTTGAAATGCTGCTAGAATGGGTACCATGTGTGTTAGTAGTCTGTACTGAAATCGCTGCAGTTAGAGAAATTCTCTGATCTTATCTCTGATCTTAGCTATAGTCCCCGAAATCTACTTATGCTTTTTTTGGATTATGCATACACTTTTAACTATTTTTTAATGTTTCTGGTCTTTGTTTAGTCGCAACTTTAAATGTTTGTCCTAATCATAGATGTAAAAAAATCATTTTTTATGTTTTTTAATAAAAGTATAAAAAACATGTTTTTATGTTTTTTAATTTTTTAATGTTTTATTTATTTTTTGTTATTTTTTTATTTTTTAATGTTTTTTGTGCTTTTCAATGTCATGTTTTTTGTTGTTGTTAAATCGTTAGAATAAATTTCTACAGATGTGGTAAAAACTGTTAACGTGACTAGTATACCAATCTACTTCGTATTTGTTCTGACAATATTGATTGTTTAGTTCATAATTGAGTGTGTACCATAATCACGGTTACATAAAATAAAAAATGCCCAAAGTAAAAAGTAGCGATTGGAAACATTTGCAGTTTAATGTTTTTATAATGTTTTTTTTACAAAAATATAAAAAACATGTTTTAATGTTTTTTTATTTGCAAATGAATGTTTTTTAATATCTATGGTCCTAATACCAATTACGCGGCTGTCCTAATAGGCAGCAATACAGGTTTTGCCTGTCCGTCTGTCAACCCATCAGTCTGTCTGTCTGCTCCGTACGTCCTTTACTGGCCTTAAACTTGTGAACAGTATTGCGTAGAGAAATTTCAATTTGTTTGAGAGCAGAGCGTTCCTCTTGGCATGAATAACCGGTGTGCCAGTTGCCAGTTTAAAAGATCAAAGGTCAAGGTCAACCGACGCCAGAAACTTCCAAAAAATGTCACGTGTCGCGTAAACACGGCTTGTGCTGTGGCATTGTTGTATGTGCATAGCTAACGTAGGCCGATATATTTTTTTAGCCTACGATCAATTTGTGGATCTGCCACTGTCGGCGCTCGGCACTGAAAAACGTTACGGAGCAGGCGTCTTTATGCAAGCAAACGCATCTGCGGCAACGAAGCCGGTTTGCATTATACAGCAACCACGTCACAGAAGCAGCTGCAGCAGCTGAGACGGACGTTTAGGAACTGATGATATTGGTTATGACACGTGGACTCGATGCGAACATGGTGCACATCTGAATCTAGTCATTTGCTTCAGCTTGAATCCACCTCTGAATGATGCTGCGCTGTTGCCTCCGTTGACTTTTTAATAATCTTTTCTTAGATGTCATGTTCTTAGTTACTGCTTATTACTCACTATAGCATTTCTGCTGAATTTGTTTCGTTTGTCTCCATCGCTGGCTTTTATTGGCCATATGTGTGAAATGCGTAGTTTGTATTTGTAACGATGATGATGACCACGTGTCACAGACAAGGTTCGATTATGACTGTTGAAATACGTGCGAAATATTTGCAAAAAACTGCCTATTAAGACGTTTTATTATTATATGAAGTCGGCCTTTATAGCTGTAGGCTTTGCCTTGCGCAACAAGGCCGAAGCTTAGAGTATTGTGGCCACGATTATAATCATCATCATTAGCTTTAAGACTTCTGGATGCAGGAAAAATGTTTTCTTGTTCCAGATCCCTAGAATGACAGTAATGAGTAATAAATTGCGTTATATATTGCATAATTGGACGATGAAGTAAACGTTAGGTTTGGTTTTTCAGCGAACGTTCTGCGACTGATTTGCGCTTCTGTTTTTTTCTCATTTAACGTGTTTGCAATTTTAGCAGGTTTTATTTCTAAGTCTGCAAAACACTTTGTGTAAGTGCCAAGTTTATTTTTTTGGATTTATTGACTGACTGATTGATAAATAGATGAATTGATTATTGTGTGTTGATTGCTGTGTGCAGCGGCGTGGCTACCGCAACTGTTCGTCAGTCCGCGCTCGCTAGTCGTTCTACCGGCGACCAGCGTCACTCTCACCTGCTCTGTCCAGCCAGACCACTCGCACGTCACAGACCACCAGCAGTCCATAGACCATCACGACTCCGTGGACCACCAGCACTCCACGGAGCACGACTGGACATTGTCGGTCGTCCAGTGGACACACGACGGTCGTGAGCTAAACACAAGTCACGTGACGCTGATCATTGATGAGTTCGATGAGACCACCCACGGCGGGGTTTACCAGTGCAGTGCTACGCTGGCGGGTGTCGGACGCGCTGTCAGCGACGTCGCCACTTTACATGCAGCAGGTACTTGTAAGCCTAGGCAAGAACACCTGCTGTATAACTAGAATAGAGAGGCCTTCTGGGCCTAGGCCTACTCGCAGTAGCCGTAACCTATCCTCGCGATTGTTCCATCTTTTCTTCTTAATTTCCACGTAGTAGGCTTAATCGCCGTGTTAAACATTCTGCTGAAAATTATTGAAACAGCTTTTGAGGTCATTGCATGGTTTGAATTGTGGGAAAATAGCTGGAGGGTTGGGCGGGTTGAATTGTTTTGGTGGTCAGTTAGAGTCCTCTCGAAAGTCTATAGGACGTATTGTGTGGTGTGCTGTATGCAACTGACTTCCCAGCAGATAATACGAGAGGTGTGTTGCAGTGAGGAGAACAGTTAGGGGTGTCTAACCCCCAAATCACCGACGATTATTCAAAACTGCGCCATTGCTTCTCTAATCTGTGGTGTTGTAGTTGCGATTCTGTCGCTGCACTGACTGACGGCTATTAATAGAGTGACCGAGTGAATCGTGTTGCCGTGCAGTGTTGAAGTCGTGGGACAACATGACGTCATCGGTGCGGAATGACGATGACGTAATGATAATGGCGGTGCGAGGCAACATGGCGGTCGTGCCGTGTGTCATGTCATGGTTTAGTCGTCCGCCGGCCACTGTGCACTTTCAACGAGAGTCGCGTCCTCTCATCACCAACGCTGCTGGTAGGGCTCTACAGGGTGCGGCAAAAAGTATCCCCTAATTTTTGTGTCATTTGCTTAGCAATCACTGAAAATTTTGAAGTGAAATTTCACACATGTATTACCTATTCATGCCTACCCAACAGTAACAAATGGCATTTAATTATCTTTAACTAGGACAGGGTTATTAGATTGTTTTTTCTGCAGCCGTATTGTCATTAATTTCTCACGTTCACGTGCAGTCGGATGTGTGCAGAATGAAATGGCGCTGCATGTTTACGCTGCAAAAACACATTTTCATTGGAACGGCAGAATAAGCAACTTGACAGTGACAGTAAGAACTCGTACTGTCCACCGCCGGCTCTCACAGGCATTTAATCTTTTAGTGAGGTTTTTAGCAGTCTTGTCTATAGCAAGTTGCCCAGTCATCTGCAGTGCCTGTTTAAATTTAGCAATAGTTTTCAGTCTTGGCGAAAAAATATCCATAAATACGATAAAAAAATTTATAGAAAAAACTGCGCAAACTCTGTTCATAAAATTTACTTTACTTCGACGTTACTAGCAACAACATGTTTTCAGTACGTGTTATTCAATGCAGCACCAAGTTTTTGAATGTGCAAAATAACGATGTTGTCTTACAATAAAATTCGTAACTTTACAACAGTAAAAATTATCAAATGCCGTTTGGTCGTTTTATGTAAATGAGAACTGGTAATAATTGTGTAGAATTTGGCGTCAAAATTCAGAGCAGTTGCTGAAAAAATGGCAAAACAACTTTAGGGAAAACTTTTTACCGCACCCTATATATACGTCGACTCTTTACACTGCACTGTGTTCACACCAGAGATTGGGGTCATTGACAGCTGTCTTCGACCTCGGGGACAGCTCAAGAACAAAAGTCGTGGCCTTGGTCGTGGCCTTGGCCGCAAAGACCACTGGCCTTGACTTTTGCCTTGGCTTCGACGCCTTGGCCTGTCACTGTTGTCTGTTTCGTCTTATGACTGTTATGATTATAGTCTTGATGACTTGTAGTAAGTCGACATCGAAACTACTTAGTGTGTTTATCTGATCATTTTTTCTGGTTCATTACGATTTGCATACAATTTTCAATTTTTTACTAACCACAATAGTAGTACCTTTGGAAGACATAATTGCTGATAATCCTAAGCGCGTCGTGCAATAAAAAGCTAGTTGTCATGTAGGCCTAACTTACTGATTTTACAGCTGACTATATTTCACAAGCTAGTGTAGCGACCTGTTTTGGATGTGATAGAATTTTTAATGATTACTTAATCGCTGATCAACTGCAGAGTATATCGGTAAAATGATTTTAAAAATATGTTAACATTTGATATACAGTTATGACATGCTTTTTATTTGGCCTTTCTGCACACCTGTTGCAACGCCATATCAAGAACCTATCTTACCTTTACTTTTACCTTTGCTTCTATGTTCACCAAAGAAGAAGTGCATGGTGTGGCGGTGCAAAGGTTGTTAGTTATTTGGTCGGACAATTTGTTTACGACCCGACGAGGCAGTAGTAAACAGGACGATTCAAACATTCAGCTATACACAAGTCGCACAAGTGAAGGAGTTCTATTCTCGCTAGTCTGTCGCTGAAACAGCTGTATTGATGTGTAGTTGGCTCCCACACAGTGATGCAGTGATACCGCAGGCAGAAAATTCAACTTTTATTAACTATTTTGTCTTCAAAATTCGTACTTTTTATGAAAACTAGAATTAAAAAAATATCTCGGTCTAGTGACGAGAAACAGACGGACAGACGGACAAGCAAGACACGTATTGTGCCCAATAGGACAGCCGCGCAATAACGATGACGCAACATTGATGGGTCTGACCCAAAGACCTGACCATAACCCTAATCCTGGCCTTTTTACGAATTCTCGTAAAACCACGAGTTTTCATTGCATGCAGTTCTCGACAGTAAGCAGTATGCTGTAAGCAGCGTGACGGCTGCCGGGTGTGTTGTGTCACAAGCGAGGCGTTCTAGTCCAGCAGCAAGATAACGATGCGTCTCAACATGGTTGCACTGAGCAGTATCAAGTGTAAACAAGCCTTTTCGCTGATTACGTCCATTAAACCCACTTGTAGCTTACTTTCGCGGAGTTTAGGAGTTTAATAACATTTCAAGGTCAAGCTGTGCACAGGAAAGGTATTTTGTCAGCTGGAAAATTTGATGTGGTTGTTTAATAACATAAGCAATGCTTCATGGTACTTCAAGCTATTACAGCTGTTAAGCTAAGGTGTTGTGTGTGTATGAGGTGTTTCGTCCTTGAACCCTGTTCGCGTGTTTTCGGATGACTCTAGACTTTGATCGCATATATCTCGAGAACGGATAGAGATATCGATAAAAGGAAAACGGCATTTACAACTACGATCAATTCCAGGTCGAAGGCAAAAAAATTGGTGAACTTGTGTTCACAAACAACAAACTTCTGTTGTCTCATTTCGAACCACCCAAGTTTAACATTGCGCTTGCTATACATTATTACAGTTGCGTTTTGGCCACGTGACTGCTGCGAACAAAATTTCAGCCCCTTAACTGTCCCAAATCGGACTTACGGCGCCGGGCGGCCCCACTTTGGGCTATGCCCCTTATTTCTAGTTTATTATGAAATCGTACGCGCACTATACATACAGAACAACATGAAAATACACATAAAAAGTAGTACACAAAAACTAATTGAATTTTTAGAAAACGGAAAGAAAGAAAAAGAAAGACGGAAAAACGTACACACACACCAAAGAAAAATGATCAAATCAAATGAATCTGTACAAAGGAAATTGACAAGGCTATCAAGCTCAGCACGTGAGAACAAGTCCAGTTTAGCAGACGAAATTGTTCTTCGACATTAGTGGTAAATCTCGTGTTAATAATATATTTCTTTTTGTTGCTTAAGCTAAAATGTCATATTTCATTGGAATGTCGCTTATGTAACTGTAGAAGGTTACATGGTGTTGGCGTCGGGTCGGCTGCTGATTGGCTCAGTGAGGTCACGTGACGCAGGTCGCTACAGGTGCTCTGGTTACAATGACGTCATAGACGCGCGTGTTTGGTCGCCTGTCAGCTATCGACTCCGCGTCCTTGACGGTGAGCTTCGTGTATGCTTCCTCGTGTAATCGGGGTATTAGACGTCTATGTTTAAGAACTTTAAAGTCCAATCTACATCTCATTATTGCAATTAATTTTAGTTACATTGTCATTCTACATCTAATTACCTCGCGTTTTACTTTTTAAACTAAAACTTGTACAGCAGCTCAACAAAACTAAGAAAACGTTTGGGTTACAAAGAACACCTAAAATATGCTTTAGTGCTGTAGTGTTTGGTCAGCAGGTGTGACAGATGTATGCACTGTGCAACGGTGTAGGACTACCACTGTACAGTAATAATTCGTTGCCTATTAATGTACTGTGTGTTTACTACCGCTACGTAGCATACTGTTATTACGTTGACCGTGACATGTCCTCCTGTGTTTACTGTCGCGACCCTCCGCGCCTGTGAACTCAGTGGTCAATGTTTAATCATTGTAATTTGCCGCGCTGCTGCAATTATTAAGACTGTCAACAGAGGGCGTTGTGTCGCCAGATGTTGCAGGTGTTGATTGACGCCTAGAAGCAAAATAAATGACCGGGCGTGCCCTCACCATTAATTACAAACGATGTCGCCACCCGCATTCGACTGTTCTCTACGCTGCCCACCCTCAGCGTTACTTTGTCGTTTTCAATATTGAACGCTATCATAGGCTTAATATATGCAACTGTAAAACTTACATAAACCATTAATTGCTGTGGATATTGATTGCGATTTTGCGTTTTCGCGCTGAATTGTTCACACAAATTTGTTTTTTTTTCTGGTTTTTGTGGAAATTAAGTAATGCCCATTTAGTGGAAACGGCCGCTTAGCCTAACGTCAAGTGAAGTCGCTGACCGTCAAGGTGGACATGGCAGTCCATTTTCACTGGGTGACTTAACTATGTTGGCTAGTAAAAATCAAAAAAGTGACAGACGGTTGTGATATTTTGCAGTCATCAATTCTTTAAATTTCCCTAAACGCCGGTAGCAGTTTAGTAATTATTTGGTAGCGTCAACATAGTTAATTTGCCATTTAAAATCGTTCACGACTTATCATGTCACCTGATAGCTCGCGTCTTTCTTTTTCTCAGTCGTTGCTGTAGCTATTTCTGGCAGTGCATTTGTTTAGGCTTATAAATCAATAACAGTTTTAGTTGTACATATGCCTTATGTTTGCAAATTTTCAAGATTATGCTTTCTTATACATGCCCAATTCGATACGTTTTGTTTACGGAGAAGATGAGCGCTTGCAAGTGAATACCGCACAATTATCACTCGCACTGTATCCGTTAGTACAGACAGTTTCTTGAACTACAAGAATATGTATCACGCACAACAACCAGAAAAAATAGGTCGGCCCAGTATCGACATATTGTGCGGCTGTCTGCCGCTGTAAACTGCATATCGCAACCCTAACAATGATCTTTGAACGTTTGGTTTTAAAAAAATGGCACACTAGTCACTCCTGCCCAGGGGAACATTCATACCATTTCTGGTTTTCTATGATTTATTATTTTCTGTACGGGGGCAAACGGACGGACTGGCAAGATTTTTAATGTGTCCTGTTTGGACAGTTAGTCGCGTAGTAATTGCATGACTTTGTTTGCAGAGACAGACGAAAGTTTTCCGGCGTCGTTTGCGTGGTTCTCTGGTGACACTGTGAACGTCAGACTGGGACAGAACTTGAGTCTGGAGTGCGTCGCGTGGGGAGTTCCAGTGCCGCAGATTGTATGGGAGAAATATGGCGGCGAGCTACCAACTGGCAGACACTCCGTTACATTAGGTAAATATAGTAGATCACAATGTAGGCTTAGACAGCAAAATTTAGTACAAAAATATCTGCACATTTTTAAGGTATCGCGATTTTCGTGTTTGCGCATTTTTGAATTCACCCTGTATGACTAAATTTTATGTTGCTGTTTTTACTTAATTTGTACGTGAGCTTTTATTAGAATAATATCGATAATCTTTAATTCACCAATCATGGTAGAAAAAAAACACACAAAAATAATACAATAGCAACAGCGAAAAAAACATATACCATAACATATACAATAGTCCACAACAGTGTCACAACA
>Ga0056128_1000811_pt1 | contig 31291 bp, 25 predicted proteins | sample WorMetLIZISLAND2_FD_71113 | JGI IMG/M metagenome (GOLD analysis project Ga0056128, IMG submission 71113) | Marine gutless worms symbiont microbial communities from Max Planck institute for Marine Microbiology, Germany - Olavius geniculatus... ...
GAATTTTTGTCAGTTTTACATTTAGGACTATTTCTGTTCTCAGTATCTCTCATTTCATTTTTCTTTTAAACATTTCAGTTCTTTTTAGTTTATGTGCTAGATTAAACTGATAGTGTGTTTGTCAGTTTTTGAGTGCAAATTTTCCATTGTATTGTATTGTATTGTACTCAAGAGACATGTCATATATAATAATCTACGTGACAGATCAACGTTTTTCGTGAACGAGTTGTCAATGATTGGAACATTTCACCATCTGACATCATAAATTTTACCAATAGCATAATAGACCTAGCTTTAAACATTAAACATAGCATCGAACACGCTGGTTTTAGTTCGTTTCTCCAGTTATGGAAAAAGACGGAAAACATTCGAGCCTTAAGTTCAGTCTTAGACGTTTGCAGACACTCTGAAGACGTCATTTGACTCATTTCTGATGGCAGACTATTTAAAGTTTTTGCCACAGCGGAATTTCCGGTCTCGGCGTTTCATTTCTATGAGTACGCGTACGGTGCAAGTGTAATAGGCCTACTGTATCATGCATGCACCTTGGAAAAAGTTTGTCGTCTAAAGAAATTGGACAGTAAAGCAGCATTGAGTCTAAATCTGTAGTACATTTAAACAGTATACAAGCATTTTAACGTAACTAGTGTACACATAATTAGGTCTACTCTGTGGCAAAGAAATTTATAAAGTCAATAAATCCGCATTTTATTTCTTGAGATAGCACAAACGTACCAAAATCTATTCAGACAGGTATTCAGACAGTGGAAAGGCCTACCAGCACATAATTGCTATACAGTTCGACGCTGTGATTGTCAACTATAGGCCTACATATATTCATGTATACACAGCTTGCATGAAAATGTAAATATTTTCCTAAAACTTTGAGAGCTGACTGTTCTATACTGTGCACTATTATGTACCATTGCGTTTGAGTAAAAATGTCAGCCGCAGAGCATCACTTTGGTGACTGAAGCACATATTGTGTGTGAACATGCAACCTCTTGCCTAGAGTTGTTACGTGGCAGTGGCAGCAGACAAGCCAGGGGTCAAACTAGAGACCTCTTGATTGCGAGTCCGATCGACGTACGCATTAAGCTACCAAGTTACGCAAATAGCCAAAATTCTTTACAAAGTAAAGGCATGCTGACGATATATCAGTATTTCTGCACAACCGTCTGTCTCTCTGTAAATTTGTTACATGCAATGAACGAAGTTGCCGTACCCGGGCTCGGTTGTACTTAGATGGGTGACAGTCTACAGGCAGGTAAACCATCAGTACTCAACCGACTACCCGGATTAACTCAGCCTTCCATCCATCTGGGGAAGAAAAATCGAGTACCGGCTTGCCTGGCTGGGGTTCAAGCGCGGCGCATTCACCTGTGTCGAGTGGCAGATAACACTGTAACACTGTGTGATCTCATATGGCAGGTGACGCTCTGACGCACTGAGATAGGTTTTCCTTTACCCTTTTTAACTTTTACAAGTCGGCATCAGATTCAGTGGCTGAAGAGTCCACGCGTATATCATCATCATCATCATCTGACATTTGTTGTTGTTGTCGTTGTTTTTGCTCAAAGACGGCTTGCAGACACATCGCCGTTGACTCCGCTCTTGACTCTATGGTCACGTGACCGGAAACGCACGCCGCCGCCGCCATATTGATGACGTCATTTTCGAGATCGTCGTCGGCGAAGCTCGTATCTCCTGGGACAGACAGCGGTGACGACATGGGGTCAATGACATTGCAGTCGGAACCTTTGCGATGTAGTTTCTTCTGCTTCATTCGCCTGTTCTGGAACCACGTCTTCACCTACGCTCATATACACTGATTCTCAGAAGAAAAACATTCCGAACATTTTCGATTCTAACGTAAACAAAAATTATCAGATTGTCATAATTTTTGGAGTAAATATTTTTTCTCTTAATTTTTGTCACTTTACAATTACGGCTGCGAAAAATGACGATCGATAATTCTTTACAAAATAACGATGCTAATATTGTAAGAGTTAAGTTAAGTTAAGTTAAGTTCAGGAAGACAAAAAATTCTATTAAAAATACCATAATAATTGTCAGAGAATTTTCTGCAACAACCTTATAAGATATTCAACTAACAGCTAGCACAAAATGCACTGAAAAATAAACGTTTTTACGCGCGACAGCAGCTACTGCTGTAGCGCGTTTAAGCCATCGCAATTCTGTCTGTCCGTCTGTCTGTCACACGGGTGAATCAGTCAAAAACGGTGCAAGCTGTATAGGATCACCAAATCTTTACCTTCAGCTGCCTGGAAAACTTTATTCTCAGGAACTGTAAAGCTTTTCCATAAATTCAAAGGGGTCACCCCGAACGAGGGCGCTAAATGAGAGGGGGTAGAAAAAATTTTCGATTTTTAGCCGAAAAGTCGCTGTGTCTCAGAAACGGTGCGAGATAGGGCCTAATCACTAATAATCACTAATACGAAGTCGTACACGCGCTTTCGATTGGCACCGAGAACAATGACCTTGGATGACCTTGAACACTGAAATAGAGTTTTTAATGGATTTTTTTCGCGATTTTTGGCTGCGAGACACATTTTAAGAGCGAATTGCGCAAAAATCAATAGAGATAGACAAGAACAATTTGCGCACATAATTTTCAACATTAAACCTAGATTCCAACGGTGCAAGTCACGACTCCCTATGTTCAAAGAGACCTGCGCACGAAAGCATCAAATAGGGGTGCCTCTTTAAAATGCGCCCTTTCAGCCGCTCGAACAACAGCAGCGGCGCGATACTGGTAGCGCCAACTGGCGTATGCGAGTGAATGAATAAAAATTATTGTGTCCAATGGGCGACTTCACTTTTTGACTTAGACTTTCGCTGAGCCTTTTCGCTGAGCGAAAGCAAAAGCTGAACGCTAAAGTCTGTGCTTAGACCACAGTTCAACTACCGATTAAAAATCGCGGGAAAACAGGTAAACCTAACAGGAAATAAATCAATCATTTACGCTTAGGCTTGCTGATTTAATTGCCCCGCCCACGCAAATAACGTAATTGTAACGTAACATCTGACGTCATTGCATATTCATTACGGCGTTTATTTTTGGTACCAGACTGCTTTAATTTACTAAACTATCCGTACGCATAGGACTGTAAATATTCGCCATGTTTTCGCTCAGCTATAGTCAAAAGTTGAAGTGGATTCAGGCTCAGCGAAAGTTAAGCCCTAAGGGCTAAAGCTATCTCTTCCATGCAAATCGAACCGACTTTAGCCAGGTTAGTTCGGCTCAACTTCGGTCTAAGTAGGTAAGTTTAGGCTCAGCGAAAGTCTCAGCGAAAGTCTAAGTCAAAAAGTGAAGTCGCCCACGTCATTGGCTGAGATTCGTGAGTTTAGATTTTGCTCGCAGTGGGCCTTAAAACATGCACTGCTGTCGCGCGTTTACCTTTGCGTTAGCTGGGCTTTTCTTGTATTAATAGACAGACTAAAATGTTCACGTTCTCTGATTATTGATCTACTTGACAATGCTTTCTTAGTTACGCAAACGTAATGAAAAATTCAACGATTAAAATGTTATTGTTCGTTAGCAATGTACGCAGCCCTATTGTTTATTACCTGCGTTTCGGAGAGACTGAGCTGGGACGCGAGTTCGATTCGCTCCGGTGTGGAGAGGTACTTTTGAACATCGAAGCGCTTCTCCAGTCCGTTGAGTTGCGCATCGCTGAAGACGGTTCTGGCCTTGCGTCTGCGGATGTGCTTGGACAGGTAGTCGACGGGGCTGACGGCGGCACCGACCACGCCTGGACCTGCGGCGCCGATGTGATGTAGCAGACGATGCAGCTGAAACCCTGCCGCTGTATCAACCGTATCATCGTCATCAGACAGTCAACCAATGAAAAACCACTTACAAAAATTATCATAGTGTGGTCGCTTGATGTAGAATTGAGCAAAATCGTACTACAAGCACGCATATTTTGTGACCAGTAAAAATCGGAAAACATTGTGATAAATGTGCACATACGATTAAACAAAAAAATTGGTCCATATTTATAATACCGTAATACCGTAAAAATTTTAATGCTTTAACTGTCGTTTAAGCTATCTTAAACAAATTTGGCACTGAAACAGATACTGGCTTATTGGAAGTAGTTTAGGCATGCAGGGACTATGGCTTTCGGCAAGATTCAAGTGGCAGCCAATCTCCATTTTTGTGACGGCTTCCCTCTAATATATCGGCAACGAATTAAGATTGAGATATTTCAGCCAAAGTTTGCAAACACGGGGAATATTCAGTGCCAGAATTACTTAGGTTATACTCTCGAAAATAATTTCTTGTGCAATACAAAATAGCGGTAGCCGCCGGTGTAGCAAATCATCAAATCGCCGTAAATTGGCCCCAGTACAAAAAATATCTTTACCAAAATCGGCGTGTATGCAGACAGTGTTTTACTTCTAGTGTCAAGTATGAGAAAATTTTAAAACATTGGCGTAAATATATGCCCACCGTCAATGGAAGAGGGCAGAATGCCGAGGTGGCGGTGAAACTGCGTGTAAAAACTCGGTGCCGGTGCAGGCATCACAGGCGTACTTTGCTGCTGAGACAAATGACCAGCAGACTGATGAGAATGCGGATGATGATAATGATGGTGGTGGTGATGGGGAGGAGGCGGGGCAGGAGCGCTGGGAGGAGGAACGGGAGTCTCCTGATGGTGCTGCTGCTGCTGACGTAGCTTAGCGTTGAGCAGACTCTGAAGCTCGTCCAAGTTCGATGACGTCACGACCTCTCCACCATCCGAAGATTGAACTGGTGCCGGTTGGAATTGCCTGGACGTCAATACCTTGGTAGTAATCTGGTGGTCACTGGTGGTGCTTTCTGCAGACAGCCCATTCGAGCAGGACCTGCTCATTGTCTGCGGATCAGCAGGTGCTTGGTCACATGGTTGGTGGTCACGTGGTCTGCCGAGAATGTTGTCGATGGAGAACGGAGTCGGGCGAGTTGTTTTCATCAGTTCTGCTTCTTGTCGTTGTTGTAGTGGTTGTTGTTGCGTGGATACTACTACAACTGGCTGGTCAAAAACTTTCCGACCATCAAATTGATTCATCGCTTGTCGCTCGTTGAAATGTGCATCTGCAATGCCGCAGCAAATTACACATGTCACGTAATAGGCCTTTATTCTGACGGCAATTGCAATAATATTTATTACAAAAAAGTACGTGAAGTACTTGAAAAAATACATAATATTTATCGGATATTGCCGTATCAAATTAAAAACATAAGAAAAAAACACTAAAAAATTATTTTAAAATAATTCAACAAACTGTGCAAACTGACCAATAAACAAAATAACAGTGAACTTATTGCACATATACATCACCATTTTGGTCACATTAAAAGAAAACAAACATTTTACAGTACCTAACACGCAGTGCAATAACGAAATTAAAACATAAATCACTAAAATATCGTTGGTCCTTTCATCTAAACACTGCAGAGGAGAATGACAAGAAAAAAAACGTATTTTATGCAGGTTTTATAAGACTTATATTAGCCACCGTTCACACAAATATTACCCATTTTCGCTTCATATTTATTACTTGTTTACGTGTTTTGTGTTTCAACAACAAAATTCAAAATATGTTCAAAAACGTCATTTTTAATTTGAATTTTAGGACAAACCACAAACTAAATGACAGTGCAGAAACTCCATATACGATAGGCTTACCTGAAATGAACCTGTAGTTGGTCTGAACGGTAAACAACGACGTAAAACTGAGAAGTGGCTTAGCTGAGACACCGCGCGACTTAATCCCAAGCAATAATCCACACTCACTCGCAAACTGACTGGCTGATCCGTCGATCACCTGCTGATATTTCAATTCATTTTGCTGCATCGGTTGCAGCAGCAAGTGCGACGAAAGATGCGAAGATGTCGTCCAATCAGAACGCAGGATAACCAGCCGGTCACGCCCACTGTCACCGGCGGATGCTGGTGACGCCGCATGATGCCTGCTGAAGATGATGACGACGTTACGTAAGTTGCTTCACAAACTGCAGACCTTGCCAGTGCTGTGCCCATAAGATACGCTACACGGACGAACTGTGTTTAATATTTATCCATTTGCGTGGGATTGTTCAGAGTATTCTTCCTCCTATTTGATGAGCAGATTTTTGTTATCCGAAATTAGTCCGATATAAAGGTTCGAAACTTTTACGGTGTAGCTTTTCATAGAAAACCTATCTCAAAGTTACGGAGCGTAACGTGCCATATGGGATCACACAGTGCTGTTTGCCACCGACAGAGATGAACGCGCCCCGTCGTAATCTTAGCTAAACAAGACGGTACTCGATTTATCTACCGCTGAGAAATGAAAGACTGTGTTGGTCTTAGTGTTAGTTATATACCAAAATTGTTTTCCTGTCCGCATCAGACAGTCACCTTTCTAAGTGCTAACCGTTTGACATTGTGCAGGAGTCGAACCAAGGACCTCGCGATTGTAAGTTCAACGTTCTAACAGCTACACCAAGTCGCCTTAAGATACACAAACTGACTCTGTTTCAATATTTTGTCTATTTGCATAAGATTGTTTATAAGTTTCCCGTCCAATGTTTTAGCTTTATTTCTTTGAATACATTATATAAGAAGATTTTTGTTATCCACAATTCGTCGCGTAGAACAAACAGTAAAAAGGAAAGCCATTTTGAGTGCTGAAAATGTAGGCTTATAGGGTGTTTACACGATCCAGCAAACGTCCAGCAAACTTCCATGCAGCAAACCTCCAGCATTAGCACGTGTATTTTGAATGCATTTGCTGGAAGTTTGTTGGACGTTTGCTGGATCGTGTAAACACCCCATTATCTAAAGGTGCGTTCTCACTGCGCGCATTAACGCGCGTGACGCGCGGGGACCATCTCAAATGTATCCGCTCTTTTAGGGTGAAGTAGCGCTTGGATTAGGGTTTGATTGAACAGTCATTTGATATGGTCCCCACACGTTAACGCGCGCAGTGAGAACGCACCTTAAGAACCCAACTCTTTCTTTCTCGGCCACTGTCACCCGGCCTACGTGCAAGGTTATAATGTGCTCTGTAACGCTTAGTGACTGGACAAATCACTAGGGAATCGTCTTAAACCAAATTATTTGTAGTTATTGTGAATAGCCGAATCGTAGATTTAATGCGACGTATGATATGTTTATTTTTCGCGAAAGTTGATTTTCCTCTCAAGTACCCAGTTTCCTCAGGAACAATGATGGCCAAATTTACGTGTTACATGAATTATGGAAAATTGTACGGTTTCTAACATTTTTTTCTCTCCAAATGCTTTAGGTCTGAATAAAAGTGTCACGCTCTGCCAACGCCAATGCTTAGCCTACTTTCTTGCCGAGCCATGCAGGTCTTTGACCCTTTTAACTATTTTTATTTTTGTATTTTTCTAACTTCCATGTGGGCCCCACATAAACTCAGCTGTCAGTGTTTAAAGCACAGATACATGTGCAACTGTATTCTGTAAAATTTGTCGATAATCTTGACGGAATATGTTGTTAGCTGGCTGAAATATTTCTTGATTGGCAACTGCATTCTATAGCTACCTATACTCCCTTGCGGCAGCGATCAACTTCGCGTGACGTCATTTCCGCTGATTCTGTGCGATTGGGTCGGTCAAAGGGCACGGTCTTCACTTTTCTCCGGCAGATGGCGACGAGTCGCGCGTTGCATGACGGTCGCACCGGCAACCAATAGAATGTCGGCAAATTGGCGCAGTTCTTGCATAAGACGAGACGACCCTTGTTGACCCCTGATGTCAGGCGTATAATTCGACGCTGATTATTTGGGGAAAAGTGATAGAATTTTTATATTACACCGCGAAATCAGACACGCTTGAGATAAACTGTGGTATAATGAAGTGTGTCGAATGCCTTCGTGTCCCATGGATTCTGTGAACAGAGCATCACGAAATGGCACAAGTGAACCCGGATTTAAGTTACATAGTCGCCCACCTCTAATTCCAAGGACATGTACACAGTGGATAAATATGCGCCGAAACCTTGGCTATGGAATTAAAAAGCGAGCACAAAATTCGACGAAATTGCAAGACATTTTACATTCGTAATTTCATAGTTTTGAGATTTTTATTATTGTGCGTGCAGTAGCAGTAGCACGTAAAAACGTAATACGCTGAATCGCTAAATCTTGGTTTAAAAACTGATGAAATTTATTACAACTTAATGAGTGTTATGATACAGTAAAATGCAAGTATTATAAAACCTTATTTAATATAAGACAGTTGTAAGCCTAGCAAATGCAAATATTAAATAGCATCATTATTATTAAAGAAAAAAAATGAGTTTTTGTCGTTCGGTACCACACGACTACACAAATATTAATAAAAGCCATTTTACACAAATATGTTATTTATTATGTCGATAAATTGCAGTCAGCCATGCTACTAAATAAAGGAAATTGTTTCTCAATTCATGATTCGATGAATGATTTTTTGCCATTCATCAAAGAAGTTGAAAGAACTCCGTGTAGTATAGGCCTAAAACGTTGGCCATGGCAACGATAATTGGCGACAAATCGACGCCAATAAGTAGCCGCATTTACACCGTGAAAACTCATCACTTTTCGCTAACATCTTTCCTTTATACTTCTCACCACCAGCTACAGCAGCAGGCTTCTGAGATGTAGCTGGAAAGCTGTGCAAAGTATACGAATAACTCGAGCAGTTACTCCAAAAACTACAAGCAGCATTTGCTTACGCCGATTTTTACACGCATTTACTTGCGTCCTCAGCTGTTGCTGTGGAGCTTTCGACGTCGCACATAGATTAACAACCAAATATAACAAATATTAACCATCGATGTCAACTCAGCCTCCCATCCCTCTGGTATAGGTAACTTAAGTACTTGTCTGGGGTTAAGGCAGGACACGTTCACCTAAAGGTGCTAAGTAGAAGCAAGTAAGACTGTGTGATGTCATATGACAGGTGACGCTCCGAAGCCCTGAGATTAGTTTCTTTCTTATATGAAAAAGCTGTAGTTTCTTTTTACCCGTTTTCCTACTTAACAAATTCCGGTGTTGAGCAATCGGCATAAAGTATTCGAGTAGTAGGACAGCGGTAGAAACCACGGACACAGCCACACAGTGTGCACGAAGTGCCGGCGACAATTAATTACGATCGGTGCCGCTAGATGGCGTGTAATGGCGCTAAAACGCGTGTCAATTGAAGCGCGCCGATCAAGTCGAGTGCATAAGCGCGCCGCTTGCCAGCACTAATGCGTCTTGCGCCACGCCAGCCTTTTAACTTCGCCGCCCGCCCAACGTTATTAAATAAAATTATTCGAAATTATGTCACTTAGGGGCGGCGGGGACTAAGTGGCGCTAAGTGATAGGGCGTCATCGGCGTGAAACTAATAAATTCTGGCATCAGTGAGCGGGGCAGGCTAGTTGGTCCGGCGCCTGCAATGCTTGGTCACGACGTGGTCTGACGACAAACGACTACATGACAGAACTCGGTACATATCGCAAATACTGTATACGCCACGTTTTTACGCGCGAAAGTAGCTTTTGCTTTCAGCGCGTCTTAGCCATCGCAATTCAGTCTGTCCGTTTGGATGGATCAGTCAAAAGCGGTGCAAGCTAGGATCATCAAATCTTCACCATCGGCTGCATGGAAGACTCTAGTTTCAGAAACCGTAAAGCTTTTCCATAAATTCGAAGGGGGTCACCCCGAACGAGGGCGCTAAATGAGAGGGGGTGGGCAAAATTTTCGATTTGTGGCCAATAAGTCACTGTATCTCAGTAACGGGCGAGATAGGGATCATATGGCCTAGGTTACTGCTATTAATCACTAATAGAAAGGCGTACACTGGCTCTCGATTGGCGCCGAATTCAATGACCTTGAATGATCTTGAACGCCAAAATAGGGAACTTATGGATTTTTTGGCGATTTCGGTTTGCGACACAAGTCTATATCATTCACAAGGCGGCGCCAAGGAACTATCGTTATGCGCCAGATAGAGAATTTAGTATTTGTATATTAACTTAGCATGAACACCCCAATTTTTTTAGCTAAACTACTAAACCGGAACTGCTATAGGTTTTCGCGCGTCGCTTGAGCCTTAGCTCAAATTTCTTGTACTTTTTGTACGCAAAACATGTATAATTTGCTCGGCGGTGTAATACACACTTTCGCACTATATTAGGCATAAAGTGACACAAAAACAAGGACAAAAAACTTTTCAAAAATGAAAAAAGAAAGAACATAAAAGAATCTGATAGTCATATATGCACCCTGCATATAGTTTCTGCTTTCTGGCAGACTTTTGTTCCTCGCAAGTTTTTTTTGCCTATTTGAATCAGCCACTCTAAATCACTTAAGTCTCTTTATCGTTGCAACCGTTTACGCGTTTGGTATGTTGTCAGAATAAGAGCGAGTGAATTAGTCGCGGTGTAAGCGAATAAAAACGACATATCCGCTCATACATGCGTCCGTTCGGTCGCTGTAATAATAGAACTAAGAGGCAATCAACGAATGTGGGTCGCAGAGACAAAGAAAATAATCTGACGAGATGAGAAGCAATAGGAAGTCTGAGGCATCGTCGTCGTCGACAGTGGCGGATCTAAACGTTTTTGAGCGAGGGACCAACAAAGCCCGAAGCACCGAGGCCGGGAGGCTTTGGGGGTTTCTGACGTTTTGTGCAAATTTATGATATAACTTTCCGGAACATTCTGAATAACATATTTTTGCTGTGCAACTGCACTGTTTTCTTAGCACTTCAGTGCAACGCTTTATGACTTTTTTGTTAAGCCAAAAAATCACTAGTGCCTAGTGTCACGTCCTGGTACCGTTCCAAAACCAGGTGAAATAAAGACTTCGGGTTTTTACCATATAATAGCTTAGATCTAGTATTTTGTGATAAAAATTTTATGCCGTCAAATGAGTGGGTCCTCACAAACGAGACAGCGAAAGAGGGGCACCCCCTAAAAAGACGTTATTTTGCCGCTATTAACTCGTCTAGCGTGAAAATGATTGCAGATAGGCATAGACATGCTGCTTATCATAACAAGCACTGCTGCTGTACGTGTTGGTATCAACATCTATGACTTTGAATGACTATAATGCCCCAAAATAAAGGTTTTAGTGATTTTTTTGCAATTTTCGGCTGCAGGAAAGTGAACTGTCGCGAAATGGATGGAGATAGATCAATACAACCTGGGAACAGGAACTGCTATAGGTTCTCGCGCGTCTCATGCGCATTAGCTCGGATTTCTTGTCTGTATTCCGATAGTTTGCGACTCTGCGTTATGATTATAGTCATGACCCTTTATGTAACCCGAGAAGGCACGATCCACCGCGTATCCCTTAGGTCAACCCCTTCGATCGGCCACTGATCGACGTGATTGTTATCCTCTCTCGTCTTCATCATCATCCGCAGCAGCAGCAGCAACAGCAGCAATATATGAGACACTCATTTCATAGTTGTCTTTATCACTGGCGATATTATTATTAATATTTGTCGATGAGCGTCGGCAGTTTAACTGTCGACTTCGTCGGCTCAACTAATAATATGATCAGTTGTCAGCTGTCATTGGGAGGCTTCAAATTGTCTTACCGACCGGATGACGTTCTAGCGACATCTGGCGAAAGACGCCTGACACGCTCGCAGGAGGCATAGCTGATACTTGGAGCCGCACGCGACCAAGAAAAGACTGAAATAAAGAGGTCAGGAATTCAATACCCGCATCTTTTACGCTGCTACCGAACAACCTCAAGCATTGTTGGCCGACCGCACTAACGGTCGGGACGCTAGTCTGTCGTCTTTCTGTCGTCTGTCTGACTGTCTGTAAAGCATGCATTGTGTCTTGCCTAAAAAACTGTCTGAAACAGGTAGGCCTAAATATGGATGACCGCACGTGACGTCTGTTATACAGGCGTTGATTGTAGTTTTCCAGAGCAGCGTTAACCTAGCATTGTGGAACTGAAGTCGTCTCGGTATAATCGCTTTCTTTCCGCGACCGAAAGTCGGACGCTGCATAACCTTCGGACATAAGCTGTATGGCCGGCCTTCCCCAGCGACAGCTGGGCTTCTTGTACTATAGGTATTAAGACGATTTGTATTTGACTGAGGCGAATCACCTTTAAACGAAGTCTTACATTTTAGTTTTTTTTCGCAAACAATTTTGTTTTAGTTTTGTCGCAGGAATAGGCGCCATTAAGAATACCACCACAGTGTAGACCTGATTGAATGATTGTCCACTGTTTTTTTTCTTCAAAGCGACTTGCGAGTTTCGACGAGTTTTTCGCTATATTTCACATATATAGACTTTAAATTAGGGTATTTTCGTGATTTTTTGCTGGTGTTAGTAAGACGTAGATTTTTTTGTCAAAAAATTTTACGGAAATGTTTGGCATGTTTCTGGCAGGATTTCATATGAACAAGCTATATAGCTGAATTTGAGACTAGACCTAGGCTATTGGTCATTGCCTCATTGCACATATCTGACGTAAGCCAATGAACGACAAGCTGTATATTAGCTGCTATTATAATGACCGCGTGTGTCAACGGCTTAACGTTAGCACCGACCGACGATGGTGACGCGACGCCATACAAAACCGTGGAAAGTTGCTTGTCTCGCGAGACTTAGACGAGAAACCTCGAGATTTCACTAGCAGGTGCGTCGTATGACGTCATGGAGGATTGGCCGCGTGACTTCAAGATAGCACTGATGTCTGTTAGCTGTCTTTTGACGTCAAAAAGTTTGTTTATTTTGACAGTTAACTTTAAAATAGTATAGCTAACATTTAATTTTCAGCTCGACTTTTTTCATCTATATTTTTCTGCGCGTTGTTATAATTTTTTGTTTGTTTGTGCCACAATATGGTAAAAAGATAAATGTATCAGCAATGTATGTAGCAATAGGTGATCGCAATTCGGACGTCATTGAGACGTGCTCAGCAATTAGTAACATAAGCTTTGTGGCCCATGTTTTAGCTTATGGCGTGACTATCAGAAATGGAGTATCCTAGTGTCCAATGCACTAATCTCAGTAATTTTGCTGGTCACTAAAATGTGCTACATTAATGGAGCCACTAACACCAACAGCATGTAGGTTTCTTTTTTGAAACAACAAGAGATTATCTTGCATCTTAATAAATAAGTAAATTAGATGTGTTACTGCTGTTAGATAATCAAAATGTCATATATGAACGCTAAAATCTGGTTTATTTAGTGCGTATCAGGTAGCATCACTTGATTTTTTTGTTCATAAGTAATGTGAACTATCGCAAAATAGCACAGAAACTACCAAAACGTGTTCGTAATACGTGCATGTTTTGTGAACTAGGCCTTTTGCAGGTTTACTATAGATTAATGTAAACTCGTACATATTGGAAATAAACAAATCGGTTAATTAAAACACAGTTAATAAATAACATAGTTCTTTTTCGTCACGTAGGCCTATTATTGCGTTGTTAATTTGCTTTAATTTCCTTTCCTCTTCATCATCATCATCATTTTATTTCGTTCATAGACACATAGCATGACATTTTAAAGGTCACAAGTAATGAACTGGAACTACAAGGTTGAAACAACACTGACAGCCACCCATAAGCCTAAATAATACAAAACACATGCAAAATAAACGAGCAGCTTAAAAACACTTCAAAAATACGGCAAAATCAACAGAGCCTATAGACTGGACTATTTGTTTGTTTCTTCATTAAGGTTAATATGACATGTTTGTACTGGTGGGTCATTTATTCGCAATCATCTTTGCGAAGACGATTATGGTAAGTGAGCGACAGTTAAGTATACGTTCCACTGGCAATGTGCTAAACAAGCGTGCGACTTGTCGTTCGAAACCGGATACACTTAATTTCGCCGATCACTCGGTATGACGTCAGCAAGATGGCGCCACTGAGTGACGTAATTGGCGGCCAATCAGCGGCCGGCAACAGCTGGTCACGTGGCCCCGCCCCGAACAACCGGAAGCGCCTCTAATTGCTGTAGCACACGGCAAATGTTGGCGGACGTCGGACTGAGGATTCTGATCCGTTAACATCTGCGGACGATGACACGAATGGCATAACAGAAATGTTCAAAACTTGTTCCTGGGTGCCACATGGATCGGAAATCTGTCAGTGGTGTTTTATTAAAAGCGAACACAAGTTTGAACTAAACTGCCTAGACTGTATACTGTGTCTCAAAAAACATCCCCGACATTTTTGACTGTAACTTGAAAACCAATTATCAGATTTTGATAATTTATGACACAAATATTCCTGACACAACTTGACATCAAAAGACCATTTAGTTTCCCACCTCACCCAACGTTTGTTTCTGCACTACCTGGGGAAAGCACAACCAGCGAAATATCACTTTTTTATCCGATGTGATATGATTGCTTAATTAACATAACGCGTAAAACACATGTTGTTCACATTTCTGACACTGTGGCTAACATTTCATTCAGTTGTCCATTTTTTAACTGCCTACAGTAAAATTAATTGAAGTGTTGGCCCACTATGCGAACACATGCAAGGAGACGCTTTCTCTATTCACTTGACAGCAGTATCGATAATGTTCTGCTCCAGACCAATACAGACTCTACCAGTCACTTCTGACTTTACAAATATTCCTAAACTTTATCTGGTAGACACACTGCTGCAAGACAGTCAAACCTTGTAATAGAGCTGATGTTGAGGCCTACAAATTAGGACAGATGGAATTTATTGACGTTTTTCCATTCATTTTGACACGTATTATGCCTGGTCTGCTTTCTCCAGGTAGTGCAAAAGCAGACGTTGGGTGAGGTAAAAACTAAAACACTTATTTAATAGCCAGTTGTGTCAGAAATATTTCTGCCAAATATTATTAAAATCTGCTAATTTTTGTTCAAGGTACGATCGATAATGTTGGGGATATTTTTTTCAGGTTTTCTGTTTCTTTTTTGACGCATATTTCGCTTGATCTGCTTTCCCTAGGTAGTGCAGAAGCATAAATTGGGTGAGGTGGAAAACTGAACAGTCACTTGATGGGAAGTTGTGTCAGAAATATTTGTATCAAAAATTATTAAAATCTGATAATTGGTTTTCAAGTTACAGTCGAAAATGTCGGGGATGTTTTTTGAGACACAGTGCATTTCCGTTTTGTTCGTAAAATAAAAAAAATAGAAACATAGAACGTAAACAGATTTGTATAGTGCTATAATCGCAGCCATTAGTGTCAAAATGTAAACTAATGATTCGGTGCCGCTAGCGACGTGGCGGGTATGGATTTACGAATATGTATCAGTGAAAAGTGAGATTTAGACTTTTTTCTTAAGTTTCGCAGATAGATAGTGTAGTGGATGTCGCCGCCACACTAAACACTACTTGGCAATTTCGGCGCGTTTTCGGAATGACTGCTTCAATCGTAGTCCAAATGTCAGAGCAACTCTCATAAGTTTTTTAAGACATCAAAGACTTTGTTTTGTTCAAATACAGCAATGTTCAATAAATAGAAAAGATGCATGTGTACGGGTATACGCCATAAACTGTGACTGACAGATTGGACACTAAGGTATTTACTGAAGCTGCTACTGCTTCTGCTCAAATGCTAACCGCGGATTCGATGTACGAACTGTGGCCTAAAAGCGGATCGAAAACCGAAAGTGAGTAAATCTATATGACGCCTGGCTGTGGGCAAAGAAACTCTAAGACAGCGCAACGGCTTAATGACGTCAAGTCGAATTTCTGACGTTTGTAAATTCAATTTAGAACGTCGTGCTTTCGTGCGTTCATTGCGTGGTGACGGATGATTTAATCTCGCGCAACTGACGTGACAGTTGGAAACCGCCAATAATGTCTGCCTACAGTGGATTACCTGCCATCGGGCTGGTATAACTCACGTTAAACCATCGATAATTGCGTCGAAAATCACGTAGTGTTTTTCTTAAATTTGTAGTTTGCTGTCGCGAATCATGATCTTGTGATGACTGGTAAAAGCTACGATAATGTTGTGTGTGGTTTCGCCTGAAATGGCGACATCATCCGCCGAGCAACTGCAACATTTGTTAGGCTTACCTGCGTAAAAGCGTCTTACCTGGCGCGCAAAAAAACACAATTTTCGAAAATTTTTGTTATTATATGATATCAAAGTGATTTGCACTGTAAAACTGGCAGGCAAGCCATGATTGCGTTTATTTTACAGACGACCACGCCCTGTTAAAATTTCGTAATCTTGCAACAGTATAACCTCACACAAGAAGATTATGATAATCTTTATTCACCAACACAATGTGGTAGGTAACAAAACAAAAATACATAAAACAATTACTAGGCTATGGCACATCACAGACACACATGACGTTACCTACACAGAGTATTCTAACAGGTTAACGTACAGCGTTAAAGTTCAAGTTTGTTTACAAATTTCTGAAATATACATGTACGGGGAATTATTTCACTTGGTCACTTAAATTTGAAATAAATGCAGCAACCTCCTATTATATCTGTACTGCACGTGCGGAATAACTTCATCAAACAGCGCGTGACGGTAAAGTCAAGAGACCGTATGTCCGCCTTGTTCAGAGCACAAACTTCTAAAAAGTACACTAATACTGGCATGCATTTACTGTTTAGCAGACGTAAAAAGACTTTCTCAGAGGCTAGTCTACCGATCTTGCTAAACAAAGCGTTTACAGATCGAACAAAATGACCGTTTTGCATTATCGAACGAACATTTAAATTTACTGATACTGTCCACCCACATAATGGGTGTACCGTCACCACTCAAAATATCAGCACATTTGACATTATACCGCTGACCAGTGAGCATGCAGCATGATTTTCTAACGTTGATTTGCATATCGAGAAAATTCAGTTCACGTTCACATATACCGACAATGTTCTGTAGCTTGGTGACTGACGGAGATATCATTAGTATATCATCAGCATATAATATAATAAAATACCGCTGAGATAACGACAAACGACTAACAACATCATCAATATAAACTGGGCGCCAAAACGGATCTCTGTCTGACTCCAAACTCAATCTTAATAAATCGAGAGTACGTGGAGTACCATTTGATACAGGTCCATGAATTACTAAGCCAGTTTTCGAGTACACAAAGGAGTGAGATGGGTATCTGTCGTTTCATTAGTTTGACAAACAACGCACAGTGATTAACTTTATCGTACGCCTTAGAGACGTCTAATTGCTGCCGCCGTTCACCAGTCGTTCAGTGGCATTACGTGCTGCGTATGGCATGGCTGCAGGCACGATTTTTTTAAAAACGCAAACTGGTTGTCAGGAGTTCGGAAATAGTCACCAAACTTCTTAAGGACACAATGTTCAAATGTTTTGGAGATAACTGGGCTAATTGCAATGCCCCTGAAGTCAACAGTAGTTACCGCTTTTGTTCGAGAGTCTTGGAGTTTACACACAGGGACTGTGTAGCTGTAGCCAAATGCTAGCGGTATTGTTCCAAAACGCAGTATCAGATTGAAAAGCTTAGTTAAGACGCACAAAAGAATAGGATGTGAGTGTCTAAGATGTGCTGCAGTTAGATTTTCGACATCAGGGGCCTTACCAAGTTTTAGACTAGATACAATGTGACTGACGATTTCAACGTCAAATGAAGTGGTCAACGGGAAGCCGTGGTAGGTTGCTCTCGTTGCAGCGTATTCCTGCTTTAGCTCCTCAGCACGACTGGCGCTATTGCTCGTGTACGCCCGGCTAAAGTGGTCAGCAAACTTACCGGCTACGACAGTGTGATCAACACATCCGTCCACTTGCACACTGCTGTTTCTACATGTACTTTCAAATTTGAAGCGCAGCACTTCCAAAACGTTGGCCATTTTTTGTAACAAACTTTCATGTAACGCATTGTATATCGTTAATTTATCATTAGAGTGGTCTCGTAGACGCTTGCGATAACGCGATCTGTATTTTTGACGTCTATCAAAAATCGACCCTTTTCTGGGTTTACCTGCGTCTCTCCACAACATGTTGGACTCAATGGACTCTTCCTTTAGCAGCTTCATTTCTTCATCCCACCAGAATTTGTAATAATTCTTTTTTACGTTGTGGGACGTGGAGATTAGCAGCGTTCAGCAACACATTTACAATCTTAATATATACATCACTGACAAAATCGTTTACACAACTAGCTTGGCTGTTAGGCCTATAGATCTACCTCATCAGAAAAACAATCGAGTCTGGCCAGCACAGGCTGTAGCCATGCAGCGGTATACTCATAGTATGAAGACAAATTAGCTTGATCCCATCGAAAGACAGTAACATCGCTAATTGCACTGGCATCAGAAACCACATGACTGCAGGCTGAAGTAAATACCTTACATGTCGCTATTATTGGGTAGTGTTCTGAAAAATTAATGTCTGGATCTAAAACAGTGAAGTTTAGAAAAATATCTTTGGAGGACGATATGATAGTCAATAGTACTGCTATGTTTTAGAGCTAAGTTGTCGTAGGTAATACTATCAGACTTATTAAACAATAAATCAGATCTGTGTAAGTCAGCATGGTTTACACAGATCTGATTTATTGTTTAACGAATCAATTCGTTTAGACGCTGGCCCAGTTTGCTGCAAATCGACATTAAAATACCAGCGATAACGTAGTTACAGTCCGGAAACCGTTCACACCAAGATATACGATCAGTTAATATATCTTCAATAATTAAAATTCTATTTTCAGTACCAGAGCACGGTAGATGCACATTGACTATTACACAATCACCGATTTTGATAACACCATATCGTTCAGAGGATGCTATATTAGTAGCCTACTACATTTTAAGTCTATTGTTTATCATTATGATTGTCCCCCCCCCCAAAAGGTTAACAGAAGCGTCAAGCCAAGAAAAGAACAAAGAAAAGCTCACGTGAGATAAAATCTATTGTTCCACAACGAATCATGCAACAACGATAGCTGATATTTTCCTGCTACTGCTGCTGCTGATGATGATGATGATGATGACAATGATGACGTTTCGTGTGATGACAGCAGACAGAGACTGTTTGCCAACACAACGCGACTGTAATCGCCGGTGATTACGCCAAAACATTTCTTTTAGACTATCAGCCGAACGAACGACAATAATAATAATAATCTTTGTTATTACGGAGGCCTTACGGTGACCACCTAGCGACTGGTGACGGCGAATTAGCGCGCCGCCTGGTGGTCGAAATTGGACGCAGTTATCAAAGGTGTTGCAATAATGCGACGATCTGTAGGCTACCTGCCTTAGTCTACCGTGATCAGTCTGCAGTCTCTACCTTTAATAAACTGCCCGGGTGGCCGGATACACGTGTACGCGCAGGCGCGCTCAGCACTTCCTGTTGCGCGCCGAGTTGTAATGGTTTGCGTCACGTGACGATAATTGCTGTAACTGGGCAATAAATGGGCGGATTTCCCCGGGCGACGGCGGAGACGGGATTTGGTAACGCAGCACGACAACTAAGTACTTTGTCGGTTCTTCAGAGTTGCAGAGTGGAAGATCTGTCGATCTGAGTCGATTAGCGACAGTTACATTACATCAGTCTTTTCTTACTGAAGTTTTTGCAGCCAAGAGTGTAGGGTGAGAAGGGGGCCCCATTTTTACTTTTCCTGGGAGGTAACGCATTTCCCCGACTATTTTTCTGAAATTCGTGCAAGACTAAGAATAGGCTCGCCAAGGCCGGATTAACGCATAGTCCAATGAGGCCATGCATGGTCTATTGCCCCGCGCTTTTGAGGGCCCCGCGCTAAAGCTGCACTAAATGCGTTCAGTTGATGTTTATGAAAATAATAAATTGTTGCCACCAAATATTGCATTTTAAGGCTAAAATGCACCAAATTCGATTTTGGCTGCGGATCCGCTCGACGCCGCTAGAGGAGTTCACAGCGCTTCCAGTCCTTCAGACTTCCGGCTGAGTTTGAGGAATTACACACAACGGATTGTATAATTTTTTAAAAACAAGAAATCTGAGCTAATGCTCATGAGACGCGCGAGAGCCTATAGCACTTCCTGTTCGCAGGTAATCTTGGTCTATCTCCGTCCATTTCGTCGCAATTCACTCTTTTGCAGCCAAAAATGCCGAAAAATCACTAAAAACCAATATTTTTAGGGTTCAAGGTCGTCCAAGGTCATCGATGTTGACATTCCTAAGAAACTCGTCGCCAGTGCTTGTTTTATAAGCAGCATGTCCATGCCTATATGCAATATTTTCACGCTAGACAAGCCAACAACGGATAAATAACTATTTTTAGAAGGGTATCCTTCTTTGATACCCGTTTGCGCAACCCTGAGGTTCGGAGTTAGACTGCTAAAATCTACATTCAACGCTGAAAAATTCATATGCATGTTGTTTTGGTCTATCTCCAGCCATTTTGGTGCAATTCACTCTTGAAATGCGTATCGCAGCCCGAAATCGCGAAAAATTCACTAAAACCCCCTATTTTGAAGGTTCAAGGTCATTCAAGGTCATTGATGTTGACATTTCTAAGCAGCTCGTTGCCACTGCTTGTTATGATAAACAGCATGTATGTGCCTATCTGCAACCATTTTCACGTTAGACGAGCCAATAGCGGTAAAATAACGCTTTTACAGGAGGTGTCCCTCTTTCGCCCCCTCTTTGTTGAGACCCCTTTTACTCAGCAGCATGAAATATTGTCACGAAATACTAGAAAATCTAGGCTATCATATGGTGAAAACCCGAACTCTCTATCTCACCTGGGTTTGAATTGGTACTGGGTCATGACGGACGGACAGACTGACGGAGGGCAGAATTACCGTAGCTAATAGGCGCTATAAAAATGGCTATGGTTATGACGGACAAGTAAAAAACGGCTGTTTGAGAAATGCTTAGATGATTTGTTGCAATTGGTACTGTATATATATATATATATATACACAAAAGGGCCCCATAAAATATTTGCGCCTAAGGCCCCTCAAAGCCTTAATTCGGCTCTGAGGCTCACGCCTTTATTATGTGCTTACTTACTGGATAATTTACTCCACTGAGTTCCAGGCGGGCGGCTTAACTTTTTTTGCAGTGCATGTTTATGCTTATACCGCTAGGTAAACCATAGTGATTGTGTAAGTGTTTTGAAAATAAATTACCAATTGATAATAAGAAAAGTGGATTATGATATAGTAGGCTCACTACTTACTTGTCCACGCGACTTAAGTTAACACTCAACAGTTGAGTTTGAGTCTCGTCGCGTCGCAGGTGCGAACATAATGGACGACGCGACACAGCAGTCGGCGACCGTCGCCGATAGGCCTATGGTCCATCTTCAGAGATCCGAGAAACCCGCTGTAAGTCTATGCTTCTGTGCGACAATTCAGCTAGTGCTGCCACCTCGAGAACGCCATTGATTAGGCCTATGCGCACCTGGTCAATTCGCATGTCTTTCTGAACGTCCGCTCCGCTTCTCAGCTTGTCATTAAATTCGTACAGTCTAGTTGTCCAACTGCTTACTGTAGGCCCTAAATATTCGAAATGCCGGTTTTTGTGCAAAGACAGAGCCGCAAAATGGTTCTTCTATTCATCAATAGGTAAATAATAGCAGTTATAGGCCTATATATCGTGTTCTGCTCCATCAGTATGGCGTCGCTTCTTGCCACTGCATATAGGCCTAGTGCAGAAAAAGAGCTTGGGTGAGGTGAGAACATGAACGGTCATTGGTGGCCAGTTGTGTCAGGAATACTTGTGTAAAATAATCTTCAAATTTTGGTCATCTTTCATTGTTTCAGTCGATAACGAATGGGGTGTTTTGACGTTTATTTGTTCATTTCCAGGCTTAGTTTGTGCGCTTGGTAAAGCAGAAGCACACGCGTTGAGTGAGATTGGAACTTAAAGGGTCATTAATTTTGATGGTTAGTTGTTTCAGAAATATTTGTAATGAAAATTTTTATACATGTAATCTGATATTATTTTTTCAAGTTATAATCGATATACATTGTGTCCCCAAAAAAACGTCGAACTTTGTGATTGTCTATATCTTCGCCAAAAATTAATCGATTTTCAAAATTTTTTCACTGATGCATTCTGCGGACACTTAGCAATAACGTGATTATTAAATATCCCGCCACACGTTAACTGTGTCGCTACACTACCTTGTGAAGCATAAATGCAAGAAAAACTAACAGTAATAGACAGCAAGCGTGTTGGTGAACAAAATACACTTTTGAACAAAAATGTCGTGAATGACCTGTAGTCCTACGATGCTACACTTTGTTAGATTCTTTTCTTTGGATATTTGGCGTAGGCCCCTATTTAACGATATGTTTGTTTCTGGCCATTGTGGTTTAGCAAGCCTATATACCATTTCATCCACAGTGATCACGTTCTCTTCAGTAGCCTACGTGTATGCTTCAGTCTGCCGGTCTCATGCCTTTGGTCGGTGCTGCATGTTTTCCAAATCTCTGTTAATAACATTTCCACTTTTTCCCTGTTGCAGTTTACCTTCAAAAATCCTGCCAGTATTCTCCTAAAACTGTATTTTTTGAACCGGTACAAGTTCTTAATCAGAGGCTTGTCTAAATTGTTAAGTGGCAGTGGCGGTTTTATAGGCCCGGGCCAGGGGGCACAGCCCCTAGTTTTGCTCCAGCCCCCTTCCAGTTTCGTTGCCGCCCATGATTATGTGCAAAGATAACACAAATATCTAATCTATTTGCGTTTTCAAATTTTAGAAAAATGGCCAAATTTGCGGCTTCCATTGAATGTCCAAAAGTGCTTCAGCTTCAGGGGGGCTTGGCCCCTGCAGACACCCTGACCAGAGGCTCTTCCCCTGGACCCCGCTGGGGGCTCTGCCCATAAACCCCCGTTATAGGCTCGCGCTACCGCGCTCGCCATGAGGCCATGCCCCCAGATATTGCGGGCTAGAACCGCCACTGAGTGACATTACATCACCGGTATATACCGTCGGTGCATTAAAATTATTATTTACGACAATATCATCTGCTTGTGTTTTACAAACATCAAAAATATATACAAAATTGCACATAATTTATTTTTTGTATAAAAATTAGTAAAAATAGTTTCAGAGTAAAAATTATTTCAGAAGATGAGTTTTTGCCGGTTTTTGGTGATTTTTGAAAATTTATGTTTCACATAGTAATGTAGCTACATAGTAAAAGTGTGGTAAAATATTTAACAACCACTTTGTTGCTAATTGTTCACGATAATGTACCAGTGAAAAAAAATTGAAAATCGGTTAACATTTGGCGAAATCTATATGAAAAATGACAAAGTGGGACGTTTTTGGGACACGATGTAGTTGGGGATCTTGTTTGTGACACGGTGTTGGCCTAATCATGGCCGCATTCGCATTGCTGTCAAAAAACAAGCTTTCTTGCGACAGAGGGTTATGTTGTTTAAGCTGGCCATGTAAAACAGAGGTTGCTGGCCTGTCCTGACATAGACCTATTGATTCAGTGTTACATCAACCCACGGCCTCAGCCAATAAGCGTGCGCGAAGAGTTAATTTGACTTCAGATCGACTGTCTTAAGAGTGCATGAGACAACATCGACATGCAACGACAGCGACGACGATAACAACTACAACAGTATAAATAGTGTATTTTGCCAGAGTGGAAAATTCCAAAAAAATTATTCACTAATCATAGTAATGCGTTTTAAATTAAAGGCGGTTGCCTGCCAGTGCCAGCTCTGCCAGAAGAGCAGACGCTCATCAATGCTGCAGGCCATGAAATATGCATGCAACGGCCGGCCGGTCTGCCTAAACACCGCAGATTACCACAAATCAGCTGAGATGGCATATTGTTTTAGTTTTCAAACTTTAGGTCGATATTTGGCATCCCATCGTTAGGGTTAAGGTAAGAATTGGGCAGGCTTGCCGTGGATGTGGATATCCATAGATATATCCGACGTATCGTTTAGCCACAGTACATCCTTACGAACAGACAGACAACAGACACACGAGATATCGTACCCCAGAAACAGGGGTAATAAAATTATGTAGATTTCACGAAACTCGGGAAATATTAAACTAAGATAATGCTATTGTGTGTTTTTTTTTTTAATTTTTATTTATTTTTTAACAATTTAAAGTTAGGAATATCTGTGTCATGTTTTACGGGGGAGGGGAATAAACGCTCTTGCACTGCTGTATTTTGCAAAAATTTTGGGCTGCATGCACGAAGGTTAGGCGTCTGTGGATATAGATATATCCATGGATATCCACGGAAAATCTGTGGATATGGATATGGATATGGATGGGAAATTTCATATCCACGGCAAGCTTTATGGAATTAGGGTTGGGATTAGGGGTACAGTTAGGGTTAGGGTTAGGATCTGTGGTGTTTATGCAGACCTTGCATGCAACAAACACAATTACATGAAAGTCACGTTGAGTATGTCTGCAAGATCGTCGCCAAGAGGCGTTAAAGAGCACAATTAAACGATATGCTAGACTTGATGTCGTTTCGCAAACGTATAATTTTCACGAGAAGTAAATGATCAAGTCCTTCAGGGGGGGGCGTCGTCGTATGGCCGGGAGAGGAACTGCGTGAGGACGGGTGTAATTAAAGTACGCAGCGCAGGCAGCGTGACACGCACGCAACAAAGCATCAGTATACGGACTCAGCATATGCAGTAGATGATATATGGACCTGCGCTGCTGACACGAGAAGAAGCGACAATAGGCTATGTACAGCACCGGTGCGACGGTGCGTTAAAAATGTCACACGCTAATAGCGATTTCGTACTTCTATCGGTTGTGGGCCAAAACAGGCTGAGTTTTTGATTGTGAGCTGACATTATAGAAGCCTACTTTTTTGATCGATGTTTTACCATTGTTGTCACTATGCTTATGTACGTAATTGCTACCATTTTTGTGAATAAAAACGTATATAAAACGTGACCAAATGTGCCTAACAAAAATCTGCTCATCTGCTTTCGTTGGGAGAAATATTATTGCATTTGAAGAATGGTGATTGGAGACTGTCACTAACCCGAAGGAGCACCAATCAGAATTTCGTCCGATTCCATCGTAGCCAGGAACCGCCATATCCAAGGGTTCCTACCATAGCCAAGGTCCGCCATAGCCAAAAGTGCAGTTTATCCCTGTCCTATTCCTAACCCTATCACTGACTTTAACCCTATCACCAACCCTTGCGCTCTTCGGGTCTTTTTGAACTAGTGAACTAAAACTGTTTTCTTGAGGGATTAACCCCAAGAGATGCCTGAATAAAACAAACACTGCTGGCGACATAGGCTACAGATGGGACTCGTGGACGTGCATGGTGTCGTATAGCTTGATCCGTGTCGTTTTGATCCCAGTGAGACCGATACCAGATCCCCAGATCCAATCTGGCAGATTGGTTTTGAACGCACCGAAGGGTGTCGGTCGCGGTGTGGTGGCGCACAAAGCACTGAAAGCAAAGCGGCAGCATTATGCGACGGAAGAGCTGCACTGCTCAGGAGAATATCGTGACGACAACAGAGCACGTCGCGGAGCTCAAAAACTCCCGTCCGCTTAAAAGCCGCATTTCCTTCCACTAGATAAACTGCGGAGTGATTGATTTACGTCCACGTGGATGTGGTACACCGTAAGCATGATATAAATCTGCACTGCATTATTGATCTTCGTCACATTTTTATGTTTACTGTAGGGGTGTATGCTTTTTACTTCAATAAAAATACATTTTGGGCGTATTCAAGTTAATTAGGAGGGCGGGCGGGTTGTAATTGGAAGGCCTATATAACACGTGATCAGCTGTAGGCTAAGCCTAGGCCTACATTTGAGCCAGGGGTGGGGTTCCATCGGGTCTGCTTGATGTTTGCTCGATCGTGTAAACGGGGTATAAAGGAGGTGGGAGGAGATGGCGCGAGTAAGCCTACAGTAGGAATGATGATTCTACTCAGGGTACCGCTCTCAGACACTCTGCAGACTGCATCATATCACGCAGTCTTATAGTTCGAATCTTTGCAGCGGACTCCGAGTCTGCAGTCCGACACCCTTCTGCTTCAAAGTTACGAAGGCAATTGTTGTTTCCGCCGGCAACTGGGCTTGCTTGCCGAGTGTGCGGCGTTTTGTTGATATCTTAGTTAGATTTGTTGGTCGTACGCCGGCGCCGAGGCCATCACTAGCAGTGCGGTGTGTTGGGAGCTCGGTGAGCCGTGTAGGCGTGGTTTGAATGCGGTACTGGGCGATAAACAGCCTGCCGAACGCTGTCTGTCGACAGCTAGGCAGTGGCGCCGTGGTACTGCGGTAGGAGCTAGTAGCTTCAGCCTTCAAAGCTTGCTTACGTTTAGCAGCGTGAACGGTGAAAGTTACGGTAGAAACGTTTGTGTGCTGCCGTTGTGTTACTTATTTTACCTTGTGTCTGCGAGCACTTGCTCGTGACGTCATCACACGGAAAGCGTGACGTAATAGTTGCTCTGGGCGTCAAAAGTTCTTGGAAAAGTGGAAGGACGGAGAAGTCGTTGAAAACTGGCAGCGGCAAGCACTTAGAACAGTGCTAGACTGATTTGCACACCGCAGCCGTCCGTTGACCGCTGCTGTTGCTGCTGAAACACTCACGATGTAAGCTGTATTCTGATTGTTGTGCAGTTCTGTATACCTGTACCTAGTACCTACTTCGTGTTTTAGCTCAGCGTTGACGAAATAACTGCTCTACCGACCACTAAGCGACGGATTTAGTGTTGCAGCAGGTGGTATTGGATTGGTGTTGCTAGTCTCGCGATTGTCAGAACTTTTGCAGATGCTGAGGCGACAAAAGTGTCTGCCCTCTAGTACGCAATTTGACAGTGTGTTGGGGGGTTGAGAAAACAGTTGGGGATTCAACCCCCTTTATCATCCCCAACAATTCAAACACTGCAGCTGCAGTTACAAGGCTAAGGCCTATTTATAGGGAATGGCGCTAGTTACATAGGTGTGCAGTTCGAGTTAATGCCCTGACTACGCGGCACATAGGAGTCTAGGACTGTGCACTGTACAGTAGAGTTGATATGTGGCTGCGTATAATGAGAACAGCATGTCTCGTAACTGGCTCTTTGTGCGTGATTTACGGCTGTAAATGTAAGATAATTCGCTGAAAATGTGGTCCTCTGTTCCCTGTGAAGTGTGTTCAGTTGTGTAGGTGACTGACCAGTGGCTGGAGTGTGCACTGTACAGCGGCGTCGTGTACTAAAAACTAGGGGACAGAAAGCTGCAACGTTCTTAAAGCCCAAATTCCCTCGCAGGGAAAGTTGCGGACACAAACCATCTCGACATGTCGAGATGGTTGCGACAAAGTCTGCATTGTTGCGGACACAAATCATGAAAGTCGCCGACATAATTTGCGTTGCGAACTTTCGTGATTTGTGTCAGCAACAAAGTCTGCAACTTTGTTGTGAAAGTCGCGGACTCTGTTGCAAAGTCGGCCTAATGGAATTTGGGCTTAAGCAGACAGCTGCATATGTTTGTCATTAAATTTGTGCCTTTCCTCCATTAATTGGAGCTTGTAAAAATGTTGATTCAAGAGTATGGGCAGCATGCATCATTAACCCATTCCGTTTTTGCCAATTGTCAATTATTTTTTAACTTTTGATCCAAATTCTTTGGTCTTTGTTTCGGCTGGCCTATCTCGGCCACTGCTAAGATGCCACAGGTTGCATATAACAGATGCTGTGGAAATGATGGGGTCATAACGTACCGGAGGAAGAAGGGGGAGTGGAGGTGGTTGGATCGCCTATTTGGAATGTGGATCGTCAGTGCACATTATATGGTAGGTGTGATAGCTAGCTAGACTGCTAGTACTGTACGTCACAATGACAGCTGATTTAATCCAGTATAGCTTAAATTCTATTATGCCGACTTTGCGACAAATCCGTGACAAAGTCGACGACTTTGTCGTGGACACAAATCATGAAAGTTCGCGACACAAATCACGACGCCGACTTTCATGATCTGTGTCCCCGACTTTCTCCATGGGGAAGTTTGGGTGAAAGTCGGCGTAATGGAATTTGGTCTTATGCAGGCTGGCAGACTTGATGGAGCCTCCATTCCTCAACGGTTCTTTCCAGCGCTAACTTTACTAATAACTTCCCCAGACGCGATGACGCCAGAGGACTAACAGCTTAATTAAGACATTCCATATACATGTACTTGCTTCGTTGGACTGGCTGTCACCTGGTGCTCATCTACCCGTCATTTCCAGAGTCTAGACAGCCATCTTGTCTTTAGCCGTCGACGCGCATTGCTCCTCCCAGAGTTGGCATGCATGTACAGTACTATGAATCGTCTTTTACAGTCTTTCTCCTTATCCTTATTTTTGATACCGGTATCAGTTGTCCACGTTCTCGGATCACGCCTTCAAGTTTCCGTGTAGTCCATGAAGTGACGTCAACTGTCGCTGACTAGAGTTTGGTCTAAGACCAAAGTCAAGACCGAATTTTTCGTATTAGCAAACGTCGTGAGCTTAAGACTTTTGTTTTAGACTAGAGTCCTTGTAAAACTTGGCCTCACCCATTGTCCATCCACGCTGTTTCTGGTATTCATGTTGTTTTCCTTCCATGGCAGAGAGACAGATAATCAGGGAGCTGGTGGAATTGCAACTCTGGCTTGATCGGTTCAGATGACTCAGTTGGGGCTATTCCTGTTCGACTTGTGATCTCTGAGTACCGGTACGCCATTTTCTGTTTAAAATTTACTTGCGGCCACTTTGCTTATAAATGGATACTTTGGAGCATGGGTGTGATAGCAAGCATTGTAATCATGGTGACCTGATCCTGTAACACGGGACATTTTCTTTGAGTAAATTTATCATTGACATAAAATTGTAATAATTAAAGTCGACTACGCATGATTTTTGGACGATATCCGCCTTCTGTGACGCAGCTGGAGTCTGTAGTCGAATTTATTACAGATCGATTTTGTAATTTGCTTGCATATTGTCCTTCACCGTTCGACGCAGGGGGCATTGTGGTGGACATTTTGGTGCTAGCTTGCTATTGTGCTAGTACATGTGATATCATCTGTATCGTATGGCTGGCGTGTAAACCTACCTACTATGTACAGTCTATCTGCAACGTGCAACTAATAACGGCGGCGGCAACTGTACTCGGAGCTTTTCCTGTCGCCAATTATGCTCATATCTACCCCCGCGGGACAATCCCCCTCTTCCCCCTGACCTTCTGTTCCCCGCCAGTCCGACTGTTGGTAAGTGAAGAGAGCGGGCCGGTGGTTGAGGTGGGAGGGGAACTAAGAAACTTCAGCAGCGTTGGAGAGAACTAACGAGTGGAACTTTGGAGAGATGGATGGCGGGTTCAGTTACGTCGTGCGGGCTTAGTCGTCGCCCCGGGGCTCTGCACTCCGCATTTGGCTTAACATAGAACAGACATTTCATGCTCAGCATTGCGGGAGTCTTTTGCAGCAAGCATATTAAGTACACTTGCGCTGCTGGTTCGCCATTGGTCGCGCCAGCGAAGTTGATTGACGCCGGGCCCGGTTAGTACTTGGATGGGTAACCGTCGGCAGGCGGGTAACCCGTCTCGGTATGTAACAAGCCACCCAGGTCATCTCAGTTTGGCAATTCTACCGTGAGTTGGCATCCATAGCTGGGACTAAACACTAAAGAGGCATACTACGCGATGCACTAAAACCCGTATCCGTAGTCTTGCAGTGTAAACTGGTGTCTCGTAATCTGGTTGAGAGCTAAGGAAACGGAGATCTGCCCTATGTGCCTTGTGGCTTGAGAAGAACTTCACGTTTTTCAGTAAGTGCAGGGGTGTTTACATCGTATAAACCTTGGAGCAAGTGCTTCATCGCAAACAAAGGGGGAAGGTTTTACGTATGTCCCTTCGAGTGGTGAGTTGAGTTTGAGTCAGTCAATCCGGATTTTTGAGTGGCTTTAAAAGTAGGCTTAATAAGAAATCTACAGCTAGGTCCACTAGATACAGGCTATGGAGGTTTTGACGACAATGCGCTATATAAATTTACATTTTACATTTGACATATGGACAGGAGTACAGTATGTACAGACCTTTGCCAACAGATAAACCAACCGTCAGCTCGTATAATTTATGATGCAATCTATATCAAATCCATTGCAGACGCTACTGAAGAAGCAGACAGTGCTTGCTCCCCAGAGTCACTCTAACTAGATTTAGAGTTGCTCTATCTGGGTGGGTGACTGTGGGTAAGCCAATGACCAATCACATCAGGTCAACGCAACCTTCCATTCCGCCAAGTATCAAGTATAGATGTACCGTCCTGGCAGGTTAGAGTGAGCGCGCTCCGTCTCGATCCAAGCACGTTGTTACTCGATTCACCTGCCTCAGAAGGATGGAAGGCTGAGTTCATCTTGGTGTTGGAGTATATAAAAATGTGAATTCGGATGTATTTACGTACACATGCATAGATGAAGTTTCTGGACTGTATGCTGTACATTGTAGAGCGTACTGATGTGGTAGCGGGGCACCCGGCTCTGACTGGTCACGTGATGAGGTCACGTGACTCGACACTGTCGCTCGCGGTGTTACTACGGCTACTCGCCAGTACTGCATTCTACACAGGTTGGTTTATGCAACTCTGTTATATTACTCGGTTCTGCGTCTTGCTGTCATTAGTATGCGTTATGATAACAAATCGAACTCATTTCATAAGAGGCGAAATCGCTCATCGGTGCTGCCCCCTGGTGAATCATAAGTATGCAAGTGCAATTTCTGGCTGCAGGTTTAACTTTTAAATCTTCCCTTTCCATCGGAGGCCAGGGACTTCTATCTAGCACTTGTCATTGAACCACGCAAGTGTTCGAATTACGAGATGCGTTGTACTGGCAAGGTGGCAGCGCTGTTCTCCGCGGGCGTTTGAGATCTCTGGTCGCTGCCAGTTAGGCGGAGCAGGATGTGTTCATGCGTGTGTTTTCTTGTGGCACGTATATTGTAACTATAATTTTACCAATATACACGTAAAACCTTTGAATTAACTCAACGTACTGTTGTAAGTTCAAGCGTAGTCTATGGCTGCATTTTTTACCGAATTCATCGTCCAGGGGGACACAAGTGCATGCCATGCACCTCAGCAGCTTCATGCAGCATGCGGGCTGCCCTAGTTTTTCGTGCAGCGGTCTATACAGTAGTTTGCCAGCGAGCATGCGTGATGTTTTTACGCGCGAAAACAGCTCTGCTTTCAGCGCGTCTTAGCCATCGCAATTCTGTCCGTCCGTCCGTCTGTCTGTCTGTCCGTCACACGTGTGGATCAGGCAAAAACGGTCCAAGCTAGGATCTCCAAATCTTCACCATCGGCTGCCCGGAAGACTCTAGTTTCAGGAACCGTAAAGCTTTTCCATAAATTCGAAGGGGGTCACCCCGAA
>Ga0056128_1000813_pt1 | contig 31278 bp, 21 predicted proteins | sample WorMetLIZISLAND2_FD_71113 | JGI IMG/M metagenome (GOLD analysis project Ga0056128, IMG submission 71113) | Marine gutless worms symbiont microbial communities from Max Planck institute for Marine Microbiology, Germany - Olavius geniculatus... ...
CTTAGCAACCGGACTAACTGGTGGTCCACTCCATATGACTCTAGCACAGCCCAGGTCACCGTCTGATCTATGCTGTCAAATGCCTTCTTGAAGTCGACGAAGCAGTTGAAGATCTTTTTAGCTATTTCTTGAGAAGTTAAAAACTGAGACTTTTTGAGACTTGCCCTTTGTTTAACGTATTATTTAGGCCTAATTATAGCGATAACACAAGAGTATTTGATGTTTGCTGCATTCTTTCACCATGCATATACACTGAAAATTATGCCACTATTTAGCGTTCAGTCGATTCTCATGTAAGAGTATAGGGAATGGGAAACGTCCGGGGTGCCACGTGGGAACGTCAGGGGGGAACAGGTCCAGGGGAACTGTCCTACACCCAGAGCCTCTAGGGAACGAGCCTCCCTCCTGAAACCAGACCCGTCGAGAGCCACAGCGGGGCCAGGGGAAACATTCTCGATCACGGGGCCCCAAACATTTTCACGGGGCCCCTCTAGGGAGAAAATTTGTGAATTTTTTTTTCAAAATGGTACATTCTGGCGTACGTAGGCCTACTTTATATTTTTGGCCGACGACGGGGCCCCTTAAACGTCGCGGGGCTCGGGGTAGCTTACCCTCTATACCCCACCCTGTCGACGGGCCTGCCTGAAGCTGAAACACTTTTAGCTTTTTGACGTGCAATGGAAGCCGCTTTTGATATTTGGAAACGCAAAAAGACTCACGGATTTCAGTGTTGTCTTGCAAAAATGACCTTTCATAGGCCTATGTCACACATTGGTGCCGTGGCACTTTATTGCCGTGAAATTTTTTTTCTGGGGGAGCAACTGGAGGGCAAGGGCAAGGGCACGGGGGGCAGCTGCCCCCTTCCGTCCCAGAAAGTATTGTAGGCCTAAAATATAATATTGCAAAGCCATAAACAGCTAGAGAGACAGAGAACACAGATGTTCCAGTGCCTTATTTTTAGGAAAAAACTTGTAAAAAGCGCCATATATTGCATAACAGTGAAAAAAAATTTTAAAAAGGCGTTTCTGTTACACTGCAAGCAATAAAATAACCGCTGCGAGCAGGATTTGAACCTGCGCGGGTAGAACCCAATGGATTTCAAGTCCATCGCCTTAACCACTCGGCCATCGCAGCTTATCGGTGACTGCTCTCTAGTTACATATGTCTACTAAACAGCTGTTTTGACTCTTACGTAAGTCATGTATATCATTACCGTTTTTTGATATTATCTTGTATTTTTATTACTAAACATAACAAACGCAATATATGGTTGATAGAACACTACAAATTTTACGGTTACAGTGAAATGTTATTAGAACGAACCTGTAGGGGTGGCGATCATAGCAACAGTTCTTCAGTGTAGAAATTTGCTTTTCTATTTGCATGTTTATTTCTTACGGAAATTGTTTTTTTGCCATACACACCGCAGTTGTTTACTATACTTTAATTATTTAATATAAGTTATAATTTTTACTTTTCGATACATTAACCTTGCATATTACTGGACCTCTTGTAACATCGGCATGCCCGTGCGGGTTTGCCGATGTTGTTTACGAAGTTTTTTGTGAGTTTGTTGGTCTTTCAACTTTGTCTCCGTATAATATAATAGCAATTAGCGCTAAAACACTCGCATGTTAAGTTTTCTTGTGCGTTATTAGCTAGGAACTGCTCGTTTTGTCATAATGGTCATATCATATTGCATAACGACACCCCTATTCTCTAACCAAGCTTCCTGACTAGCCTACGATCTGGATCTGGATCTGGATAGTTAGTTTGGATTTTGCACTGTGCCGTTTTCTGGTTTTAATATATTTGCTACTTTTTGTTACAGTTGCTGGTTCTTGCGTGAATTGAACTCTGCGCAATGGCTGGAATATTTGATGAAGCATCAGGGTTTGATGATGGTAATTATGCTGATATTGCTCCGCCTAGCATTGTGCTAATAATGTGATTGAATTATGGCTTTTTTGCCCCTTTGCCGGTTCGCCCCCTGGTTCACCAGAGAGCGAACGAGCCAGGGGGTGAACAAGCCAGGGGGCGCACTGGCAAAGGGGCGAAAAAGCCAGACACCATGTGATTTAGGTTTTACTTACTTCAGGTTTATATTAGCCAGTCACTTAGCCTGTCAGTAAAAACAGAAATTTTGTTTGTTTTGATACTGTACACTTTGTGGGGTATATCAGATATTCATATGATGATGTTCGTACAGTGTCTAGTTTTGTGTAATATCAAGTATTATGTTATTTGTATTAATATTAATTATTTATTGTTAAGTCATAGTCAAGATATGAACATACAATGAGTAAAATATTGTCAGTATGCAATAATATTTTGTATTTGCTGCAGAATATATTTATGTGTTATCAGCATTTCAAATTGTAAATGTTCACAAGAGCACAAAGAGAACTGCTCTAAATGCACTGTAGTGTTATACTCAATCAAACAACTTGATACCCAGTGACATAGCAGTGTGATGAATAATGAAATTTATAGCAAATTGCTGCAAAAATGATGTGTAAAACTGTAAGGCTAAAACACATGTAATCAACAGAAAACACAAAAACTGATGATATATTCACAATAAATAGCAGATGGTAGATAAATTACATCTTGTGTTGACTGTTGAATGGTGGCATTGGTTTGCTTTGCATCCAACGGACCATGTGTGCACATTGTGGTGACGATGATCTTACTCTTTTCTTGACATTGCGATGTGTCTGTGTTTACAGCTGGGACGATGGCTGACTTAGAGCATGAGCTGAAGCTGGATACGGCCCAGCAGCAGCAGCAGCTGCCGCAGCAAGAGCCCAGTCCATCGGCTGTGATTCCTGGCGGTGGAACAAGCTTTACTTTCTCATCACGTGCCAGCAGTATCGGCTCTGTCAATGCCGTCAGCTGTTCATCCGCATCTTCCACCCACAATACTGGTGATGCATTGCTTTGCATTGCATTTTGAGGCAAAATCCTTTTAGAGCAAGCGATTCTGTCATCTGTCACATTCGTGCACACTGCTTATTTTATACTTTATTTTGTATAAAGCAGCACCATAAAAAGCACACTAATACATAAAGCAAAGCTATCACTAACTATCAAATGCACAGTTAAAAGCCTAAAGTCCTAAACCACTTGGCTAGTACACATGTGGGGTCCAATGAACACATTGGGTTCCTGATTCACAGGGGAAGGACAGACTTGGAGGGTTGAACCCTCAGCCTAAGGTTGCACTGTATATGATTTACTAAGGGCAGCACCGATCAGTGATTTTGCAGCTTACTGAATTACTTCAGTCACTGTTTGTTATTTCTTGGCCTATTGCATAACCTCTCCAGTAAGTGTAGTGTCTGTTCTGAGATGCAAAGTTTTTGGTCATTTGGTGTATAAAGACTTATATGCCTCTTTGTTTATGGCAGGTGCTAAACAGTTGAATGCAAACTCAGTTGTTCAGACTCTGGTTTTGCATTTATCTGGTCCATGTTTCTGGAGTTAGTGTTTTTAGAGGTACACTTGTGTGCAGCAGTTTTGTTTCGATACTTTTTACATGCTGGATTCTCTAACTGTCCCCAACACATTCGGCAACAGAAGCTTTGCTGCCATGCATGTCGAACAGGCTCCCAACACACTTACGCATTGAGGACAGAACTTTGCTTCCTTTGTGGCCACTTTCTTGTGGTGGAAGCATCTGGACCCAAGTGACTGGCGACCACTGGCAACGGTCACCTGCTGCTCATCTCCGACCTCACCGGCCCAGCAAAGCGCCACAACTCCCGGAATCCAATTCCTGGGAGTTCATTACAGATGTCTGTTTGTAACTGATCCCCGATGCCTCTGGGACTTCCTGGAACGGATTGGGTCGCTGACTCACCCCCTTGACCGGGAATGAGAGAGAGAGAGAGAGGACAGAATTTTTAGATGTGACATTAAAACGCACTGGTTTTAGCATTCTGACCATGGTGCAATGTGATTTTTGTTTATAATTGCACTATAAAAGTGCTCTGACTGAACTCAACTGTTGCCCAGAACAGCGTCAGAGATACGCAGCTATTTTAGACTCATTTTGCTAAACTTCAGATTTGACAGAGAGTAAAACATGGGATAGGTGTGATTCTGGTTTTTTTTTTATATAAGAGGGAACCATTTGTGCCATTGTTAATGTAAAGCATGAGTGACTGGTTAAACATTGCTGAAATGTCATTGATGTACTATTGTGAATTGCTGGATGTGAGCAGAGGATGAGGACAGCGACAGCGGTACGATGGCGACGGTGTCATACAAAGACAGAAGACGTGAAGCTCACACTCACGCCGAGCAGAAGCGCCGAGATGCCATCAAGGTCAGCACTTTTGCCCGCTCAAGCTGCGGTGGTCAAGTGGTTAAGGCGATGGACTTAAAATGCATTGGGTTCTACCCACGCAGGTTCAAGTCCTGCTTGCAGTGATTATTTTGTCTGTGGTGTGGTGCAGCTGTAATACGGTGAGCCAAATCAATGAAGTTACTCTACGGCAGGCTCTGTTAGTACTTGGGTAGGTGAGTGAGTGAGTGAGTGAGTTGGGTTTAACATCCTGCCCGACACAGTATAATAGGTCATTCTAGTTACGGCCTTCCCAGGCAGAATGTGCACAAACACACAGTAATGGAATGGTAAGTTTAGTTTTTACAGAAACACAAAAAACAAGCTAAACTAAACATTGTGAGAACTCCATTATACACATGCATATGTAATTAACCATAATGGTGGTTCTGATAATCTTCCCTGTTATTCTCCAGGCAGTCGGCAAGTAAACCATCTCGGTACAAAGCCAGCCAGTTAGGTCAACTCACCTTTTACTTTGTGTAGGATGGTGTCAGCTTTCGGGCTGAGTAGTAATAAATGAGGATGGGGAGTGTAGTACTGTAGCTGCCGGTTTAGACATATCTAATGCTCGGGTTAATTGCGGTCTGGTCCAAAAATTGTCGGCCGCCTGGCACTTGCGCTGCTCTTGCTTAATGAACTTGGTGAACTCTCGCAGTGGCAGTTCACTGCTGCGATGACGTAAACATTGTTGTGGCTGTTAGTATGTTACTTCAATCCCACTCACCTGCAGATACGCCAATGACCTGGAAGACTGGTGGCATGGATGTGAGGTGGTCTCGGAGGAAATGTGGAGAAATTAATGAAGAGCCATGGAAGCAATTTTGACTGAACTGGCTAGGTACAAATTTTTAGGTGCACGTTAAGCTGTTCGTGATTTTTCCCAGCATGCTGTAATGTGTGAGATCGTGAAATATAAGCAAAGGAAGCACAGTGAAAGGTAGAATTCTGTGTTTGGTGTATGATGCAGCGTGGTTACGAGGAGTTGCAAGCGATTGTACCCACATGTCAGATGTCGCCAGACAGCGTCGGCTCCCAGAAGCTCAGCAAAGCCACCATTCTGCAGAAATGTAATGCATCCTCTATACATTACTCACTGCATTTTCATTTTCATTTTTTGTGTTTTTATTACTTACCCAGTTTTTGTCTGCATCCTTTTTATTGTCATTGATTCCATGCTAGTTTCAGTAATTATCACATTGCTATTCGATTCGGTATAGACTTGTCTGGTTTTAGAGTACCTCACTTTTATGCATTAGTTGGAACATTCTTTTTTGTGCTGATAACTGCAATTTTGCTTTTGTCGATGTAACTGATATTATTACTGCAAAGCTTTGTAGAATGTAGCACAGTCGTTTTTGGGGGTAGTGGAATGGTCCAGTCGATACTCTGTGCTATGTTGTGTTATTTCTAGCATTTGAATACCCTGTACAAACAGCATCTGATATGCAGAAGACAACACAGGAGAATACATGTGATTGCATACTTCTGCTGATGTTACTGCTATTACCGCTATTATGACGACCAGGGGCGTCTACGTCCAAGGGGGGGCAACTTTTAGGACTTCAAGGGGGGAGTTATCGTTCCACCAGAACTTAACCGGAAGTGTTTGGTGAGGCTGAAAGTGCACCAAATTTATTTTCGGCCAGAGGACCGCTCCGGACCGCACTGGGAGATCTTATGACACTTCACAGATCCCCTAGTAAGCTGCGGAAAAAATACCTCTCCCCATTCCCCACTTCATTCAACATTTCAACCTCCCCCTTTAGAAAATTTTCTACGGGCTACCATGAGTAAGGGCGCTGTCATCTGTCATTGGGTGGCAATGCAGCACTCGACTAAGTTTAACATGGAAGGAGTTGAGTCGACATTGAACGGGAAGGGGAATTAAACATTGGAGGTAAGATTGGAGAGGCTTGAGCAGTGTGTCAAAGAGGGGATAGACGCCCATATGATGATACTGCTAGTCTACTGCCATGGTGCGTTTGTTGTTATTTGTAGCTATTGAATACACGCAGCATCTGATCGAGCAGAAGTCGGCACAAGAGAAGAAACTTGAAGAGCTGCGCAAAGAAGTTCTAGCACTGAAGATTATGAAATCGTGAGTTGTCTTGTCAGGGTTAACAGACTGTAGCGTATATTTGACATAATGTTCGTATGAGTTTTTTTTCATTTCAGGACTATATTCCGATGGACATGTTTGAACAGTATTTCGACAAGTGAGGTTCAGTGTGACACAATCGTGTAATTGAAAGCAAGATAACATAACATAAAGGCAGAGCTGTTAGGGTTAGGGTTAAATGGCTGTTGGAATAGCGACCATAATAACCCGGAACCGTTTTGTGTGGTCAGTCAGCTGGTACTGGATATTTAACATTACATTGCTGTGGCCAGTCATTGTGATGACAGCCTCTCAGCACAATGTGTGTAAGATTTATATTATAGAAGTATTAGATTTGTGATACTTTGAGATTTTTGTTTTTGTCACCGATTATGTTATCTTGAACTTTGCCATCATTAGCTATCTGATGTGGTTTTGTTTATGGAGAAATACCAATTAATAGGTTTGTTTTAAGTAATCTTTACTCCTGTACTGATCGTCTACTGTGTGTGCATGTATTGTAACCTAGCAACCTGGAGCAAATAGTGAAAGCTCATCAGAGCAAGCCACAGCACGGCCAGACACAGCTGTCTGATGAGACCAAGTTTAAAGTGGTCAGTCATATCAGCGTTAATGTTGAAACATCTCGGTTTTATTAACCAGCTTAGACTGCATCGTAGGAGATAAATGCACTTGTAATGGTAAAAAAGGTACAGGTAGCATGTAACTTTTATTAGTAAGTCCATCACAGGGCTGTAAGCTTTACCTGCCATATGGGATCACACAGTGTTGCCTGCCATCCGACACAGGTGAACGTGCTGCACCTTAACTCCAGCCAGACAGGCCTTTACTCGATTTAATTACCCCGGAGGGATGGAAGGCTGAATTGACCTTGGTGTTATGTACTTAAATGGTTTACTTGTCTACCATTGTCACCCATCCAAGTAGTAACCACTTGATAGTGACCCACCGGGAGTCGAACCCACAGCCTTTTGATCATGAGTTTGACACCTTACCACCTCACCCTCGAGCCCTCCCCCCTGTCCTCCAATAGACAACATCATCACATTGATGACTCTCTGGAGGATAACAGGGAAGATTATTAGAACTACGATTATGTTAATTACATATGCATGTGTATAATGGAGTTCTTACAGTTTTTGGTTAAGCGCATTTTTGTGTTTTGTGTTTCTGTAAAGGCTAAACTTTCTGTTTATTGTAAAGTTTAAACTTACCGTTCCATTATTATGTGTTTGTGTGCATTCTGCCTGAAAAGGCCATCCCCGAAATGACCTATACTGTGTCGGGTGGGACATTAAACCCTACTCACTCACTCACTCACCCTCGAGTTCTTGTTGTTGCTACTATTATTATTACCCGCACTGAGGAACAGTGGAGGTTATCTCACTTGCTGGGTCTTTTCGCCTGTTTCTTTGGTTTAATTTGGATGAAATTTTACAGTAGGGTGAAAAGTGGCGCAAGGAGATCAGTTGGTGGTAATCTGTTTCAGTATCTGGACCCAGGTTATTTGAATCCAGGTTTTTTGGACAGATTTTTGGATGAATATTTGGAACGATGATGCCCAAAAACAGCTGTTAAAATAATATTGTGCAGATGGCTGCACTGTTCTTGATCGAGATTTGAGATCTCTGTTCACTTCCTGATATCTTTGCTGTTATTCTTAAAGTGTGGTATTTCTCAGCTAGCTATAACAATTCGCAATGTGTTCTGTTACATGTTGTAGTTTCAGCAGATAATGGACGCATTGTTTGTGTCGTTCGATGCGTCGATATCGGTTGCCAGTTTCAACGAGCTCTCAGGTTCCGTGTTTAGCTGGCTGGAAGAATACTGCAAGCCACAGGTCAGTCAGCGGTTATGTAAGTACTGCTGTCTATGCTGTTGCACCATTTCCGGATTAGCACTTGCATGGAAAACCCGGAAAAGTCACGGAATTCCAAAGTGGTCAGGGAAAGTCAGGGGAAACTGAAAAAAAAATTAATGAAAGTATTATTATTAGGTATAATTACCTCTGCCAAGGAGGTTATGTTTTTGCCAGACTTTGTTTGTTTGTCTGTCTGTGTGTTAGCAAAATAACTCAAAAACTTATTGACGGATCTTTCTGAAATTTTCTGAGAATGTCAGGAATGGCAAAAACTACCAGTGATTTAATTTTGGGGGTGATCCGGAAGGAATTCTGGATTCTGAATCACTGAAATTTTCGTTACCATTGCTTTCAGTGACGCATAAGGGAAACCGCTGACAAACCAAAGATGGTGCTGCCACATAGCGAACAACATGGTCTTGGCGGAGGTGTGCGGGCTCTGACTGCTTTCTAGTTTTACTATGCAATCTTTCGTTTGACATTTTCTGAGAAAATTTTTTTTGCTTGCTGTGTTTGAGCCAGAGCATAAATACACATAAAAGTCTGAAGCACACTGTAAGTTTTGAGATGCTGAAATTTTTCTGAACACTAAACTAAATAGTAGAAATTATGGGAAATCGGCATGAGATTATTGTGAAATTATGAAGTCGGTGAGATGCATTGTGTGTTGTTTGTGAAACAGACACTGCAGGAGCTGACAATGAATATACTTCGTCGATCGGACGTCATGCTCAGTCGGCCGTGAGTTTCAGCAAGTGTCCCCAGCGGCCTACAACCATGCGAGACATGCCTTATGTATCTACTACGGCATGATAATTTGTTACAACTGTTGATTACTTTACACTCAGTCGGCCATGACTGTGGATTGTATCATCGAAAGTGTTGCCACTTGCCCATGCTTGTAGACAAGGGGTTATATCGATAGGTTCATTGTTCAGTGGATTCCATCGAACTTCTCTTGTGTCTAGCAGCATCGAGGGTTAAAAAAGTAGGTTCGACAGAAAGTTGCAAATTTCTGACAGAATTTTGACAGACATGCAGATTTCCAATAGTGGAATTTATGGGTGTTCAAACTTTTAATTTTGTCCCAAAATTTCCTCAAAATGGCGGTTCTGAGCCCTAAATTTGGCACATTTGGACGAAGATTTTCCGCCAATTTTTCAACAGTCAAAATTTTAAGGTGGGCACTGGACCCACCCCGTCGCAGTGTCACTGTCCATGTCTGCTGGATGCAGGAAACATTGCATAAAAATAAATGCAAAAATATGACCACCAGATGGGATATTCGAGTTAAAAATGCACAAACATGAATTTGCGATTAGGGCTTTCTTTTGGATGCCTCCGGTGGGGTTTACACTGTTCCCCGGACCCTGAATTAATGGACAGCCATGAATTGTCCAGGGAAGTTGGAGTCAAAATTTTTCTGTGTAAAAATCTGGCTATGGGCATGCAACCTGTGTACATTAAGACATGCGTTGTGTGTTTGTTCCAGCATAATTTGTTGTCACTTATCACTATGTTCTGTGAGTGTATGCAGTTTATCGTTAACATGACAGTTGTAATGATCTGATCAAATGAATTGCATCTTCCAGCTGTGTTGAGCTTTCGTTGTTGACTGAAGAGTGATGCTGTGTGTGAAATGTGGTAATGTAATTGTCCCACTGTCATCGTCGTTAACGGTTAGCCGGTAGAGGCCGTAGCGTCGCCCTGCGGTGACCACGATTGACGACACGCCTCCAGAGGTCAGCGGGCGGGAGGTTATTGTCCCGCCGAATCTGGTCAACCCATCTTTCGTGAGGACCACCTGGGCGACAACTCCATTGGCTGCTTGGTGGACATCTGAGCGATAGGTCAACGTGGCAGTTGAGTGCCTTGTGCGCTGGAACGTCCTCTTGCAACCTGGCAACGTGACTGAAAAGAGAGTTGCGGCGATGGCTGATTGACTCAAGAGATTGACGAAAGAATGGTGGACTCAGTTATCTCGTCGTTCCAAATGAACTGGTGCCATTTGATTTGCATTAGCTGCCTCTGACATTTCATATGCAATGCCTCGAGTCCTCTGGAAGATTTCGGCATTGAGGAGAGTCCAAGTTTCAGCTGTGTGCAGTAATACGGATAGCACTATGGCCTGATGAATACGGGTTTTTGTGGTCATTGAAAGATGCCGATTCTTTCAGATGTGACTAAGTGCTGACATAACTGACAATGCTAAACCGACACGTCTGTTAATGTCTGGATAAGAGTAACCATCAGAAGAGAGAACACTGCCCAAGTAGATGAAGTTATCCAGTGTCCACGCTGTCAACTGTGTTTCCATCTACTACCAGTTACATGTAAGTAACGACATTTGTCTAATTTCAGCCAGGTGCCATGAATTTGATTCTAATGAGTACACTGTGAAGGACATACTTTGAATTTTCTGTGGTATTTGAGGTGTTCTGCTGTTTTCTGTTTTCACTAAATTCAGCCATTTAACTGTAGTTGGTTGATTACCCTTACGGACCAGATCCAATTGCCTATGGATCTATTGTGGAACTTCCACGTCACGTTTGCTGTCAGTGGTGTCAGGACAGAGAGCTATTGCCCATGTCCTCTCTCTCTCCCCATCAGGTTTATTCTGTTGGAGAAATTTTCGTCTTGTCAGAAAATTTTCTTGCAAAAATACAAAATTTGGACTGAAATGCCCCATCTTTGAAGAGTTTAGTGGCAAAGTTGATATTTTCAGCACCCCGAACAGTTTTTTGTCCGAAATTTGCAGCTGGCTTTCTGCCTTCCCACTGTTTTAAGCCACGATGCCAAGGGAAAGTGGGAATATAAAATGTTAATTCATCACACCCAAGTCACTCGCAATATAGAATTCACTGACATTGTTTCATATCTAATGATTGATGGCAAAAGTCCAACACAACTGTTAACGGTCAGTCAGACAGACATATTGTACCTTGGTGCTGTGTCACTGAACTGTTGCTTGCACGAGTCCAAATAGCTATATTGTAGATGTTGATATATTGCAACTCAACACAGTGATTAAAGGTGCTTGTACACTTACAACATTGATTATGTGCAGCAGACTGAGAATATGCATTTTTGCATCATTTACTGTTCGAGTTTTGTGTTTATCTTGCAGTTTTGCTTTTTCTCGTCTTCTCCAGTAATGAAATAATTACAGTGTGAATAATCTATTGGTCTAATGGTGATGTGTCCCCCACTTCATCTTCTGTTATTTTTTACTGCACAATCATCAATGTGGAAAAAGTGTGCTGAGAAAACCTCACACAATTTTGGAAGTTAAGTAATTAATAATGTGTTCCTTTCATTTCCACCAGCCTTTGCTCACCTCTGTGAAATTTTGTTGATTGGTTTAGTTCTAACTACTTAACTGCACGAGTCTGTGCTGAATGGTTAGCTTTTGTTTTTCTTTTGTTCGCTCACTGTTTAATCTGTGTTATTAAGTATTTGTTATTATTTCACCAAGAATTGTGATCGATGCTGTATAAACTTTGCAAGATTCGTTTGCATATTAGCATGTATGTGTGTTATTTGTTTGTTATTTCTATCATTAATGGTGTTCAATGTCTCAATGCGTATTGAAATATGAGTTATTTTGCAAATGTTTTTCGCAGCAGTGATAGAAAATGAATATAAATTGTGTTCATTCGCGGTATATTATTCACTGAATATTGCATATTACTGATAGCATGGATTAATGTGCTGTCAGCAAATTTTGCTAGTGTACTGTTGTGTAGAAAGTGCCGGATGTGCAAAAGTAACAGAAATCAGTTTCCCGTCTTTCTAAAGTTCTAGTTTTTGCGTTGCTGTATAATGTCTGTCACTGGTTGTACATGTTGGCTGTAAAAGTGCCTGTAAAAATACCGATTGGTTTGTGATTATATATGTGAAGTGATCCGAATCAAAAGTTTGATGTATAATTCTGTCAATTGCTGGACATCTGATGAGCATGAATTTCCATCAGGAATTACTGTTAGTCAGATTTACATCAGGACCAAACACTCGTTGCTAGCATACAAGTGCCGAGATGACTTGTACATGCTGTATTATCAGGCATTTTATTTATTTTTCCTGTTGATTTTCGTTGGTCTGATTTTGTCAGTCGTCCGTATGGTTAATATACAGTTTGCAAATATGGGCATCTAGCTTCTTGATGACCTATTTTGAGCTAAAGAGGTGTCTCCAACTATTGAGCGGACTCCCAATGCTTGAGATCAGCCGGGACAGACAGGGTGGAGATACAGCTATGGATTGCAATCCCGGAATTTCGTCCGTTTTCGCCAATCCTGAATCTTGGGATTTGCGGTGTCCCAATCCCGGGATTTCGGAATTACAAAAATTAGTTGAAATTGTACTTTTTCACTGTGAAATGATGCAGATAAGAATTTTAGCCATCCGATAAATAAAATATTTTTTGTGCCCTCAAGTTCTATTCCTGCCGTGCACTCTATTTTATTTAACACGTCCAGTGATAATATAGCTGATTCAGATCCAGTCAAGATGGCGTCAGGCCAACCTCGCGATTCAAGTCGTCAGACTCAGAATAACAAATAAAATGTAGATAAAAACTAGTGTTTGACAGACAGACAGAAGTCTAGACGATAGCTAAGACGCGCGAAGCATTACATGCTATCGCGAGTAAAAAAACTGCTACTTCTTTATTGTTGTCTGTTTTGATTGCGGGCGTTAAAAATCAAAATGGCGGAGGTAAGCATGTTATTGTAATTGCACATTTCATTGTTATTATTAATTAAATAATAAAACCTATGTTATAAAATGTAAATATTAATTTATTTACGTTGAAACGTTAAGTTTGAATTGGTAAGAAGGTGGAGTTGCTGTGTTCACGTACGTTTGCCTGTGTGCTGGTTGTTGACATGTTGATTGAATATTTATTCCATCAAAAAGCTGTTTATTCTTAACATTATGTCTCGGTCAGCACCATCAGTGGCGTATTTAAGGGGGGAGCACGGTGCGATGCCCCCTCTTTGGCCTGATCATGAAAATTTTTTACAGGCGACTTTATATGAAAAGGTGCGTTTTTTGCCATTTTCCAGCAAGAATTGCAAAATTCAACAATGTTTGATGGTCTTTTGGCCAAGGGTTACTAACCTGTCCTTGGATCATTGCATTCTGAATTACATTTATGCATACTACTTCATCATAATAGTCGATATCTAAAACAAAATTTGCGGGTTTTTGCTTAATTTTTGCTCATGAGCGATTTAAAGTGCCCCAGTGTTACCAATGGTCGTAACAGCCATTGGTAACACTGAGGCACTTTAAATCGCTCGTGAGCAAGAACTTCAATTAGGGTTGGGGTTAAGGTTAGGGTTAGGGATAGGGTTAGGTTTTAGGGTTAGGGTTAGTGTTAGCTATGTTATGGTACCTGGTCATATATTTCACATTTAATTGCTGAGATTTCATCGAACACGCACGCATAAACAAGCGTAGAATATCGTCACACTATGATTACTATAGCTCGGACTTGTAAATAAGTTGCGTTACTTTCTGTTCAGTGTTTTTCCAGTTCAAATGTTGATGTTGACAAATTCTCGAACGATGCTAAGTTAAAGGTTAAAACCATTAAATCAAAAAAGGTGCATGTAATATTTTACATTGAATGGAATTTTGCTAAAATTATACATCACATCACATTGGCTGTCGAAAGGCCAAAATGTCTACGCCAATTCTTGTTGTTTTACTGTAAAAAATCTCTCAACAAAAAATAACAAAAAACCAACAATTTTATTACAGATAACTCATAAGACGTAAATCTTTGCAAAAACACTTTTTGAATCAATAAAATTTGAGGACAGGTTGATAACCTTTTACCGGTTTTATTTCATACCGATTCATTTATGCAATTAAAATCACCATATGAGATTGCATCTGATATGACGCTGGCGTCGCCGAACGTTTTTGAAAACCAGCTGCAAGCCGTATAGGCCTATAATATTTCGTGGCAACCGGGTTTAGTGTCCAGTGTCCACGGGTGAGTGACACAGCATTATATGAAACCAACAGCAAGGCAGTCGGCGGCAGGCTGGCGCACACCATATGCAGTGGTTAATTAATATTTTAAAATGTCAGATCTGAGTTCAACCCTAGATGAGCCCGCCCACAACTTGCATAGGCTACAACAAATAAGATATGAGATATGAGATATCCAAATGAGATATGCCTATTATTGCATGTAACGCGACTATGACAGCGCTCTTAAGATGCATTCCTTTGCTCTGGCAACTGTGACATGCCCTATTCTCAGATAACACAAGCTGCATCGGCATGCTAGAGATCATAGATTCTATGTGCGACGTTATCAGAACTCATCAGTATGAGAATCCCAGGAACCAAGCTTCGTATGTCAGTGTCACGATATCATAATGTCATTAAGCAACGAAGTGCCCTATTTCACTGGAGAGATAGACAGTTTGGCCACGCCCACCCGCCTGCTGTCTTGTACAGCATTTGCTACCAGCCCGCCACTCGCACATGGAACAGCTAGAAGTCAAAGAAGGGATAGACAAAACGTAACTATGAGCTCAGCTAAGCTTAGTAATTAGCGAGTGGAGACAGACCGGGTTTGACACAGCCCATTTATTATTGTACTGTAGGCTTACTGTGGCTGTTGTGAAGTTTATTGCCTTTTTATAACTCACATTAATCCGTGATGACGTTTTGCAGCTGGCTACACTCTATGTTTTTGCTAAAACAATGCAAATATATGTGATTTTGTGCGTTTCCAAATTTCAGAAAAATGGGTGAATTTCCAGCTTCCATTGAACATTCAAAAGCAAAAAGTGTTTCAGCTTCAAGGGCCTTTGCCCCCTTGACCTCCAACCAGGGGCTCTGCCCATGGACCCCACTGGAGGCTCTGTGCCCAGACCCCGTTATAGGCTCGCGCTCTGCACGCTTGCCATGGCCCCCCCCCTTGCCAAATTCTAAGTATGCCACTGAGCACCGTTGCTTCTAGGTTGTTTGTAAATACTAGAGACTGCAGTTCATGGTGCTATGATATTTGATTACTGTTGTGTTTGCTCATTACACCGTTGCTGCATGGATGTTATTTTCCGTCTGCGCGGACGGACAAGTAAGCGAACCTGATGCTATTTTCCGGCCATCATGGTCTTACAGAAAATAAAATTGCATGAACACTACTTTTGTCCGTGTATATAGAAACAGGCATGTCCATATCCCTTGTGGGTTCATATCATCAGTCTAAGAAGCCATTGGTGCATTAATTAATGAGAAATTAGCAGTTATTATATACAGTATTAATTATTAAAAAATTATATCATTTACTGAACGTCAGAGCACCTGCATGCATTCAAAATTCAATATGTTTATCAGTAAATTAATGAAGATGGAGCATAGCATCAAATTTGCTGTTATTTATCTATGTGGACATGTGTGCGTGCAATTTTATACCTGGCGTACAGAAAATAGCGTTAGGTTTGCCAACATTTCCATTCATGCAAATGGAAAATAACACCGAGCCCGTTGCTGTGCATGACATTGTTGAAGCGAAGAGTTGGAACTGTCGGAAAATGTGATATACCTGATACTAATATAGTGGTCGTCATTACTGTCTGTCATGTCAACATATCTGTGTGACTTGCAGGATGAAAATTTTCGCAAGATTTTTGTCGGCGGTCTTCATTTCAGTACGACGGAGGACAGTTTGAGACAGTTTTACCAGCAATGGGGCGAAGTGTCGGGAACAATTGTAATGCGAGCACAAGCAACGCAGCGGTAAGTGTCCTGTTGATTCTTGTATATTGCTAAATGCTTCTGAGTTCTGATGCATTGACAGCATTTGATTCGTATTTGGTGCAGTCAGTTACTGTTAGTTAAATGTACTAGAAGCGCCCCGCCCCATGGGTGGTAGTTTTCCGCCATGAAGCACTACACGGTGCGCTAAGCTGACGGGCTTGGCAGAATCAGCGGGGAAAGAAGACCCGGCAACTCAACCCCGCCTCTCAGGTCGCTCGTGGAGTAAAGTGGGGGGCATGTACCTAAGGCCCAAGGACTCAAACACCGCGGTCAGGGTTTGCGACCGTGCAACAGGGAAGGCGCTAGAGGGGGCTGACATACAGACAGACAGACAGACTTTACACGCATTATAGTAAGATTGATCGATTGTTTCATTGTTACTTCTAATGTCATAATGTTGTGATCGTTGTAATAAATCATGGCTTAGTTCAGACTGTTGTGTGGTTTCGAACTTTTTCAGCAATTTGCATATGAGTTTATATAGCAGTCTGTGCATGACCAGTGCATGTGGCTTGGTAGTCTAGTGGTTAGCTTGTCGGTCAATGTCGGACCCAATGACCGCGAGGTCGGGGGTTCGATCCCTGACCACTGCACTCTCAAGTAACAACCTTAGGCAAGTTGTTCACACACCACAGCCCGTCGGTGCGATGCCCCAGTTTGGGGGCCCTGCCGACTAAATATCCAGATCAAATCCAAAGTGCTGCAGACAGTGTTTTGACTTAGTCTCTCTCTCTCTCTTTCTGCCTGAAGTTAAAGTAGAGTTATATTATGAGAAATGTGATTGCAGGTCACGTGGCTTTGGCTTCGTGACGTTTGCTACATCCGACATCCTTGAAGATTGTCTGAGGTCGCGGCCGCACGTCATTGATGGTAAAGAGGTCGAGTGTAAGCGGGCAATGCCACGTGAAGGCATGCAGCAGCCTCTGCCGGAGCTTCACGTCACTAGCAAGAAGGTCTTGTTTACTTCTGTGTTTGCGTTTGACATCTGTTTTCGTATTCTAACCAGTTAAAACATTTTTATTGTGCAGCAAAACTGTCAAGTCATTGTATTAGTCACTAGCAGGGTTTTGAAAAAGTACAATTTTTGAAGAAGCTTAACCTTGTTGGTTTTTTGCAGTTAAACCTGAGTTTGTGAACCTGTTTCTGCCATTCAGGAGGTTTAAACCGGCAAAAACTTGGTTTGCAGTTACTCTGTGTTAAGTTTAGGTGTTTAATAAATTGCAAATTTGGTCTTTTCTACAAAGAATGCATTGTATGTTGTCCACCTATGTGAGCTTTGATTGTTTTCGTGTTAATTTATTTCAGTATTGCATTCTATAGAAGAATTTGTAATTTGCATAGCTAGAATGATAAAAATCGTGACTGTTTTGTGTAAATGCTGAGTAGATGATCTGTAGTTGATAATGTTAGGACTACTGCATGTATTAGATTGTGAACATGACTTTTACTCCAGTCTGTGTCTGTGCAGTTGTTTGTGGGAAGTATAAAGGAGGATATGACCGAGGATCACCTGCGCGAGTATTTCTCACAGTTCGGTTTGGTTGACTCGGTCACCATCACAAAAGATCGCAACACAGGCCAGCGCCGAGGCTTTGGTTTTGTCACGTTCGATGATTACGATCCTGTCGACAAGGTCATCTGTAAGTAGGCCACTGCTGTGGTTGTTCTGCAGAAATGCACCATCACACTGTCTTTTATGATATGTTGTTGTTCTGGTTTGCTGTGCCAAATATACTGCAACTCGGTCAACACGTGCACTCGGCTTTTTTTTTTGCTGTCCCGTATTAGGCCGATCCCGAAAGTAAGCTTTTGACGATTTTTGTGGGAGTTTCTTGTACCATATGTTAAAGCTTGATTTTTTTATGTTGAAATATTTAGCATTTATTAGCATTTAGCATTTGTTTATGTTTATATAATATATACTGCCCAATGCCCGTGTTGTACAATGCATGAGAGACTGAGAGTATCTTTAAATTAATTCACTTTGTCTGTTTGATTGATCTGATGTTGAATGCATTGCTTGGACAATGATTTGGCATGTGGCAAGCAGAACATCTAGTCGGCAAATCACATTGCTACTAGCAGGCAACATAGTATAACGGGACACAACTTGTAGTTTGTATAGACTGATAAAACAAAAAGCGACATTGATAATTAGTGTTTATTAGTTGATTTGTTTATAATTTTTCTGTTGTTGTTTGACTAGTGATGGGCAATCATGAAATTCTCGGCCAAACAATTGCCGTGAAGAAGGCATTAGAGAGAGAACAGAAAGAACTGATAGCAGCTGGAGGCACAGTCCGAGGACGAGGTACAGCAGCTCAATAACATCGTCTTTACTTACTGTTACTTCACGTTGTCTCATAGCAGCACTGTCTGTCTCCGTGGCTTTCAGTCAGTGGCCAGGGGGTAGCCCACGAAATTTTGGGTCGTTAGAAAATCTTCCTCTTGTCGGAATTTTAAAAAAAATGCAAATCTGGTGCTGAAAACTCCATTTTGGGAAAACTTTGTGGCAAAATTGAGATTTTGAGCACTCGTAATCTGCTCTGTGAGAAATTTGCAGCTGTCTGTTTAAATTCTGTTGGTCTCGGAAATTTGTAGTGTTTGTCGGAAAATTGCAACTTTCTGCTTTGCCTTTTTTTAGTTCACGATACCGTCATCGTGTAGTTGGCACATTGCAGTCTAAGACACATTATTTATATGTCATATGTCGCATTGCATAGAATGTGTGTCTGTTGTATAGGTCGCGGTGCTGCTGGAGGACCTCCTCGTGGTGCTCCTGGTCCTATGAGAGGTCTGTCTGTTTAGTGTCTATCCATCCATTCATATGCTTAGTGTGTCAGTTGTTAGCTGAACTATGCTAATAGCAGTGATGATGATATGTCTGCCCGGGCGCCCACATATTGCTCCATTCTCACACATTCCCACGCTAATGCAGTGAGACAGCATTATTAATTTACTGGCTTTAAACTCTAGGTCTGTTCTGTTCATTGCTAGCAAACACTGATCATTAGAAGAACTGCTTCAACTGCACAGCCATGACGGGTGGAACAAAGACCCTAATATTATCTGTTATTACTGTTATGTAGATATCATATCACTCTATGACCAAGATGAAGCAAAGATGTAAGGTCTTTCCTTAGCCATGAGGCTCATAGGGTGGTGCAGATCTCTATTTTCTTAGCCCTTAGCCAGACACCAGTTTACACTGCAAGACCATGAATAAGGAACTAGTGCATCATGCAGTGTGTTTGTTTTGTTCGCATCCCAGCTTTTGCTGGTACTCATTGCACCTACCCATGGAAGGATGGCCAGGCTGAGTTGATCAATCTGGGTGACCGGTTACATACTTAGATGGTTTACCCATCTGCCAACGGTCATCTATGCAAGTACCAGTCGATGTTCAGTGCATGAACAGGGTAGGCGTTAGGCGAAGATATGGTGGGACCTCTGTGTCAGAACCAATCCGTGATGCCTGAGGACTTTCTCGGAGAAGATTGGGGTGCTGACCCCTCACCCCCAATCGGGAATGACAGAGAGTATCCCGATACTAACCAGGCCTGGCGTGGATTAAGTTCATTGATGCAACCAATAATCCAAACCACCACTACTGTACCACTCACAATTCTACTTTCTGGCTGTGGCTGTGTGTGTGAGGCAGTGGTGGAATGTCTGCATGCTGCACTGCTAAACAGACTCGAAGCACACCGAGCACTGTATGTACATGTCTAGTGTGTATATTATGTGTCAGGAGGTCGTGGAGGTCGTGGGGCCGGCCCACCCGCTGGTGCCGGTGGCTATTATAACGGATCTGCTGGTGGATATGGTGGACCTGCCGGATATCCAGGTTCGTTGACAGTTATTATGTTTTGATTGATATGCCAGGGTGTACGGTACCGTAAGTACAAGTAAGTGACTTGAGAGGCTTAATTTAACAGTTAGCCACAATGTGCCATGCTCTCAACATCGAACAAAATTGTCTTCAACTGCCGTTTAAACTGTTGAATGTTAATGTTAGTTTGTCTCAGATGAACTGAGAGGTTGCTCCACAGACATGTACCTGCAGCAGAAAAACATCTCTTTTCTTATCTACTGTGGGTCCAATATGTATCACAGAAATGCACACTGTGTCTGATGTACCAACCTCATGTGTGGATGGCTGCATAACATGTTGTTGGTGGCCTACGTATTTTTCGAAATATAATGTACAGACTTGAACTGGACAAAAAATTTCATCCGTAACACGTGATGTCAGGCAACTGCTAACATTTTTTATGGAACACTTCACAGTGGCTAAGAGAAATAATGTGACTTAATTCTTGAGTGGCTATAGTGTCTATTTTATTTTTACAGAAAAACAGAAAGTGCTTCAAAGTTGGGCAGGATTCTTAGTGCACTCTGCTAGTTTATTTCATTGGATGAATTAGGGTAAGCAAGCTACCGAGTACCCATTACCCAACATTACTGGGTCTCGCTGATACCACGTTACTGGTAAACAGTGATGCACTTTATTTATTTTTCATGTTCCTGTATACAGCACTAGCCTACTTATACTGTGGAGCTATTGAAATGTATATTGGCATCATGGTGTGTGAACATTATTGGTATTGGGAGTGACAGCAAATAAAAATATCACCCAGCACCAAATACTACCAAATACTGGTGAATATTTGGCAATACCCTAATTACGAATATCATGAGTGCACTTTTATCTTGCATCTCCTGCGGTTGCTGTTGATGTAGGTGGGTATGGAGGAGGGGGCGGTGGATATGCTGGATACTCCAACAGCTGGAATCAAGGACCCGGAGCATGGGGAGGTCCCCCAGCAGGAGCCGGGCCTGGAGCATGGAATCAACCTGGTGGTGGTTCATATGGATCTGATGGATATGGTAAGTTATCTTCACTCGGAGATTGCTGCTATCAACTACAGTAATTGACTGAAACACAGCTGCATGGGCTGTTGCATGCATTGCTGGTAACTGAAGTGCTGCTAATCTGTCAATTTCTCAGCACAGCTGAGGCTGTTTGCCATTAAATTAAGCTAATTGCATGACTGGGTAAGTGGTGTGTGTGTTTGTTCATAATTTCATCAAATGCTCTGTCAGGAATCGCAGTAGACCAGAACTTGAAAAGTTGCTTATAAGTTGGGTGTCATCAGGGGCTGGTGCCCAAGTTGCCTTTGTTGCTTCATCATTTCGTTTTGCTTTCTTAGATGCTGCTGGACGTAAGTCTGGTTATAAGTTTGAGTTCTTTGACTTTGTGGGTTTTATTAGAGTGTATCACTGTTTAGTATTAATTTGTGTTACAAAAGCAGTCGTCTTACATTTGTACACGCATGTGCTTGGCAGGTGCCCCTGGTGGTAACTTTGGCAGTGGCTATGGCGCTGGTTATGGAGGTGGTGCAATGAAAGGGCCAGGATATGGACAGAGGGCTGCAGGACCATATGGAGGTACGATTGTTAGTTTGTCATGTGTTGCCATAACAGTTAGGACTTCAGTTGTCGGCTGTAAGCTGATGATATTTTCTGTTCTCTGTGTTCCCTGTGTTGCTCTGGAGGATAACAGGGAAGATTATTAGAACTACCATTATGTTAATTACATATGCACGCATATAATGGAGTTCTTACAATTTTTGGTTTAGCTCTTATTTGTGTTTTGTGTTTCTGTAAAGGTTAAACTTACTGTTCCATTACTATGTGTTTGTGTGCATTCTGCCTGGAAAGGCCGTCTCCGAAATGACTTATACTATGTCAGGTGGGACGTTAAATTCTACTCACTCACTCACTTAGTAACAGATAATGACTACGTAATGGTATGCTTTCTGTACTGTTGTGTAATAATTATGCATACAGGTTAATGACATCAACTTTGCTGATGACTGAGGCATATAACAGTAGAGTGTCAGTTTATGTACGATCAATTGCTTGCGGGTTTAACTCCAATCATGTCGCTGTTGAGTTGTCTCTGCTTTGCTGTGTGACTGTTTGCAGATAGGTAGGTAATCTATTTCATTATATAACCAACTATAGAGTTTGACTCAGTCTTTCGTCTTTTCGGTGTAGTTTGCTTTTGTTGTGGCTCGGTGTGTTCGCCTGTCTCAAGTGGCAAGTAGCACTGCGTGATCCCATATGGCAGGTGATACTCCTTCACTCTGAGATGGGTTTCCTTGAACATCTATGCAGTTACACTACTTTGAACATTTTTTTAAAATTTGTGCAATAAAGACCAATTGGTGGTGTGTGAATGTTGAATGACACCACCTGCAGGTGGGTTTGGCCGAGACGGTGCACCTGGGTGGAGACTGACGTTGTTAATAACTTGTGTGGTGTTGAACATAGTAGATTGGTTTGATGAATGGGTTCTAGGCCTACCTGAATACAGTGGAGGCATTGTTTTCATTGCAGAAACTGGTGATGGTGGTGGTTTTGGTGATGGTTATTGTTTTTGTTATTATTATGATTATTTATTATGAACATCTCATAAAAGTGCAGAATAAAAAGCTTTCTGACAATGCACAACTCGCTAACACAAATCTTTATCGGAGTCGGACAAAATGGATATGTCCAAACAGCAGTTTTTGACAGACAATAATTCTGATATAATATTTATAGTTAAAGGGGGTTTGTAGCTCTTTATGGGACTCCCATTGTAGAGCTATAGAGCATCACCTCCCATGTGGGATCACACAGTGTTACCTGCCACCCAACAAGCAGGCCAGTGTTCAGTTAAACTGACCTAACAGCAACTCACAACAGACATTAATCCTGATATAATTTTTGCAGTTAAAGGGGCATGGTCGTACGGAGATGGCTTTCCTGTCCACAGACAGTTACCAATCCTTACCCCACTACCCATAGTCGATATCATAACTCAACTGTTATGCCACCAAGCATACAGTATTACTGGATGCGTATGTGCTGTGGGCAAGTCAAATCCATATACTGCTAAACAAATAATATAGTCAACTAAACGAGAAATTTGAGCTAATGCTCACGAGACACGCGAAGGTCTATAACAGTTCCGGTTCAGTAGTTTAGCTGATAATTAGGGTGTTCACGCTAAGTTAATATACAAATACCAAATTCTCTATCTGCATCGCATAATGATAGTTTCGTGGTGCCACCTTGTGAATGATATAGACTTGTGTCGCAGCCCGAAATCGCCAAAAATCCATAAAAACCCCCTATTTTGGCATTCAAGGTCATTGAATTCGTCGTCAATTAAGAACCAGGGTACGACTTCCTATTAGTGATTAACAGTAACCTAGGCTCTGTCTTGCACCATTACTGAGATACAGTGACTTATTGGCCAAAAATCGCAAATTTTGCCCACCCCCTTTCATTTAGTGACCTCGTTCAGGGTGACCCCTTTCGAATTTATGGAAAAGCTTTACGGTTTTTGAAACTAGAGTCTTTCGGGCAGCTGATGGTGAGGAGTTGGTGATTTTAGCTTGCACCGTTTTTGACTGATCCACCCGTGTGACGGCCGGACGGACGGACGGACAGAATTGCGATGGCTAAGACGCACTGAAAGCAGTAGCTGCTTTTGCGCTTAAAAAATGAGAAGTTGGCTGTAAAAGGAAGTGAAATGAGCAGAATGGAGAGTGTGCATCTTGGCAGGCCCCATGCACACTGCATACCCTTATGCCAAACTGTTGTCATCCACAGATGGGTGGGGCAGGTCTTAACAACCCGCTGCCATAATAATCACAAGAGTACTGCCACATCAGCCTGGACTTCACAGCAGGAGATGGTAAATCGCAGCATAGTATGTTGTTAGCCTTACCACAGAAAGAGTTCTTACAAGAAGTCAAAAAGTAATGCCTCTTTTTAAATTCATGCATTAGTTGACAGTCGTTTTCACTACTACTTATCCGAAAATGTTAAGGCACAACAGTGATTGATGTTAAATATGAGTGAACTTAAAAACATGGTGAGCTATTTTTATTTGCTTTTCATTCTTCTGAATTAGTCTTTTTTACAAAAAAAGTCCCGTGACTTTAGTTAGGCAGAATCGATGACTGTATGACTTTCAGGGAATAGGGATAAGGGTGAACCATGCGTGTCTTCTGAGAAACCATACACCAACAGAGCACTGAAGAGTAGTGTTGTATGATGCCTGCAATACCATGGTAGGTTTTGTGATACCAAACGTGGTGATACCAGTATTGCTGATTCGCTGAGGTTTGCTGAGTGCCGTGATACCATAAAGATTACTGTAGGTATTGTTAGATGATAATACCATGCAATTTGAATTAGAGAGCTGCACAGGAGCAAACTTTGTCCCCATCTCAACCATCCCCATGGTTATCGTCCCCACCCCATCCCCATAGCTTTTAAAATTTTGTCCCCGTCTCCATTGATATTATCCCGATCCCCATACTCGCCCTATCCCCGTTGCCATATACAGTCCCCATTTTCCATTCTAGTCACAAGTCGAATGAAATGCCAAATTTCTGTCATAATCACAAGCGTCTGTTGTGCATTGATTTAACATACAAGTTAAAATATAAATCTTCGCACACACAGTAGAAAAGCGTCGTTAAATAATAAATCATTAATGTCTAGCTATGGGAGTAATTTTTTAGACATTCCACAGTCTGCTGAATTTTTAGGCCCTAGCAAAACATCGGGCCACGCAGGAAGATCAGTCCATCGGCAGCTTGTAGCGCGTGGAAGTACCAGGGGTCCAGGAATTACAACCGGGAAGACACGCCGGGAACAGCACGGTCGCCATTCCCCCAGGGTATCACTCCCGTCATGGCGGTCCTATAGTCATTCCTAGTATACCCTGCTTGCTACAGGGGGCCACGCAGGTGCAGTGGACAAGGCGAGAAAGCACACTGCAGGCAAGAGAAACAGACTGCTGACATCGATTAAACGTCTGGCTGGCTTCAGCCATTCTCGCTTTGAATTACTAGCAATTAACAGCATTGTGAATACTCAATTTTCTGCGCATTTTTCCCCATTTCGGCGGTAATACCGCAGCGTTAATCCCCATTACCGCAGTATTACCATTGTACCCATTACCGTACAGCTCTCTAGTTTGAATCACTACTGTTGACAACAACAGTACACGTGGAAATCAAGTCACAGTTAAGCAGGTTTTTTTGCTATAAGATAATGCTCATATGAACACAGAGTCTGTCCAATGCATTTCGATAGTTTACAGTATATGACCGTATAAATATAATCAGTCAGCTGTTGAAACTTCAGACTAGTAGAAAAAATCAAAAAGTTTAAATGGCTCACAGGCATGATCGGTATTGGTGGTAGTTAACTGTTGGTAACTCTCGAACAGTAGGAAGAGTGTGCTGAGGCCTGAAGGGTTGCAGCACCAGATAGCAGAGGCGGACTAACGTTTCATATGCAGTTCTGGTATTAGCACGGAGTACTGCTCTGGTGCTCATAAAATATTTTATTCATTAGACGGCTAAAATTCTTATTTCTGTCTTTTGACATGCGAAAAAGTACAATTTCAACAAATTTTTGTAATCCCGAAATCCCAGGATTGAGATGCTGCCAATTCTAGGATTCGGGATTGGCGAAAATGGCCAGTATTCGGGATCCCGTGATTGCAATCTCTACTGATGAGTATCGCTATATCTGAGACATTATTGGTAAGTAGACTGATATAACAGTGTTGTTAGTAGTTGGCTGTGTGATTGTTGTTACTACATGTGTTTTTGTTGTAGGTGGTTTTGGTCGAGGTGGCGCAGCTGGACCTGGATACGGAGGCAACTCCCAGCCTGGTGGTTATGGTCCTCCACGTGGGGGATACGGAGCCGGTGGTTATGGACAGCGTTAACTTTTCTCTTCATCGGATTGGTACGTCTCTCAGTTTCTCCATCTGGCTGATGGGTGATTATGACCAGGAACTAGTGATGACTCGATATGTCAAAAATATCAATATATTGTGTCATATTGTCGACTTTTTCGATATGTCGCGATATACAAAAATATTGCGATATTTTCGATATCTTCGCGATACTTGCTATGGATTCTTCACTACATTGTGTGGCTGGAACGAAAGATTAGAAATGCAGCGAGTTAATGGTGTTGTAGTTTCATTTCAGTCTCAGTATAAGTTCACCCAGAGACACGTTTTTTACCTAAATAAAGCATACTACCTTGCTCAATGTTTACTTCTTGTTCTTATGCTTGTATAAGATTTATATACTTACCTTACCTTACCTCCGGGGTGGGCAGGCTCTTACACCTGCCCAGCGTTTAGGCCGTATCAGTTCGGCCCAATGCGCGTCCCTGAATGTAACCACAGGTTACAGGTAACAGCTATAATGCCGTAGACGGCTGTGAAGCCAGATGGCTGTGCAGCCGTAAATAGACAGCTGTAAAGCCGTAGTCGGCTGTAAAGCCGAAACCAGCACAAAAGCACTGGTAATGTGTAGCAAATTTGCTCTCACGGGTTTGGTCAGCTCTTAGTTAGCTCCTACCCTCCAGATTTCAGAAATCTTTCGGGTCATCGGTGCAAAGCCCCACCACCATGACAAGGTGGCTGACCACAGTGGGGATTTATATTCTTATATTTTGAAAAAAATATCGATATTGATATCGCAATATTTTGTAAAATATCATATTGATATCGTATCAAAATTGGAATCCTGATATTGAGTCATCACTACCAGAAACAACTTGATGCTTGCCTTGTTGCTGAGTGAAGCTTTGGTGTGGGTCAAGATCAGCTATGAAATAGGTTGTGTAATGTGTAATATTGTAATAATTATTACAGCAGTGCTCATGGCCTTCGTAGGTAGGAAATTGTTTTGAAAGATTATTTGGTTAAGGAAATGCAAATGAATTAATATATCTATCATTTAGTTAAGGACTTTGTATAATGTTAGATTTCATTTCATTAATAATGGCAATGATAATATTGGTGATAATCTGTTACTTATTATAATGTAATATATTGGGTTGTTTTGCGCAGGTTAATATGATAAGAATGCCAAACTAAACAGTAAACAATGCAGTCATGTGTAAAATATCGCAAAGATGGGACGGCAAGTAACCGATATTGAATGACGGTACGGCTGATGATAAGGCCGTATGATAACGGTGGCTGGTAGTTGTTCGCATTTCTTTTCAGCTGTATCATACGTGACAAACGTGATCTCATTGTTTCTTTATTTACTGGCTCTCAGTCCATCTGTGTTGTGAGCGTGGGTGTTCTTTGCATTGTTGAAACGAGCTAAAATTATCATTTGACAGTGTCGACGTCGTAGTTTTAGTGATAGTTGCGATGTTAGTTGTTTTGCTTGTATCTGACTAAACGTTTTTTACTGTAATGTGTGTGGTGTTTGTCCGTTCTTAGTTCAACGTTGAGAAACACAAAATTGATATGCAGTTCGCCCCCGATGTGATGCTTTTGTGGAATAAAATTAACATTCAACCAGTGTAATATAGACCAAAAATTCCAAAAAAAATTTTCGCTGGTGATAGTTCATTAGGATAAAAAATGAAAGACAAAATTAATATGATGGTTTTTTTGGCACTGAACTTGGCTCTAACAATATAATTTGTACTTGACATTGAATGTTTTTTATTTGAATTAAGAAATTAATCATCAGTAGTTTGATAAATATCTTATTAGTATGTATGTAATGCATGCTTAAGTTGCTTAATAATTATTATTCGATAATAACTTTCTGAATGTATATAAATTGTTTACCAGTTATTAGTTTGAAGTTTGGTTTTAACTGTAAAATATTCTTAATATAGAGAAAAATAAATGTTGGTGCTGAATGAATGTCTTCTCGATAACGATAATTTGAATTATATACATAATAATAACATTATATTATATACTACTGAAACTACGTTATTTTCAAGCAAAATGAGCATTGGTAAAGACATTACTATACATTATTCAATTTAATTGAGATGCTAGGTGTTATGCTACCTCAGTAAACTAATTCTAGATTTACCATGGAAATGAATCATTTACACTTCGGAAATATTATTGCAACTAACATTATCTCTCCTGTTGATCTTCACTTAGTGCATGCATACATGCCCTACAGACCATGATAATAGCCATTTCTTTGTGCTTTTACTTATTTGTTTGAAACTTGTGCATACTCAAATCGAAAATTATTATCTCTTTATTATTTAAGTGCAAGCAAAGTTGCCTGTGTTTCTGCTAGTCGCAATTAACTGATGATGTACAAGATTCATTCTGGTCAATTTTTGCTAATTAGGGATAGACAAATGTGTGGACTGTAGATGATATTAGTGAAGTCTGTGGGCTTCGGAGATAGTGGCCTAGTGCTTTTTGTGGAACCAGTTTAAAAGCTAAGCATCGTATATAATGTAAGCTAGCTACAGAATTTGTTCTGCAGACCTCTGCTCACGGCTAGTATGACTAGGTTAAAAAAACATTGCCAAAGTGGGATTTTTTGGCACGGCCATTACTTTACTGTACCAGCTCTGTGTTAAATCCACTTAACCATATTAACACTTATACAGTAACAGTTTAAACTCTTGAGGTGTCGCTGATAGCTGTACTTTAGTCTGCAAATGAAAATAATTGAATGCTGGCACATAATGCAATTTATGAAATTACAATATTACGTGTCTTGATATCAGTTATATGCATTAGAAATAAACTTGGTGGTACTGGTATGATCACTGTTGCCTGCTACGAAAGAAGATTTTGATGGTAAACGCATCATGTTGGTAGAATAACTTTATCTAGTTAGAAACTAATTGTCCATCAGCTAATGACTTGTTTACATGTTAATGTAATATACGCTATTAGTGAGTTTCCTGGCATGACCCTGTTAGCACATGTACATGCAAAGAATGGAGCGGACAGTATTTAACGAGTTGATTGTTGTAGTCAAGCAAGTCGATTCTACTTGTTTGCTCGAACTTATTTTCTCAGAAATGTAATTACACATAATGATGTAATAGCAGCAACTGTTGGCGCATTGTGTGTAATATATTGGCAGGTGATGTCGTGTGAGTGGTGTGATAGCATGTCTTGCTAATAAACAGTGGTTTGCAGGTTCGACATCATGTATGTTGGTCGTCAAACAGTCTGAGCAAACGATTCCTTTATTCATTCATGGCCACTCTGTTGGCACAACAGGTAAGGCTGAACTGATTCACAACTTGCTGTGTAATATATGGTCTGCCATTAAATACTAAGGTTAAAGCTGACTAACTGTAGGCTTATGCTGACGCTTATGCCACAGTATATAAACACTGATTACCAACCGTTAAGGCATTTTAGGTTACTTTCTTACTAAAAATGTTAGTTGCTGTTTATAGCAGGCATGATTTTGCACCGAGTTTATAAAACATAATTCAGAATGTATTATCTGTAAGGTTTGTGTCGCATTTTGAGTGTTACTATATAGATTTGTCATCTATCTAGCCTTGGGGAATGATTGACAAGCTCAGATTTAGCATGCTGCTAGTTGCTGGCAGTTTACTGGTTAGTCTTGCAGATGTTTTACAGTTTCTGTTTCATTCACGTCTGATACAATGTGCTTGTGTTTGTTTGAATTGTTGTAGTCCTGCTGTGATGTGTTAGGCGGCTATCGGCAGAAAGAGAGAGACAAGAGACAACGACGTTAACCTGCAACAGCAGCGTACTTATGCATGCGTCAGCTGCGTCTATTGTCCTGTGATGGCTGGAGAGCAGAGATAGGACTGGAGACATCTTTACAGCAACAGCGCGACTGATACGTGCATCACTGCAGTAGATGCATGTCATCTTATGATGATTGTCTAGCTGGCAAGTGCCAGCGGAGATGGAGAGAAACCATATTACAAAGACTGTACTAGAGCACCGGCTAGATACACTGATACACCCATCCACTGTCTTGTGCTTGACAACAGACTGATATGTGGCAGTGGAGAGAGACAGATAATAGCCCTGCCAAGTCTCACGCATCTAGCGTGAGCCTCACGCATTTTCGGTTAACTGACACTTATCTGCCCACTAAAGTTTTGTGTCACACTTTGCATTTATCTGTCTATTACACATTTTTTTGTTTGGCAGCGACAGAAAATTGTTTTCGTTAGTCGCAACTTCGGAGCTTAAAGTGCACAAAAATGCTTTGGCGGCTGGGACTCTGCCCCGGGCCCCATTTGGAGAGCTTAATTACAGCGTTTCCCAGACTTCTAGATTTTGAGGAAAAGTACGAGAAGTGGGAAAAGGAAAGGCAAAAAGGAAAAGAGAGAGAAAAGAAAAGTGAGATGAGAGAAGAGATAAAGAAGGGATGGACGGATAATCTCACGCATTTTGATTTCCGGTCCGTGGTAGCTATGAGATAAGGGACAGAATTTTAGTGTCACTTGCATGATGCTGCGCTAGAAATGCAAACTGCACGTCACTTGGCGTCCTCGGACATTTGGTGGTATCACAGTTGTCTACTAAAAATAAGTTAGGCCTGTTGCAGTGTTCGCAACACAGTTCTGGTAGAATTTAATCAGATAGGAGTCCACCCTTTTTTTACATACTTTATGCACATCTTGATGGGTGTCAGCAGTTTTGTTCATGAAAGGCGGGTCAGCCCCCCTCTCCCCTGGCAAACACAGCCCTGCAGAGTGCAGACCATCGCGATATTTATTGATGTTTGAGCATTGCAGCATTTTGTGTGGTTTTCTGCTCGTCTAACTTAACCAATAATATTCATTTGTATTTGATGCCAACTGCTGTATTGACATCACTTCATGAATACCCTTATGTAAAATTTAATTAGAGGTTAAAACATGGTCTGGTCATTGAAAGAGTTATCAGTGTTGTGTGTTATATGGCTGGTAAATGTTTGACTAATGTGACACTCATTGCATTTTTGTACAAATCTATAATTCTTAATTAGATTTTCCACAGTTTGTGTTGGCTAAGTGTAACTTGACGTTTGTATCCCAGTTTAAGTATCTAGGTCACATCATTGAACACTCCTTCAGTGACGATGCTGATATTTCCAGAGAGTCACTGTTTGCTAGAACAAACTTACTTATTAGAAGATTTGCGTGGTGTACATCAAATGCTAAAGCGAAACTGTTTTGGTCGTTTGTCTTGTGTTTTTATGACATTGCACTGTGGAATAACTTTCAGCAGGCCAGCCTTAAAAAGCTTGCTTCTGGTTATGTTAAAAGCCTTAAACTTTTTTTTGGATTTCCCAAATA
>Ga0056128_1000817_pt1 | contig 31232 bp, 14 predicted proteins | sample WorMetLIZISLAND2_FD_71113 | JGI IMG/M metagenome (GOLD analysis project Ga0056128, IMG submission 71113) | Marine gutless worms symbiont microbial communities from Max Planck institute for Marine Microbiology, Germany - Olavius geniculatus... ...
TTCGTTGGAGTACTGCAGTGCAGTTGCCTCTACTGTTGGTGCCACAGGAAAACCTCAGCTGGTACTCTGTTCTTCAAATTTCTCGCAAAGTAACACATGCTATCAAGTGCTGATTCTCTATCGATTATTTCTGTCAAAATCTATTGCTATTGAACCAGGACTGTTGGAGTTATTGCAAAAGATAGCAGGGGTCCGGTTTTTTTGAGACACAGTGTAGATCTTGGCAAAACTAGCCATTATGTCAGAGGCGGCATTATGATTGTCGTTATAGGGCGCATAGAAGAACGCAGGCGTCTTCTATTATCATAGGCTTTTCAACAAATCACGCTGATCAGTGATTCAAGTAATCTAAAGTCAACGGAATAATTGAAACGCGAAAACGCCAACAATATATACAGCATGATGTACAGTCAGTACAGCCGGTCGTGCAAAGCCTGCATACGAATGTGCCGCGAACACAGTTTCAACTTTCCGACGTCAGAAGTAATCATATTAGTACATGGCGTTTGGCGTAGTTTTGAGTAAAATTTGAGTAAAATTATTATAAAATACTGACGACACGTTTTTAACAACTAAAGCAGCAAAAGTGTCAGGATATGTCAGTTATCAGAACTTATCGCCGATGTCACAGTTTTCTTCCACGTTGCTAAGTATTTCGCCGTCTTACTCCAGCGACCAAAAGAAACAGCTATTGCAATGATTAGTATCAAATTGTCATCATCGTCATCATCATTTTGATTGAGGTAACTCCAGGTTGATTTACGATATACCATATTAAGTCGTCCCGCATTGTGAGGTCAGGGCGATGATGACGGTTCCATGTACCACAGGCTTGTCAAGAAGTTTGCGCACGGGCCGTCTACAGTTCAATCAAACGAACGTAAGCTGCTGCAAGAACGAGTGAGGTTCGAGAGATGCATGCGCCGGTGCCATGCTATCAGGCGCGCCTGTGTGAAGCGCTTTCAGCGTTCTGTCTCCGCGGCAGAGTCACGGAAGAGTCCAGACGTGCGGGAGGCGTGCTAGCCGCGCACGCTGCACCGTCGCCCGGTGTGGTCGACGACTGATGGCCACAGTGAGGACAGACCCTCCGTGTGAGGTCGTCTACGCGTCCCTGCCGCTGACCTTTCCCTGTGGGTCCTCCGCCGCCGGCTGACCGTGCAGCGGACCGGCTCTCCAGGTGTCCGAAGCGGCCGAGGGTGACCGTCTTGTCGACTCTGTGTCGGCCGCCAGAGTGCGATGGTTTCTCGTTGCGGTAGCGCGATTCGTTGGTCGGTGCAGCAGACACCTGGCGAGGCATTGTCCTGGTTGATTCGCTCATACAACGGCACTGGTCGCTCGGACGACCGCCGAACGATGTCGACGCACGGCCCCCGCTGCCCCCGGTCTCCGTAGTCTTGCCGCGGTGCAGCTGTCCAGGCCGCGGAGTCCGTGCCGCCACGGCCGACGCGTCCCAGACGTACTCGTACTCGTTGTCATTGCTGCGAGTGATCGGTGGTCCAGCGTGGTCGAGCTCAGTCACTCCACCTAGCGAGTCGTCGTCGTCAGCGGTGGCCACGGCTCGACGCCGCGACGCAGGCTCGAAGGCTACGTTGCGAGCGTAGACTCCAGACATTCCCAGGTCGTACGTCGCGTCGGCAGAGTTCAACGGCTTCCGGTCACGTGCCTGACGAGCATGGTCCAGAGGATGTCTGCCGAGACAGCGTCTCCTACACACCCAGAGAACTGCATTGCACTGCTAGCGTACCCGCGCTGACACTTCAAATGCATGGTCGTATTAACCCGAGTTTAAATCTGAAATCTCACTCGCCTAACATCTATATGATGTTCTTAATAGCTATTTGTTTGCCACGGAATTTTAGGATGTTATACCATATTTCGTGAAAAAAATTGCCGGTAAGATCATTGTATAGGTGCCTTTTCTTGTTTGAAGTATTATTGTGTATTCATATTGTTGTGCACAGAGCCCAAGTTCTACGACTATTCACGAATTTCGACTGTTTGACCAAATTTCTCTAACTCCATTATAGAGACACAATCACATACTGTAGGCTTATACACTTGACCTACAGTTAGCTAACACACTCAAATAACACCAAAGCACGTGAATATCTAACATAACTATGCAAACAACACGATATGTTTGCAAACAACAGCAGGGATTCTCTTACACAATCGTCTTACACATCCTCAGATCAAACACTTAGGTGGGCCCCTGTAGCCAATCACAGAAAACCTTCTGGCTAATAATGCATAAGTAAAAAAATAAACTAAAAAAGATGTAAACTAAAACGTCCAGTATTTTCTAAATTCACTACAGTTTAGATGCATGGTACAGCTGAATGGATATCGGTAGCATAATACCTTTTCATGTAGAAAATGCCACACAAGATGATGATGACGCCGATGACGATCGATAAAACCAGAACAATCAGTAACGACGCCGCTAAAACCCACAAACACGTTGTTTACTGTACTCGTGTAAAACAAATATAAAATATACCCCGTTTACACGATCAAGCAGACATCAAGCAAAGATGGAGCAAACATCAAGCAAATGTATTAAAAATACACGTGCACGACGTGTGCTCTAATTGCTCGATGTTTGCTCGATGTTTGCTTGACGTTTGCTTTATGTTTGCTTAGTGTAGGCTATGCTTCATGCATGCTTGATGTTTGCTTGACGTTTGCTCGATGTTTGCTTGATAATTGCTTGATGTTTGCGTGATCGTGTAAACGGGGTAATACTGAAAAGTTGTTCACATTTTCCAATATTAAAATGGGAGACAGCAGGTTAACGATTAAAAAGAAAGTTCTACAAGTCGGTCTGATCGAAGGCCATGTTCCAGAAATTTAACATTTTAGCTAAAACACAAAGGCTACATGAAACCTTTCATTTATAAAACACAATGACAAGTTCGACCACATCATGTTTTATTAATGTCAAAGTTAGTAAATGGAGAATAACGAAGGCGTAAGACAAGAAATGGACAGTGGTTGTTGTTACCTATAGACAACGTTGGCATTATTCCTCCCTCTCGTCTTGCATCCTTCGTGCTCGCTGCAACCATTACAGATACAGACGACTATTCAGTTTCAGTCACTAGGGGGCGACACGTAAGACGTAGTACTGTATCAATATCGCCAAATGCCAACCATGGACTGCTGTATCTGTGAAACTGTTTCACGAATGTCTCTTAGGCCCCACGATCACTGCTGCAAAGTGTTGAAGAAAATCAATCCTAAAATTCAACAAGTCTATTGTATCAAAAATCGAAACATGCGACAAATGTCAGTGCTGTGAAAAAATAACAGCGACCCGCTTCGGAGTGAGCGCGTTAATTGCACTGATAGATCTACCCCTCTGACTTTAAGCCTCTGTAAATGGAGGACAGCGGCTGTATTAATAGTTGTAATAACGGTAACGGGTCAGTCTGTACTCTGGACACGTGGCATTTTTGTTTTTTTAGTAGGCCAAGGGCGCTTCGAGTGGCACTGCCCACGCTCCTTTTTGCTTTGCCAGTGCAAGGATAGGCTACAGTTCTCAAAGACCACAACAATTGACACGGCGAGTTTTCTAAAGATCTAGCTGTGATAACAATTCAAGATATGACCGATCATTAAATTTTGTGCCATAAATGTTTTGCAACGGCAGCTATAAATAGACTAGTAACTACAAAAAATAAAACAGAATTTAATCAACACAAAGAATGTGAGTTTGTTGCGGACCTAGAGAGCAGTTGAATGCGGTGCCGTGCCACTCTGTGCCGACGCAGTCCAGTGTCCACGTCACCTCGGACGCTATGCACCCTGCCGTCATCTGATTCATGCTGCGTCTCAGCCAACCGTTCGACGGCTTCTTTACGTTCGGACACCCGACAGCTATTATCAACACTTGCTTTGATGTAGTCTATCTCAGCGTATTTCAACAAAATAAATTAAGCGACTGTAAATGTCTTTAAATTTCTGTCTTTGCAGCAAATATCTGACGATTTATAATCGATTTAACGAAACTTTAAACGTAAAAGGTAAAGGTAGTATATAGCTCTTGATAAGAAACCCTTCACAGAGCGGAGCGTCACCTGCCATATGGGATCACACAGTGTTAGCTGCCACCTGACACAGGTTAACGCGCCCCTTCAGATTTCCTTTAAAAAACTTCTTGAAGACCAGTCTTATACTGGAGTAATTTTATAGAAATGACAAAATGAGTCAAATGCTCCTGTGCCAGTTGCGCACTATTGCTACTGTAAGAAGTAGTTAACCAAAACGGAAGCAAACGCAGCACGTGCCTATTTAATCTTAACCTTTTTTACTTACTTTCTGTATTTGGTACAAATTAAGACGACTAGGCGGTAAATGAGTGCTTGACTGTCTGCTGACTTACCTTCGTATTTTAAGAGAAAGTTATATCCGATGACGTCATCATCATCGTCATCGTCGTCGTCATCAGTGACGAAGCGATGTAGGACCAGTTTGACCGTTGAGGACTCTGACGCGTAAACGTTCAGCACCTGAAACTGTCCGCTGGTGCCACACACTCGCTGTCGGCTGCTTCCCTGCCCGTCGTTGATGCTATCTTCCATCACTACGGCATAGATGTCGCACGACGTCACGTGACTATGTGTCGTCGTTGTCGTTGTTGTAGTTGTAGTAGTTATCGGTGTCGTCGTCGCCGATGTCGTGGTCCGACCCTGTCAACGACAACACAGACTCTGAGTTCACTGCTGCGAGTTACAATACGATACTGCGACTTCTATTCATCCGTTCAAGTTCAGACAAAGGGTACCCATTAGACATAACTCTAGACGGCGCTAGGATATTTGAGAATACCTTCCTGACGTTTTCTGTTGTTGCTTTAACTGTATAAAGAACCTGTCCTAATGTGAAGCCAAAAGGTCTTTGATTGACGTTAGTCATGTCATTTTAGGCATACTATGCCCGCAGCAATCTCAGGCAGGTCTGAAAAATTTCATAACCACCGATCTTCATTTGAAACATGACAAACACACGACAAATATTGTGGACGTTGTCTGAAGGTTTTAGCGCATTTGAGTGAAATTCACATTAAATACTGACAACGCGTGTTAACAATTAAAGCAGCAAAAGTGTCAGGATATGTCAGTTATTTCGGTTCTTCTGGCTGCGGAGAGGGCAGCACGACATGCCTTGCGCTGAGTATGCGGCAGCTGTCGGCCGTGGTAGGCTGTGAAGTCGAGTAGAGTGATGTTGATACGTTGACCGGGTAGAACGCTGACGATCCAAGGCCGTCTCTCAGTGCCACACCTCTGCCGCCGATCACTGCCTGGCTGCACGGAGCGCAATCTGTTTGGCAGGTAGCCGATGACGTCAGCAACAGTCGCCGCCAACACACACGACTCACTCCACGCCTCCGCCACTACACGCCCATTACCAGCAGTTTATTGCATAGTGAGTACTACACGTAAAACGTACAAAAAGACATAATGTAATGTAAAAAGCTTTAATAAGTCGACGACACAAGAACATAAAACACTAAGAAGTTGGCATTAAAAAAGTCTAAAACTACACAAAATACAAAACTGCACATCGACAAACAAAAAATTAAAGACATATAAATGAAAAATATCGCCTAACGACAAACGACGCAAACTATGGCCTATCTATTGCAGCTAGCTGGCATATTGATAATGATAATAATCACATCCACTGTATTTAGTTCAAATAAAATCAGTTAGCTAGGTTAATGATTCGAAATTTAAAAAATGGCTAAACATAACGTGTAACGAACTAAATTAAAACGATGCAGCAAAGTGAAGTTCACTGAAATAAAAACTGCTTTGGTGGCTTGATCTGATGTAGTCTTGTGATGAGGCCTTTAAAGAAACCGTTATGCTGATTAGAGCAGAAATGTTGTATACATGGCCCAGATATTTACCGTCACAATAAAAGTTATCAAATGTTTAAAGTCTGTCTAAATTATTTAATCGTTAATTGTTTTGTAAACAAAAAATCATAAAAACTTAACTATTATCTGTACACTAAACTACGAGTGTTAACAACGACTATACCAGTAAAATCGTGTTATAGTAACAGTAATCTTTTCGCCTCTGCTTCGCTCGCGACGTATGGAGCCTATAAATGTTTTTATTGACGTGTAATAATAGTAACCTGGTACGCAGCTGTAGGAGACGTCAAGGTAGCTCTTCAGATCTTGGTTACATGGATCGGTCATGTCTAGCGTGGCGTCAGGTACGCGCACCGTGCACACCTGTCTACCTGAGCATCTCTCGTGCAGATGTGCTATGACGTCACGCGAACAGCCGACGAATCCGAAGTCAGTCTTAACGCACGGCCCGATCGTCATCCGTCCATACAGCGCTGACGTCATGAGGATTACGTTCTGTCCAGTACAGACTGCTCTGAACTCGTCATTGTGACAGTACTCTTTACAGTCACCCGCCGGTGCTGCAACAAAACACAGTAAGTGCCGTGAGTAATTTGTGTGTAGCGCGTTAAAGTCATAACCTCGCTATTTCGATTGGTTGCACAGCTCGTTCGACAACAACAACGAATCGTCGTACAATAATTTTTACAATATCGTGACACTCGGTAACCAAAAATGTGCACTTTTTTCGAGCTTATATTTGCCACACACATACGATGCGTCTCGCCGTTAAAAGGGGAGTAAATCGGCTTGATAAATTAATAAAACCCTTAGAAGCAGTTGAAACGACTCAAATGAAGGCGATGATGATTCTGTTGTCTCACTATCTTTTTGTTAGTAGATTATGTTTTCGACGGTTTCTAATTATACTGCAGCCGCCGCAGCAGCGGGCGTCATCAGTCACGTGACAGATCTACCCTCAGTACTTCATGGAGCGCGCGCGCTTGTATCTCGCAGCATGCGGCACAGCAGGGCAGGGTTGCTGACGTGACAAACGGCCGACGTCGTGCCTGTAACGAGTCTAATACAGCGCCACCAGCGTGCGCTCGACACTCGCCACTGACTGACGAACGGTAGTCGGCCAGGACCGACTGACTGGCCACGACCACGACTCCTGCAGGGCGTCTCTCGCCGGACCACCGCAGGCTTCGCATTCACTTGGTAGCACGGACAAGATCGATCCAGTGTTCTTCTAGTTACGGTTGAAAAAAACGAAGCCGAAGTTTAAAAGTTTCTGGAGAAAACGAAAAAAGCTGCTACTAATCAAAAGTTAAAGCTAAAACTCAATGTTATGGCATTAGTCGAAATTTGAAGAACGTTAAGCAGTATTTTAAGTAAGCAGCGTAAAACGTAAAAGTTATTGGTACAAAGAAAAGTCATCGATTTGTCTGCGTACCATCATGCAGGGAAAGCATATTTTTATTCTCTTAAACAAACTGTTGTTTTCATCCAGTCGATATGCGTTTTTTTCAATTCGTCGGCATTACAAATTTTGGTCAAAAAAGAAACTGCAAAAATGGTTTTAAAATGTCCGCAGTAGACTGCGAACGAAAAAAGCAGCCGTTGGCACGGCGTGTGAACTGGAGAAAGTTAAACAAAGTATCAGACTAGAAGAACATTGCGTCAGACATGAGACAGAGTGGGTACCGTACGTGTGTCTGGAGACGGATCGATATAGCAGGCCTAGACGACGCCGACGACCATATGTCGCAACAGCCAGTCGAAGGGTCCGGTCGTCTATTGCCACCAGGGCGTGCCACGCTACGCTGAGCCACACTGCGCGCCGGCGTTGTCCGATCCAAGCGAGGACTTTGATTCCGAGGCATTTATAGATCGTTGGACCGTTGCGAACGTTCATTCATGAATGAGCGGCATGCTAATTTCATACGTGCTGCGCATATGTTATTGACTAACCCTAATTAATCAGTCAGTAAATCAATCGATGAATAGATCGATCAGCCAGTGCGACTGATTTAAGGAATAAATCCATAAAACGTTTACCCAATTGACTAATTGCAATTCCAGCAACAAACTGTTACATCTTCTGGTGTGCTGTTTTGGCGAAACATGAAGCTACATGATGGTCTTTGCAGTAAACGGCAAAGACCACACATGCTCGAAAGAGTATCTTAATTATTCAAAGAAACTACCACAATCTAAGCTAAAACAGGCTGACGGTGTAGCTTCAGCCGGCTTGTTTTAGCTTAGTTTGTAGCATAGATTCTTTGAATAATTAAAATATTCTTCTTATACTAGTGGTTATACGTGACCGACACACACATTAAAAGACTATAGGTCCGCCAGTATACGGTGCCTGAGTAATCTAGCATTTACAACTTTGCACCGCAATAGTGTCGACCAGAACGGCCTGTCTACGGTCTGACTATTCTCATCATCAGTTTCGTTAGTTAACTGAGGCAGATACATGAATCTGCGAACTTTCAATAATGTGAAGGAGTGCAGACGTAGAAAAGTCAGCATGGCTCTGTTGACGGAATTGCGGATAAGCAGCGGACTAAGAGTCCGGCATGGATGCCGGTCTGGTTGCTTGGTCGCCGAACCGTGCGTCGTATATCGGCGAATACAAGCAGCGCGACTGCATGGTGAGTCGCGCGACGGTCGTAAACTCGTCGCTAGCTCAGAACAATATTGTCAAGCGTCGACCGACTCAGTCGCAACAGACATCGACAGTCTGTCCCTCCGTCTAGCATGCAACAGGAACGTCGATAAACAACCACAACCCCAACTACTAAACGCGCGTACAACGAACATATTAGCCTTCCGGATCACGCGCATTTACTTCCATAAACTCAGGCGGTTTTAATTATACGTATCTTACGCCGCGTTGTTTGGAGGGCACCTAAAGCTAATTGCGTAATTTAAAATTGAAACACATAAATACCATCGACAGTTTATCATTCCGTTTACCGAAGTTTTACTTGCCTACTTATATTATGCAGTATTTTCGACAGAAAGTGAATGAAAAAACACTTTCACTCAACAAATCTTAAAAGCAAATTAGCAGAACAAAGCATTTTCGAACGATTCGTGAGTGATCTGACATTCAATGCATTTTATGAGATGTATATGAATTAACGCTGTAATGTGGTAAAATGCTAGCCGAGTGTCTCAGAAAAGGAGCTGCAGAGTTTCTAGTGTACAGCCCGTCGCTGCGTGTTGCAGCGGTATAAATTCTCTGATTTTCGTACGTATACGAAGTGGCGAGAGTTTGGTAGAAGCGGAGCTGAGGCGCCGCGCGAACGGCGTCCAAAGTTATTAGCTGGGCGCCTCTTATCCCCCGACACCATCTTAACGACGTCTCGTCACGTGAGTCCGGATGACATCAGTTTCTTGAGTCCGACTCACAGGAGGAGCAGGAGGAGGTAGGTGGATCGTGGGTGTCGTCGAGGCATGCAGAGGTCCGCGATCCTATTCAGCGGCGCAGAGTGCGGACGTGAAGGCTGCGAACTCTGATCCGCAGATAGGCCTCCTGTGCAACGATTCGCAATCCACATGCCATAATCAATAGTGGCATGTGGATTGCGAATCGTTGCACAGGAGGCCTATCTGCGGATCAGAGTTCGCAGCCTTCACGTCCGCACTCTGCGCCACGATGCTGACCACAATATCGCGTTTTTCGTTCAAAAGTACTCGTTCGCGTTAGGCTCAGTGTATAAATTTTTATTTTATTCTTTTCCTCAACAGTAGGCAACTAGTTTGGTCGTCATGGTTCTGAATTGGTTCTTGTTGGGTATGGTGCATGAAAAAGTCAGTATGTCTGCTTGCTGCAAACCGCAGTTCCAGTTGTTCGCTGACGAGGGCAATGGATGACAGCATAGTGCGCTGCGATATCATTAGCTCATGCCAATCAGCTGCCACTTCCGAGATTGTGAAGCGCTTTTGTTCACGAGTCCGTCTCATGTAAGAAGCGCTATAGCAACCAGACTATCACACTCTCACAACTCCGTGACCTTCAGGGCACGGCGCTAATCTCTGTTTCCAGACACGCCAGTCCATCTGCTTGAACGCTCTTCCAAACTATCTTAAGATCAGCACATAGTCTTAGTAATATGGACAAACAGGATAACGGTCAAGATATCTTTTATAAGCTGGAGTTCTTCCCGATTTTATACAAGTATACAAAATTTTAGGAGGCTAGATATACTGAAAGCAAGTATGTGTGCGTGTATACAGGGTGCGGCAAAAAAGTAGCCCCCTAAAGTTTTTCGCTGTTTTCTTAGCAACCGTTTTGAATTTTAATTCAAAATTTTACAGCTTTATTTGTTGAAACCTTTCACATTTAACTGCGAAGTAAAATGTGATTCTGTTGAAAAACGACAAAGTTATAGACTTTTTAACGTGACCGCCAACTGATCTTTAGCATTCATAAATGTTCAAGCTACAACACAAATTCAATAACATCGTCGAAACATCATGGTTAACTAATAATCTGGTGACAGAAAAAAACAATGGACAATGACGTGAATAGGATTCGAACTCGCAACGCCTTCGTTTCAAGTTCGACGCCCTTACCATTACTCCGCCAAGCTACCAGTATATCGTTCCAGCTAGAGGTACCTCACGTGAGAATGACAAGGTAGGTCTATGAATAACGCGCGTTTTGACGAGCCGGTCCATCCGCTTGGAACGTTCCTCCAAACTACCAAACCAGCGCACACTGGCTGCCTACCTTTAAATGCGACATCAAACATTTTATTTTCTGTTTACTTGCACGCCAAACGGGTTCCAGGTTTATTACATTTAACGCGATATACAATAAGTATCTAACTACGTATTACTTATTTACTAATCTCTCAGTATATACACAACAGTACATTGCACAGGCTATAGGTGGTCTATGCAATCTGTGGTTAACACAACAAATGAGCGAACACCGACAGTTAGCGTAATCGTAATCAATGTGCTGCGGATCAGCGGGTGGCATGCAGACTGACATTTAGAAGATCCAGACGCCTCGTTTTTACTGACTCACCGAGTCTGCTCAGATGCATTCTAATGGCGAGCGATTCAGACTCTGCGACACGCGCCGTTAAGCCCACCTATGAAAAATTACTCTGCGTTCTGTCCGAGATTTTCCGACGACAATTTGAGGCTTATTTCGACGGAAAAGTTCAAATTTACGCTAAATTTGACGGTTTGTTGACTTTTTTGTCAACTTTCACTCGTCGGCCGCTGGTGCATAACAGTATTGCCAAATCACCAGTCCCCTTTCAAGTTGTCTATGATCGTAAGCTCAGATATGCCTGTGGAAAGTTAATTATACCCAGCATACTTTTGTAACTACTTCCGGCTTGCGCTATATTGCTGTGAATGTCACATTTAGACCAATGTGAATACTTTTTATGCTGTCATAGGCACACTAGCAGAATTACAACAATGTTCACTTTGCAAGCATTTGGCTATAAATGCAACAAAAGTGCTAGGACTCCAACAAAAGAACGGTTATTAATGATGACTAAAATGGGACAGTCAGATCTTTTCGCAGACTAGAAAATCTGTGTCTTACGCAACGGCACGGAAAGCTCGCCGGGAAACGAGGGAACAGCGGAACTTCACGTGAAAGAATCACACTGGACGACGTCGTGGCATAAAGTTGTTTGCGACGGACGTTGGACGGTGGGCTGTTACGATACAAAGATCCGACGGTTGTCGTGTGGGCCTAGAAGTTGGCAACGGATGGATTTAGCAGGCGAGTCACGCGTGATAGCCGTCTGTCAGTCAGCAAGCAGCATAGAAACGCGGTTTTGTCTCGTCGTCAGTTGCACTGCCCTGCAGACTGACACCCCATTGCCAGCTCCGCCCTTCACCTTCATGGGTTCCATTGCCGTTCGCTCAGTGGTTTGCCGGGGACCCGGACCAATGCTGAGACTGTGACGGAATGTGGCAGACGAGGTTGAACGCAGCACGAAGACGCAATGCCGACTGATCGTTAACACTGATTCAGTCGCTGTCGTACCGTATATCCAGTAACAACACTAAAAATAATTACCTGCTATGACGAAAGTGGTCATGTTCTGGTCAGTCTTATGTTTCTCTGACTAGTTATTTATTTATTTATTTATGCTTGTCTGTCTGTTTAAAATAAAGAAATTAGCTGTTCTTCAGTTCAACTTCGGTATAAGTGTGGCTCGTATTATCTGATCAAATTACAGTAGTCTGTAAATTTCTGTTAAACCTACTTTGTTTTGTCTGTCCAGTGCAACACGTCGCAGAATATTGCATCGTTTGGCGACGTTGACCAAACGTCTGTTTGCCGGTCGTTTATTGTCTCGCGTTTGCAATGGATATGATTGCGACCTACAGTAGGTATAGACCAAATCTTCACAGAATTTGGATTACGTTAACATTTGCAATAAATTTGGCAAATTGTTGTTTTACACACGTATACAAAAATTACGACATTCCAGAAAACATCGATTGACATTGCATAGTGCGTTATGACCCTTGAAGATCATCCAAGGTCTATGATTTATACGTCATTCGAAAGCCAGTATGCGACTTCCTATTAATGATCAATAGCAACCTAGGCCCTATCTTGCACGTTTAGCCACAGTAGGCTACATCCGTTACGGACGGACGGACGGACGGACGGACAAACAGACGACGAACGACAACCCATGCCAATAGCTCGACCTTTACTAAAGTACGGTCGGCTAAAAAACATTTGACAGACACGTGTTTGTTTCAACACTGTCTTGCTTCTGTAAATCAATGATACATCTCTGGCTTCACACGAGTAGGCTACTTTGGAAACTCTGGAATCCTGTTGAGATACTGAAAATTACTCGAGTACAATAAATAGCTGACTTAACACAACTCTAAAAATGCCGTCTTGAAGCTGAACAGATCTTACGTGGGGTCCATCGACGTATAAATCCCCATTCTTTCAGAGTCGACAAGATGTGCTGCTGCTACAGAGCTCGGCGGTCTGCTGTTGCTGCGATTACCCGACGTCGTCACACCGATAAATTGTTGCGACGACGATCGTCCACGACGACTATGCAATCAACCCGCCGACATTGTAATCGGCCTCGGCATCCCTCTGTGTCCCAGCATCCACCCCATCATCCTACAGACTCATAAACCTACAGCCGAAAAATCTTGGGGGACGGACGACGGCACACGGAAAAAAAGATTTCCGTCGCACACAGCAAAAAGGTTTTTTGCGCGACTCAACTTGTTCGCTTGTTGGCAGCCAATTTTTTTTCGATCACCTGAGATCAGTGTCCAAGGGATCCCCACAGTTATACGCAGGAAGATAACTTTTCGGCGGTATGGTGATAGGTTGATGTGTGTGTGTGTGTTAGGCCTATTAGATGACTCTCTGGCTACACGCCGGTCGTTGACGGTCATTACGCGGTATAAGATGCAGCGGCGACGCATCATGCTCCGTGAACGATAAGCGCCAGGCAAGTTCGGTCATAAATATTTGACATCAAATTTGCCGAATGTCAACGCGATGTGTGCTCATCTCGTCGACGACTGCACGTGTGACCACCGGGGACGACGACATAACCCGCACGTGACACTTTGGGGTTTCCTCTTCACTTTCCAGTTATTACCTGTCGGGAAAGTGCGAAAACACAACGCGGTGCTGGAAACGCTGTAGGTAGCATGTGCTCAACGATTTGATTCATTGGTGGATGACTATCGAATCACAAAAACGCAAATACGGTTACTCTGGGTAACTAGGTAATTACTATGATCACGATATGTCAATAAATTGTCAACCACGAATGAATTCCCGTTGGGTTACCGCACCGCCCAATAGGAAACAGAATAAACAAGCCGGTAACAACAAGGTTTACGAGACAAGTGGCATTAGGTAAGGTCAAGTTTTGGTAAGATTTTGATCGAAGCCACGTGACCAATGGACTCAGCGTATGGTTTCCTATTCATGATCAAAGATGACCATGCGTCTATCTTGCACGGTGATAGAAATACGCGGCCTCAAAGATATTGGGGTCCCGAGTTTGACCTTTTGGAGTCACGTGACGTCATCAGTCACTTGACTGTTGGTTCTGCCGACCGCGAATGCCCTGTACCCTAGAACCAAACCAGAAGTTGATCCGATGCTAAGTTGCTGAGGTATCCATTTGAAGATGCCGAACTCTGGACACCGCACGTACACACGCACGCCGAGGCACACAAACACCAGTGAGCAAAAATAAGGCTTTGCTAAGCTTACGCGTCGCAAGCCAATACTCTACTGTTTTTCACGCAACACGATGCAATATTCGTTTATTGATCAAGTTATAAGAAGGCAAAATGTTTCTGATCTCCCGACACGTCGCGAGTCAGCATCCCATTTCGCATTTTCCGACTCATTTGTCGCAGCATCGAGGCTAAATGTCCCGATGATTCGAAAGCAAATGGCTATAATATATCGCTATGTATATACCTCGGGCGGGTAGCGACTACTGTTGCTGCAGGATACATGAGGTTCTGAAGACGCAATCTGCAACCATCGACGAACCCGCGAAAACCGTTTGTCGTCAGTAAGCCGTGGCGATAATGTACAAAGTTGAATGTCCGCAAGTGGTGACGATGAGTGACTAATTGACCTCAGAATCCTAGCTTTTATAACGGCAATTCTTCTATTTGTCATTTTGATCATAAAAATTGTCGAAAACGTAGTTGCATTAGAAATGACGTTTTATTTTATTACTATTAATTTCACCATTTTTGTCCATTTTCTAAAAGCTAAAACACTGAAAAGGTCCAAACTCAAATTCAAAACGTAGTGTAAAATATGCGCAATTTACAGCTATTAAAATTACACATGTATCTGTGATAACAGAAAGTCGGCGCTCAGCTTCATACATGTACAATGTGCAACTGTAGCCCAATGAGAAAACCTACATTGCGTGGCGTGCAGATAGGCTATATTTACTGCTTATGAATGTATATTGTATAGTCTTCTAGCGAATAGAGTCTTTAAAATTTTTTCACCAGACAAACTGTCTATCTGCTAATATCATAAATGACAGTGAGATAAAAGGCTGTAGCTACTGGCAACAGCAAGAACGCATTTAAAAAGAAAAAAACCAGCTATCGCTAAGAAAAGCCGACCGTACTGCCTACGTCCAAAGCCCAGCCTCCGATTTCCAGTCTCGAAAAAAAACTATTTGTCAGAGGTGAGACAGTTCCATTTTCATGCATGCTATGTCAACAAAACACTGTCTCAAAAACTACAATAAACGTTAGTATAACAGACATCGCACGTAGTCATTTTGCCAAGCGATATAATTAGCTACTGTTCTATGCACGTGGTCATCTCGCCAGGTGATATAAATAGCTACAAAGCAAATGAACAAGGAAAATGTCTAACGCAGGTTTTGCAAGTATTTTTCACAATAAATACGCCTTTCTCGGAAAGACACGCTACAGCCTATAAGCCCTACATTTTTTGTTGCAGTACTGACTTTCAAGGTCATTTAAGGCAAATGAATTTCACGTTATCTGAAAGCCAATATGCGAATTCCTATTAGTGATTAATAGTAACCTTGGCCGTATCTCTCACCGTTTGCAAGATACGGCCACTTATAGCTTTAAACATTTTATTCAAAACTGCTGCCAAACCGCTGCAGACACATGGTTACTATTGACAGCCTATAGAAAGTCGCTACCGCCCTATCCCATGATATTATTTTCGACCCTCTACGACTTACCGTTCACCCACAATACCGCATGGTTTGCTTATCATAGTGCGTTATTACCCTCCAAGGTCGTCCAAGGTCGCTTTATATATATAAAATTTATATGTCGTTTAAAAACCAGTATGCGACTTCCTGTTAGTGATCAATAACGACCTAGGCCCTATCTTGCGCTGTTTAGCCACAGTACATTCGTGACGGACAGACAGACAGACGACAACTCATGCCAATAGCTTGACCTTTACTAAAATACGGTCGGCTAAAAACGCATTGGCGACGTGCATGCAGCGGTGCCGGAGTGAGCGCCCACGGTGCAATGTCATTAGCAGGATAGATTGAATTCTATCCGAGGACGAGACTCCCGAGAGCAGACCTATAATGAAGTTCGGTTAATTGTAACGACGGCGGGCTACTTCATTACTTCTGCAAATATTCTTGGCAAGTTGTGTCTACGTTCGATATTGTAGCGATCTCTGCTTATTTATAGCATTGCAGTGTTTCGATATGCGGCCGTCTTATAGGCCGCATTACACATCTTGCTCGTCCTTCTGCCAGACAAACTGTAAAGTAAAAAAGCACGAAAAACCAACATTGCTGAGAACGTATAGCGGAACAGGAGTAACCAGTCTGTTTGTTTTAATTAGTTAAAACTTAAAATGGTTAAAGGTCAAGGTCACGGAAGTCATAAAACCGCAGCAAAATGACCATTCTGTTAAATCCTAACCACGTTTTTGCATGATGTTTTTCCTCCTGTGTCTCAAGCGTCCCAAAGTAACATTTTACGCTTTCGAGCACATAACAGATAGCTACCAGACTACACTTATCACATCTGTCAATCTAATTTTATTAACAGATTATTGTACAAAAATTCTTATTAAAACTGGTTTTTATATTTTGTTTACTTTACTGCAGTTGTCTTAAGTCTATAAAAAAAGTAACGGAATAAATGGCTGAAATTCGTAACGATTAACAAATAAGGTAGGAGTTGAAGATTTCAGTCACTTGACACGGTAACACTGCAAAAACGAAGATGACGTCGCTGAAATCTGCAGTCGATGCCGTAGAGACTGGGCAGAGTTGACATCGCAGCGTCGTGGAGAGGCATTTGACTTGTTGCTATGGCACAATGATGGCAGCGTACGCAGACGACGAGATATGGCTCGTCACCGCCTCCTTCTAGACGCAGCAGCAGCAGCAGCTGCAGCAGCTTGGCTAATCGCATCCGATTGGAAATCCTGATCGAACGATACAATCGATCGCCGGCGTTATCAATCATATCCGACGCGCATCGGAGGTCTACGGGTCTCAAAACTGCCGATCCGCTGCCGCTATTCCGAATCGGGAAGCCGTGAACGAATGAGCATATATTATATAAACCTTGCTCTGGCGATCAAAAGTCATTCGCGTCTGTTTCTGTCACGAGCAGTAGATGAATCAGAAATATCATTGTTGCGGGTGCGAAGCTGGGGTATAAAACTTGGCGTGATTGGGAGCGTTTTGTGGCGTTTTGTAGCGGTTTTGTGGCTATAAATTGTGGGACACCCGGAATCTACACATCTCAACGACGCATGCGCAGTAATCGCGCGCTTTGTCTTCCTGTTAGACTGGAGGTCACGAGCGACGTACACACAGGATCAGTCTCAGTTCGCAGGATATCGCATATTGATGTATGCGACATCTCCATTACACGCGTACCTATATTTTACGACTGTCGCAGTAATACAGCGAGGCGTTTCCTCCACCAAGATGTCGTCATAAGAACGATTTTACAACCGATTTCGCTTGACAATAAATATCCCGCGTTTGCAAATTAGGCCTACAACATGTAATCTCAGATTTATTATTTGGTTTAAATTATGAATAGCATAATAATTTTGTCTCTCTGTGGAGCAGATCGTCTTCTGTGCCCAAGATGGCAGGCGATATAACTGTAACGGGGAGAGGAGCCGTTAACGATTTTTGCGATATAAAGTAGCGATTCGAAACACAGACTTCCTTTGAAAAAACAAATCGACTAAATGCATCTGTTCGGATAGTGTATGTTAGCGTAGCAAATAGTTGTCATGAAATTCGTTGGAGATTGTACTAGCAAATTACAACAGGCTCTACAATACACAATAAATTTATTTGACCTAAAGGCACAAATGTTTCTAACACTCTGCGGCGTCGAAGTTAGTGAAAACAAACAGGAAATTATAAAACGTTCGAATAAAAAGTCGAAATTTTCGTTCTTTCAAATACGACTGTAACTAACAAAAAGTCTGCTGGTTGAATAATGAATATTTACTGTCTGATGAGCGACTGAGAACAAACGATCTGCCAATGCATGGACGTGCAGACATCAGCCCAGTTTGGTTGCTTTATTACAGTTAACGCTCTGAATAACGTAAAACAAACGCAGCCAGGAAAGATTTTTTAGAACTGCCTTTACCATAACATATGCACAATTCTAATGGGCAGTTCTTACAATTTTAGGTTTAGGTCGTTTATTATGTTTTGTGTTTCATAAACGTTTAACTTTTTGTTCCGTTATTATGTGTACGTGCAATTGTGCCTGGAAAGGCCGTCTACGAAATGTTCTATGTTGGGTGAGACGTTAAACCCTACTCACTTACTCAGCCAGAGAGAAAATAGAATTAGAACTCGGAAATGTAACAAATAATACATCAGTACTTTGAATGATTTATAACTGGGTACAGCGTTTGAAACAGAGAAATTCTGGCAGAGATGACAGTCCAGCCATCGAATTGCAGCAGACCATTTGAGACGTTATCCCCAACAGGGCAGTAATGATTCAGATAGTTAAATAAATGTTTCTTAGATTTACTATATTATATAAACACAGTAGTCTCCTGTAACAAACGTCGGCACCACATACCGCTATATTTTTCAAGTTTTTTCTCTGTCTTGTTTGCCATTGGAATGATGACGAGGCTGCTATATTCTCTCCACTTAATTGGCTCTGTCATGTACAAAAGTCACTGCTTCTTTGAAGTGTTTTTCTCTTGTGTCCATGTTTTTCTTTTACATACTCTATCTACTTCTTCGGTTGTCTTTCTTGGCTCTTCTCCCACTGATAAAACAATACAACATTCTTTGCTATGGTATGTAGAAAGGGTTAACTGAACCAAGGATGTCAAGGCGGTGGCGGATATGACGTCATAGCGAGGTGAAGTCGGAGCAACGGACTACGTCATCGAGCGGAAACGAGTATCTAGGGAAATAATCTGCTCTGCTCGTCGCCCTCCCTTCATCCTTCCCTTCGCAGTCGGCTGTCTGGCTAACTTCTCGGAGGAATCCGCTTCTCTCGTTCGACGGCGACGGCGTTTATTTCGTTGTACGATGCGTGTGATAGTCTGGCGCCGTTTGTCACGCGACTGCATGGCTGCATGTAGTCTCGATGAGTTATGCGCCAACTCCATCACTGCGATTTGTTGTCGACGTGTTGTACAACAAATCCGCAACAGATCAAAGTAAGCGGAATTTGGATTTTGTGTTCGCAGTTGGAAACGAACGTGCAAAAAATAAACAAGAAACAAAGTAATTCGACAAGAAACAGAGTTGCTCGCTTGTATTCGCCAGGTGGCAGCATCGACTGACGCTTTGTCTGCAATTTCCCCACAAATCTATTCTCCCCTGGGGCCTGGGACTCCATTTAACACAATGTGTCATTGGATCTGCGTATCGATGATATTCAGTCATCGTAATCAGATCTGGATCTGTAATCACAAGACGAGAGAGTGGATTATTACTGGGAATCTGACACTCGAGTATGCGCCTCCGATTAGCTCGCGATCTGACGCTATATAAATGTGTTTTGATTGATTGGTTAATCAACTGAGTACTGGCGAAGAAAGAAACGGCAATTTGTGTAACTGTAGGCTCTGTTACTTATAACACGATATGCTGTCATGCTGATCTAGTTGGTAGAAAACGCTGCTCTTAAGCTCGGAGGAATCCGCTTAATTTTCGTGGTTTTGACTATGGCTGCGTTTAAAGTTAAAGGTTGAGCGCAGCGGACGAGCTTGAACGCAACGTGCTGCGAAAATAATCTTTTTACGTGGCAGATGGCGTTCGAAAAATCAAAAGCAAACTACTGTATACTATGGCAATTGTTTCATCTAATTCGTTTATGTGAGCAGACAATAACTATTCGTTGCTTTAACTCGCTTGCACATAGGGGCCTACACCGTGTTCGGAAAAAACCTACAGCTTTCGTTGAATAACTGTAATAAATGTAAAGATATATTTTACATTTTTGTGGTTTACATTATCCCGATAACAGGTTTTAATAAAACATGCAGAATTTGCTTTCAAAATTTACTCATCAGTACGTATAGTGTTGAGGTAGGCCTAATTTTGTAAAACATTATCATCAGGATAATGTAAGCCAAAATTGTAACAAAATACGTTTACATTTGTTTGCGTTATTCAGGGTGGTCACTTTTTCTGGACACTGTCGCCGTAACGTCAAGGTCCAGAAACTAAAGAAGGGCCATGCCGTATCACATGCATTTATCACGATCTGTTCTTCTCTGTTGGCTGCAATAGCATGTCTGTTGAATCTTCGATTTCTGCGATGACGACGTTGTTGACCTCATCGATGTCGCCGAACGTAGAATATTTTACAGAGTACAAAAGTACTGCGTTGAAAAATATCTTATCGGCAAACATCAGTGTTGCCAAGGATATGGTTTTGACTAAACCATCCGGTTTTTAATTAGCAAGTGCAGTTAAAAATTTCAATCGCAGCTGGATCTTTAAACTGACAAAATAGTAAAAGTTTATTGCAAAAAAAAACAATAAGATTCACGTAGAAACCGACGTTTGGGACCCGACCATATACTTGGCAGCTTATAGCCAACACAAAGCAAAGAAAATAATTGCCAGAGTGACTATAAAAAAGTATCTCCCGAAGTCTGTCTATCGTTACTGTTCGCTGCTACCAAAAAATGTACCAAATGAATATGACTAATATTAACAAAAATTTTAGCTGTCGCTAGGGTCGGGCCGACCGTAGGTCTACTGGTTGTTACTGACTTTGAAGGTTATCCAAGGTCGATGATTTGCAGGTAATTTAAAAGCCATTATGCGACTTTCTATTAATGATTATTAGCAACAAACAGACGAACGGCAACCACGACAAAGGGCCGACCTTTAACGTGCGTCAAGTTAGGTCCCACATTTGACATTCGACATTCAACTTCTACTTTTTAGTGTGTGCAATTTTTGCGAATGTTGAATGTCGAACGTCGAATGTGGGACCTTACTTGACGCACGTCGACCTTTAAGCTTTCAGCTTAGCGGTCGGTCTAAAAATGCAGCTGTACGGTGCTCCCGAACACTTTTACATAAAGTGCAAAATATCGCATCAATAGTTAGAATTTCTTCGCCGGCAGTTAGTTCTGACTTTGCTTAATTTCGACAGTGCCGACCGTTTCTTTATAGACAGGAAAAGTTATTTTTGTCGTGCGTTGTAGTTAGTGTTTTGTGATTTATGGGAGAGCGCGCCGCAGTCGGTGCGTCCCACGTGAGACAATAATATGGCGAATCACTATATTGTAGTAGGTGTAGACGCTGGCACCGGCATAGTTGATGCGGTGGAGTCGATAAATACATTGATGTCGTCGTATGGTCGTCGCATGCAGTGGAAGTGCTGCGACTCGAGTGAGGCACGTCGTCGGTACCGTGCGCTCGGGTCGCGCGCCGCAATCAAACTTTCATGAGAATTTACCGGGGCCGTCTCTTTGACTCGCGAGTCGAAACTCGAGATAAATCGCTCCTCCGAGCATCACTAAAAGCGTCCATCGCGAGGGCGCCGCGGCCACCCAAGACATCTCGTCGTCGTCGTATGTCTTGCACGTCTGGCTTCTCCATGATTCATTAAATTACCTCAACGAACACGTATGGGAATTTGTACCGGAAAAAAATTAAGATGCGATGGGGATTACGCCGTTGCAAAAAGCGCGCCTCGCATGCACATTAGCCAGAGACAGGCTTCAAAATAGATTGTGGCATCAAAAACCTAGTCCAGAGACAAACTAGTAGGCTATACGGTGCTCAAAGTATTCATTATCTCCGCCAAGTGTGAACATAGTGAACACTGGAGGAGATTATGAGATTGGTCGTTCTGTCCGTCGTTCCGTGTGTGTGTCCGTCGGTGTGTTTGTTTGTGTACATGTACTTTGAAGCGCCATATCTCTTTAGCGGTGCCAGAGGTCGCCCAGGATAACCCATAGGAAGTCGACCACCGCGAGTCGAATGGTCACGTGACCGATGACGTCTTGTGACCCCAAAAAATCAAGGTCGTGACCCCATTATCTTTGAAAAACAAAAATACATGTAACAGTTACTATGCCATGGCTTGTCACAAATACATATGACGTTAACTATAGGCCTACAAAATATTCTAACATGTTAACTACCTACCACAATGTGTTGGTGAATAAAGATCATCATTATAATCATTATACGCGCTTTCTTTGTTTGTGCAACACTTGGCCTGTTGTTGACTTGACAGCGTATCCTGCGAGTAAACTAAAACATGCTTTCCACCAACGCAAGGCAAGCGACGCAAAAAATATCCCTCTCTGCGTGTATCGATCGTGCATTTTGGTGTTGATTTACTGGCGTTCCTGGCGTTTGTTGCGTATACTTTTCTCGTGTTGTATGAGACGTCACTTTTCGTTTTCTTGATTATTGTTGATAATTCGTGAGAATTGTTGCAGTTACGAGATGGGATCATGTTGTTCCGAACTGAGAACACGGTTTTATCATGCCAGAGTGGCCAGACGTATATATTTGCTAGCAGATGCTGCAACTTGGTATGCTGGCGAACTTGGTATTGTCCGGTTTAATGACCTAAACGAATGAGTGGACATGCTTCGACGCCAGTTTGTGTCTGAATTGTGGCGTTGTAAAGAAATAAAACGACATGCTGCTGAGGCTCTTTGCGTATGAATTGAAGAACAGTGACATCGCTGCTTACGAGCCGACTGCATGCATCGATTAATCACCTCGCTATGTAGTTTCTTTGAGTCGACGAAAGCTAACTGAAGGAAATGAATAATGGAGTCGAGACTCTTGAACGAAACTTAGTAGAGTTGCAGTAGTTCCATTATGTAAACGGCACTATAAAAACCATTCTTTGAGTAGGCCTACCCGATGGTTAGCATCAAGAGTTTGGATGGTTGGCGTTGCGAAAACCAGCAACATGCCATGGTTCACTATGCGGTCTATCTGAGATGCAGCAAAGCCGCAGTCGGCTGCGGACGTCGGACGTCGGTGGTTTTATCATTTCTCGGCTATGACTGCGCGGACGGTGCCCGATAGCAGCTTATCGCCGGTCCCAGGCTGTCGCTGGTCTGCCTCCCGCCGTGCCGCTCGCTCCCCCATGGACTAGCTGCAATGACAAGGCATCATTGCTTGCTCGATCTGCACTGTAGGCAGTAGGCACTGTAGTCCGCGATCGACAAAAGGAAAAATGATAGTGAAACGTTACGGCGACTAGTTTTCACAAAACAAAACAAAAAACGAAACAACTGCAGTTAAGCGCACGGGTTAAGTCGCCGGCACAACATACACCTACACACGCTATTATCTGTTTCTCCATCTGCTTTTTCTCCAGGGAAACGTCGTCACCTAAGTTCGTAGGCTGTCTTTGTTATGTGTTTCTTCGGCAAGAACTATTATGTGGTAAACTGGTAGGCCCTAGTCGTTGAAAAGACGCGTTTTTGTTTAGTAGTAGAATTTTTTCTTGTTATGAGCCACCATATCGTACCACTCCCAAGTCCAGTTGAAAACTACTTCATTGTGTTATCATTTCCGTTAAATATTCGCGTCGGTCAAAGGCATCAATCTCGGCATTGGTATTAACAAAGTACACGTATAATATTCACCTGTCAAACTGTGAATGTGATGCATCATCCCAGAGCAAGCTACATGTACCTGCGGGCGGAGAAAGGGCGCCATGGCCCGCGGCAGAATCGCCGTCAGTATACGAATACACATGAGCGTTGTTTTAGTGCATTAAGATGAGGAGATGAACTATTTTTGCTTTAGAATGTTCAAATTTTTGATATGCTAATTGCTGATGGAGTTTGTTCGATTGAAAACAAGACAGGTATACGTTGCTGGCATTTCATCAATCTGCGACACCCCTGCCGCGGACGACAGCCATACAGTTATGCTTTGTTGATGCTGTAGCTATAGGCAAAATAATAAAAAAATCGTGGCACAACAAAGGCTATAACAAATTATATCTTGGTTATTTTTCTTTACCAAGTACTCGGTAAATATAAGTCCGGAAAACATAGCCCTATTTCTATGCTCTCGAAGATGAAATGAACGCGCGCTTGCAGCGCAACTTCTGTATGGCTGATCTCTAACTGATTCTGTCCCGAACAAGTTTATCTGCCTCGATTAATTCCATGGGTCTTATCTTCAAGCAGTCTTCTCAGATGTGATCTATCTATTTTTGGAATGGTTGTTTACCGGCAAAAATCCGCCCCGCCTGGCGGCCGCCCGGGCAAAAAGGATTTTTACCGGTAAATTGTCGGCTGGGTGAGACTTTTCTGGGGGCGATCCTATAATGGGACATCGGCGAGACAGTGGACAGTGGACAGTGGTCAGTCGCCTGTGGTCACTCAGACAGTCGCCGGACAGTGCCACCGTGACGGAACGCAATTATGTATCGCAAACAACCATGCAGACTTTCACACGAACTTGCAGACATACGAACACAATGACAGCCAGACAGACAGACCAAGAGACACAGATGAAACGAGAAATAAATCTAACGCAAATGTCAGTTGGCTGGCAATTTGTCAACCGACCGATGAACGACAATTCCGTTTAGTCTTTCGTCGTCGGATCGACGGCTTGTCACTGTTCGGTCTGGTTCCATGGTGCCGCCGTCAGTTTCAGCGATTATCAGTTCCACTGGTTCGAATTTTTACTAATTCAAGAAACAAGTCTCGATAATTCTACCATAAGGTAAACAAAATCACCCCACCAGTTTATAATGCAAAGCTTGGTATTGTCATTGCGAGTTGTCCGTTCGTCCGTCTGTTTGTAGCATAGATGTATCGTATAGCCATGTAGGCTGGGCTACTTGCACAAAAATAGTTTACACGGTCTTCGCTCCTTGCAGCACCAGCATCGGCGACTTAGTTCTATCTATAGCGAAACATCCTTACACTTCGGGTGGAAATTGAGTGCAGTTTAGTTACGTATCACCAACACAACGCGTGACATCACCTGGAACTAGCACGACTGTAGTCGCTGCACGAGCGTAAACATAAATAAATGAAGATGATGATTCACTCGAGGGACGTATATGGCGGGCGGACGCTATATTAGCTTTCCGGGGCGCCTGTTGGAGATGATGATTGTCTGGTAAAACCTCCACGTCCCCGTTCCCAGTGGAGATGATTACGGTAGGTAGAAGATGAGACCGAATAGATTGACTCAACTGATCTCGAAGCATCCGACAGCTGGCGGATATCTGGCGGATGTGGGAGAGAGTCAACGAGCAAACGACCGTCATACATAACCGGCTAATAGGCCTAACGATTTTGTCGCTAACGGCTACTTTGTGAAGCTCTTTAATATAAACGAGGTAAAGATCTCAAAAGCTATACAAGATCATTTTGCATTTCAACTATCTAGCGTCAAAGCATAGCAAAAAGCAATACTAAATTTTCGGACACCGTTGGTTAACACGCTGTCGTAATTTATTATTGCACATTAGGGTCAAAATTCTAACATTTCACTTAAGCAGTACTTTTAACGTTGTTTTTACTAAACAACCATAACCACTAACCGTTGTAATTTAAGCTCGTGTTCAGCTTGTGTAAAATTCACTAAAAACAAATAGCTTAAATTTAAAAACAATTGGTTACATCAATATTAATTGTTTCACGTGTTGATCAAATAACGATAAATGTACGGATGCAAAGTGCAAAGTAAGTAATTGAACACGGGGCATCGGCAGCGATGTAACTATACTGCTGTCACGGCGACTCACTTGTAAGGCCCATTCCACACCGCCGGACAAAGTTGCATGAGACAAAGCAGACGTCGTGTGACTGTCGCACTGACCTGACCCACTTAGCGCCGCTTGGCCGATCGCAACGATCAGCTTAGCTGCTAACTGAAATGGGTCAGTTGACATATCACAGCCAATCAAAGCAACCAGATGTCAGAAATAATTTTTGTAAACAAAATCAGACTACGAATGTAACGGATGCTTAATCCAGCAGATAGGGATAACCAGCTTAACTTAAATAACTGCAAATTTTTGACATCAAAACGGTCATTAGAATCGCACATATCAACATATTACTAATTACTACAAATAACACGAGTAGGCCTATGTCTCAAACAGGTCTATTATTTGAATACAATAAAACACTAAGTAAATGGAATATTATTTACAGTGCACAATGTCAGCTAGCGAGCGGCCGAATTTTGTCATAATTCAACATTATAGTTTTTTTCTTGTGCAGCTTGCAATTTATTTGTTATATGGACTCCTAGGCTGAGTACGAGTAGCATCGTAGAAAATCTAGATGATTACGAAGATGTCGGATAATGCGTATTTATGATTTTTTTGCAAAATGCTGGCTGCAACAATTATTCAATATACGCAAAAAGATGCATAAAAATATACAATACGACAGAGAGGTGGACAGTAACGAAAACGGCAACGAAACCCAAGTAACGTATCTAATTCATTCTGTCGCACGCATTGTAAACAAGCATACAGCTGTGTTGTTGCCAATAAACGAATATTTTCCTTATAATCCTATCTATTTCTATATTTCTACATTTCCTCAATGCGTTTCCGTGGCATATGAGGTATGAAATACAGTTGATCTACATTAGAATGACATCAATACAGGGTCGCCACTGTCGACGTTGCGTTTTGTTTCGCGTCTTGTGAGAAACTGTTTAGAATTGAAGACACGATCTTCGCGCCTCGTCTCCCGAGCTTTCTACGCCGGCGCGCCGGCAAGACACGACGGTGTGAAACGGGCTTTAGCCGCCTGATTTACGACGACAAAAAGCAACGACGACAACGACGTATGTGCCATCACCTTGAACCGCCCTCGTAATCAGCTAATGCTTCGTCAGGCGGTGACCTATGATTGATAACCGGCAGCACTCGCCTTAACGATGCAACGAAACCAACATATCCTTTAACACCGAACAACTCGCAGTTCGGTGATAAAAGTATCCCAAGAACATTGTTGCCGTAAAAATAGTCAATTTTTTTAAACATCGCACCAATTCGGTGCTGATTGCAAGAAAAGTCGGATCAATGTACGCAATTCTTTCGCTGGACAGTAACAAAGTTACTTTTGTGCATTTTGAAACAGAAATGGTAACTGATGATGCTTATGCGAAAAAGGGCAAGCAAGCTGATCTTAGAATACGTCCTGCATCGACTGACGGAATTATCGTGCATAACGCTGCCTCGCATCGATCAAAGCAGGAGTGTTGAAAATTTCAGGAACCGACAATGACGGGCCTGATTAAGATAACGTATGACGTACGTTGGCGTTGACGTCATGACGAACGAGCAAACGAGCAACAAACGCTGTTTGAAAATGTAAGAATCTAAAAAGCGGGCGAACTTTCGTCGCTATAGTGTTTGACCAGATTGCTGCTACAGTTTTTAACTTGGCGTCTACATTTTAGCACAGCCAGAAAACTCGATCAGTGTTAGCCACGACCCACGCTGAAAGTCGAAATTATTCTCGGTGTATAACAACGAAAGAAGCCATTCAGGCGAGCTGCTGTAGCTGACGTGGAGCAAAACGGCGGCATCTGGCATTGCTCGCGATCGGCGGGTCCGGGCGGGAATGCGGCCCGCACCGGCACGCACCGGTGCGGGCCGCTAAATTGGCGACGAAATGCGGCGCGTTTATTCGCTCGACAGATTAATGGAAGGAGCGCCATCGATCATGCTCGCCGTCGTGGTCCAAGTCGGCGCCCACCGGCCGTCCTGCCGTCTTATCGCAAATTATTGCAGCAGCCGGCATTTAATAATTTCTGTGCGTCGCGGTGTGCGTTCTTCATCGGCCAAACCGTCGGCCCCAGCAGCAGCAGCAGCAGTTATGAATGCAGCAACGGCGGCGGCGCAGCGAGCAGCCTCCTCGCTTCAGATAAAGAGCACGCGGTGCGATTTAGTAAGGTAACTTAGCAGCGCGGCGACAAACCGAACGACGGAAATAGAAATCAGCACTAGTAGTCGACGCTCAACGTTCTCAAAATCTAAGTATTTTGAGATAAGATATACAACAATTTGTCAATTAATTGTCGTAAACTATCTGCTGATACTTAGTTCTAGCTATACGCCTAGGTCACCAGCACGTAGCCAGTCTTCAGTACACGGTGGCCCACAAAAAAACGCAACATTTATTGTTACGGTAACTTCGTTAAATGTTGATCGATTTTAGTACTAAAACTGCAGAAGTTTACGTCAAGTTTTTTTTTAATGCTGCATGCCAAAAATTATTAAAATCGGCCAATGTTTCACGGAGCTATTGAAAAAAGTGGCACGTTTTTATGGACCGCGGTGTCGAGGGTAATAGTGTTTTTGCTCAGTTCAACTGCCAGCGGCAATAACAAAGAATATTTAACTGCTGTATTTAAATACTGACCGTAGTCATGTAAAGAATTTCTTTCGGAACATTTTGCTGAAAACCGCATGACTCTATGACGTACGGTTGCAAAATTATGGTGTCATTAACTTTGTGCCGTTTTTTTGGACCACCCTGTATAAGCTCGACCGTTACTTAAGTACGGTCGGCTAAAAATCACACATTAATATTGGTAAGAAAGGCTAATCATAATCGAGACACATTTTTTAAAGTTATTGCAAAAATAGAAGTGTCACGTTTGTATCGACTGTACGCCGGAGATGGTGATAAGATATTCGTTTTTTATTGTCTGTGAGGTGTTTGTGGCCGTTGTGTTTTACCTCCAACTGATAAAAAAATTATCGGATTTGTTCAGTGCTGAAATGTGTACGCCACCGCAATTTTACACGGACAAAAGCACACACGTATGAGTAGTAATGGCAGATTTACAGAATTTACTAAATTAGTTTCGGTTTCGAGTTTTGTACGTTATAGCTTAACTATTGGAAATTTGTTCGTTCGTTTTTGCGTATTGTCCCTGCAGTGTTAAGCGTATTTATGTGATTGATTCGCTAGATAAAATGTTACTGTAGCCTACTGATAACTATTTGCAAAAAAACGGAATAATTATTTTTAAATTTTTCAGTTCGCGCGAAGTAATGTTCGAAAGTTTGTGATGACTTTAGTCGATTAAATATCTTTTAAGCTTTTGTTTGGCTTCAGCAGATAGTGCAGACATCGGTTTTCATTACGAACATTGAGTCGGAAAAATCGTTGCGCGAGTCGCTCTCGTCGATCCTCCAGCGTATCAGCTTCAGCAATCATAGAAATCCACTATAAAGAGTGGGCCAAAAAAGTAAGCTATTGCACTTTGTCCGTATTTTTGCTAAATATTAATCAATTTTTTAAACATTTTTTTCATTAGTGGACTCTCTAAGAAATTTGTTACTCGATGGCATGCACACCACACTTATTATGTCGTTACGCTACCTTGTAAAATATAAATATCAAAAAACATACAATATCTACAGATGGACAGAAGGTTTAATGGTAAGTCTTTGAAGTATTTAACTTAATTGTTAAAATATACGTTATAATCAGTGCCAAAAACATTGGAAAACATATTAAACATTTTTTCAAATAATTTGAACGATTTTACTTTGCACTACTTTTCAATGTACACTAATGCTGGTTGATGGCTGCAATCTTGCTCAGTTAACTGCATGAGCATACAAAGTAATTTTTTCAATTGTGCAACCCTACAAGCTGTGCACTATTTTTTGAAAGATGAAAACTTACTCTGTTGCTACGCCTAAACTTTTCTGACATTTATTATAATTTATGTTTAATATTTTACTTAAATAATTTACAAATTAACCACTCGACCTTATTACCATTTGCAGATATCGTACGTTTTTAAATATTGATATTTTACAAGGTAGTGTAGCAATAAAATAGGCGTGTGTGCATGCCACTGAGTAGTAAATTTCTTTCTGAGTCTACTGGTGAAAAAAATTGTGAAAATTGGTCAATATTTTGCGAAGATATGGAAAAAGTACAATAGCTTACTTTTTCTGGCCTACCTGTAGTCTAAGTGCGGATAAACTGTAGGCTTATTCCCAATGAAATAGGTACACATTATTAATTACTGTATGATTACATCCGGCGGTAACGTATCACAATGACGGTGCTGCTGGCGACGACTGATAATAACGTTGATGATGATTATGCTGCTGCTGTTGCTGCTGCTGCTGCTGCTGCTGCTGATGATGATGATGATGAGATGATGTTATTACTCTGCAGAGGACAGTCGAATGCATTCAAGTTTAAACATTTTTTCCAGTTGTTGACTGAAATTTCTGTCGTGGAACTGAGTAAGATTCGGCATTTCTTTTTCGAAATGTTGCACAGCGTGCAGAAAGGTGGCTAAATCAGCATGGTGTTCAGCATGGTGTAGTGACCCTCACTGTTCGTGTTTTTAGCTTTAGGCCTACCTAGGTTTAGTTTCTCTTTGTACATATATTATTCTGTCTTCTCTGCTTTATGTTACACTGCACTGTGTGAATTGAAATAAATATATAACTATAGTACCCGTTTGTAACTGTCTGCGCGAGCGCCACCATGTCACTGACATTCGGTATTGTATACACGCAACGGTGCACTAGGCTACGTCACTCTTCTGGCGTATTACATTTACCTGTCAGTATATCTGTATGTCTGCCTGCCTGTCTATTTGTCTGTCATTTCATTTGTACTACCTGAGTGGTGAATAAACGTATATATAAATGTATCTTGTTACATTGTATCTTGCGGTTCTCGCTGTCATCGTCCCGTGGAAACTGGAAGCACGCTTCTGCATGCGTGGTCGAAGATGAGGTTGCGTTCACCCACATTCCTCTAGTCGCTGCAAACAATGAACGAAACGCGACGATTGTCCGAATGCCGGGTGACTGATGACGCTATTTTCGCCGCGCATGCGTGAGTGGATGCAAACAGAAGGCGGCGAGCGGCGCCGGGCAGCTTTTTTTCTGTCGAGATGAGACGAAATGTCGGCTGGTGGGTGGTGGGTGCGCATTGCAGAAGATGGAGCACATCACGTGCAATGTACGTACCTACGGGATTCAGCGCCAACGCGTGACGTCATCGACGTTCAGTAAAGCTCTCAGTCGTCTCGTCTCATTCCGCAGCGCATCTTCAGTCAGTTCACGAACCCGTCTCAACCGTTTAAATCCCAGTTACCCAAAGGCCAAAGGACGAACGGCTATTTTACTGACCGCGTTAACGGAAACGATACGTGCAACTGGCACACATTATAAAACACTGACTGGCAGCCAGCAATTATAACAGTGTCACGGTAAAACAAACCAGTAGGAAATTTGACCATTTTCCCATTTCATCTTCTCTATCGCAAATGAGAACTAACTAAAAATTTGGGGCAAAGCCCAACGTGAGTCCGCCCGGGGCCCTAAGTCCGATTGGGGGAAA
>Ga0056128_1000818_pt1 | contig 31225 bp, 13 predicted proteins | sample WorMetLIZISLAND2_FD_71113 | JGI IMG/M metagenome (GOLD analysis project Ga0056128, IMG submission 71113) | Marine gutless worms symbiont microbial communities from Max Planck institute for Marine Microbiology, Germany - Olavius geniculatus... ...
GCATTATAAAATTCGGCCTAGTACTGACCATCGTGCAAAATTTTGCGCCGGTCGGCCCACGCATCTCGGAGATTTCGCGAGTGGAAAAAAAACATCATGCGTAAAACATAAGTCTTTCCGAAAACTATCGTTTTCAGGCGCACTAATAAACATGAAACGAGAGATACTGAAACAGACTGAAGTACATTAATGTAACCCAAAACGTAAAAAAATCCAAAAACTGACTAAAATAAAAAAAATAAAAAAAAGAAATAACGAAAACTAAAGATGTGAAAACCGAATATAAAATAACAAAAAGTCTAGCTGTCGCTAGAGAAGACGCGCTATACAGTCTATGCAGTTCCTGTTGCGGGCCTACTGAGGCCAGTTTTCTTTTAAAAACGCACATTTTTCTACCCCTCCAGTCAAGTCCGCATTTCAAAATGTTTTCCTTGTACTAGATCGCTGAAATTTTGCTTGATTATGTTTAAGACAAAGGGCTAAATATTCGTGTAAACGTTTCTTTTTACCTACGACTTAGAGTTTAGCCACAATACATCTGTTACAGACGACAGACGGAAGACAGACGGTCGGACGACAGCAATGCCAAAGACGCCTACAGCATAGCTATAGCTGTCGCGGGTCAAAAGCCACAAGCGAGTCAGTCCGACAGCTGCAAAGTCAGCCCAAGAAGGGAGAGCGAATGGAGGACTGTAGCCGACTCTGGCTGACTTTCATGCAGTGACTGACACTCCAATAATCTGTGTGAAAGTTAGGCCAGTGTGGCTACGGCTTCCACTATCATCAGATCAACTTAACATTTTAACCTCAGCGGATGGAAAATGATTAGTAGCTAAGTAGCTTACTGTTTACTCGTTAGCCAGTTTGTTTGTGGCGTGGTTTTGAGGGGAAACTGTTGAAATTTACCTGAAGTATGATATATGTGTTCGTTTTGTATTAAAAAAGACCACTTGCATAAGCAATTTGTATTATCCTGAATTTCTGTTCACAACGTATGATGCAGACAGCGACGCAGACTGTAATAGAATGCAAAACTGTTATGCTGCAGCCTGAGCCTAGCAGCACGAACAGGCAATAGGATACTAGTAGCACTAGTCTGGTCTATCATAAAAGCTACAATAAGTTCGTCAAAAAACTAAACCATGTCAGTTCAGTTCAGGTCAGTTCAGTTACGTCGCTTTGTACGCGCATAAATCCGCCTGTCGTCAAGTCAAAACTGTAGATGAACTAATAAAAAAAACGTAAAGTCCTTCCCGAGTCTTATAGCAAAATGTGTTCAAAATACACGTGAATTGCTGGACGTTTGCTGGATCGTGTAAACACTCCATTACGGCCCATGGGGCGGAGCTGATCTCCGTTTCCTAAGGCCCTAAGTCAAACACCAGTTTTTACACTGCGAGACCACGGATACGCGGCCAGTGTATCGCGCGGTGTGCCTGTTTACGTCCCAGCGGTGAAGCCGGTGTTACCAAATCATACTGCTTGGTGACAGAGGCACATGGGTGTGAACAACTTGCCTAAGATCGTTACCCAGCAGTGTCCCGGTGCGGAGTCGAACCTGCGCCTCTGAGTCACCTTAGGATTACAAGTCTGTTACCGTTAGACTACCGAGCCACAAAAGACGAGCTAGAGTCAGTATTAAATCATTGTTTTCTGTTGCCGACTGACGTCTAACAAGCAGATATTGCATAGCGCAGTGACACTCGCATGTAATAACCTAACGTTCTTTCTTCCTCATAACATCGTCTTAGGCCCGCGTCTTTTCTTTCATTCTTTCCGTGTCCAGGTCCGATGAGAGCCACTGCGGGGTCCGGGAAACAATTTTCGCGGGGTGGTGTCTGGAAAGCGGGCTAGAATACTGAATACATTCATTTGTCTAAGAAATAGTCAGATTTGTTAACAAGTCGTCGCAAAATAACTGACAACTGAGGTAAATAGGCCTAATTCAATTCGTACGTTCGGTTCTGCTATTAAAGATGGGCCTCACTATACGAAATATATTTTTGTGCGATGGTGGGGCTCCCCAAAAGTCACGGAGCCAGAAAAAAACTTCTACCCCTCTCGGCGGGTTTGTCTGTGTTTCGATAAGTCGACTGCTGATCAAGACGGCAAAATACGAAAAAGAATCAGCAACCTTTTCCCTCCCGGATAGAACTCTCCCTTGAAACAAAATCCGCCCTTAGACAAGAAGACGAAACTCCATGAATACGACCTAACGCCAAATTAAAACAATAAAGCGGGAAAGTGGCAAAATATAAGAAATATTGCGATGCTAATATTTATTATTACGATGTGCGAAGTACGTGACGCAAAAATTTCTATTGGAAACTTGAGTCGTGTACTTGTTTACCAACAGCGCCATAATAGATAGCCCCTGCGAGGCGGCCGCCCTTTTCATTTTTCTATCCCTTTTCTTTCTTTCCTCACTACTTTTTTTCTCTATTTCTTTTATCCTTGTCGGCCTACAGTGGCTTGGGGCATGTGGAGGTGCCAAGGACAAAGTCCTCTCCTTTCTTAATTTTAGTTTATCGAAAAAAATTTTCTTCTTCCGAAATTTGCATTTAAAGATACAAAATGTTGGCTTGTGTATGTACATTTACTAGAAAGATTTTGCGTAAAATTAAAATTTTAAGTATTCATAAGTTTTTTGTCGGAAATTTTCGGTTGTGTGTCAAAATAAATGCAACTTTGTACTTCCCCAATTTGAAAGTCAATACACCGTCGTCTATTATCAGCCAGGTGCGCTTGGCGTATTTAAAATCCTCAACTCGGTTTTGTTTCATTAAAAATTTGTTCGATTTAGAGTTTGACGAAACCGTTTTATAATTACATTTCTTGAAAATGAACAATATTTTTGATTGACAAACTATTTTGTTAGCAACTTCTATTGTTTTTTTTCTTCACAGCAAACACCCTGTTGGTGGCATGGTTTAGCGGTAATACGTTTCATCCGATCAGAAAAGTTATTCTACGACGGTCTTGGTTAGTAGTTGGATGGGTGACTGCCGGCGGGCAGGTAGACCATCTCGGTATGTAACTAGCCGCCTATGTCAACTCAGCCTTCCATCCCTCCGGGGTAGGTAAATCGAGTACCGGCCTATCTGGCTGGGGTTAAGGTGGGGCGTGTTCACCTGTGTCGGGTGGCAGGTAACACGGGCTGTGGGTAACGCTCCGTAGCTCTGAGATGAGTTTTTTTATGAAGAGCTATGGCATTTAACCATTTAATTCAGGCAAGAAGTTGTTTTATTGTATGTTCGTTTATGTGACGTTTTTTCAGTAGCCCTATTTTTTCTGAGTTTTTTTGAGCTTTTCTGTTTCTTTATATCTCTATAGCGGCACTGTGCCGATTGCTGGTCTTGTGTCGTAGTATATGCATGCGTGTGCTGCGACAGCATGAAATATAGAAATTTGCGTCTGATTTAATAACGCACGCGCACCGCTGAAACCCGTAGACTTCTGCTGTAACCGTAGCTAGATTGCGTAAACAAATTATACGGCATACAGAGCGATTTAACTGAACTGAACTGAACTGACATGGTTTAGTTTTTGACGAACTGACCAATGGGCAAGCGGTAACGTATTACAGTGGGCACGCTCACGTACGCGCCGACCAATGCCCAATGGGCTCACCCTGCTTGAACAGTGTTGAGTTCGTCAAAAACTAAACCGTGTCCGTTCAGTACCGTTAGGCTACGACTCTCTGTACGCATCTTTAGATGAAAAGAAAACTCCGCTTCTTAACCACGACAAACTAAAGTGACTCGATCTCATGGCGGACAGACTACCACTTCAAACCAAAATATTGCGCTTTTGTGCATCAAATTATTATATATTATTAATTATTATTATATACCGTAGCACCGTCGCCGACCTTTTATACGTTAGTCTTACTGTGGGTGTGATTGATAGGTCTTTATTATCAACGGTGATCGTGCGTGGTTACCGGAAGTACAATTCACTCGAACCAACCGGAAGTAGTTACTTATGTTGCGGAAAGTGCATACGACCGACGTGTGACAAATAGGCCTATCGGCGGAATTCCAATAAGACGTAATTATTTAAGACGAGGTCACGAAATCGACTTCGATATTGAGACCACCATGCACAGCCGGTAGCTGCTACCAACCGGAAGTTCAATTCTGTACAAGTCGGATAAAAGAACGGCACGCGCGGGGAATTGTGTGACGTTTTCTGTCCCGCAATGCGCGGTCCTTGATGCGCCGATTGACGATTTGTGTACACAGCGGGAAAATATTTTATGAGTGAGACATTGGGGCTAATACAGCACCAAAGACTGTACTGATCTTCACTTCATGTACATCGTGGGCGGCTTCAGAAGGGAAGCAAAAGGGGGCAGCTGCTACACGTGCCCTTGCCCCCCGTCTGCCTCCCCAATAAAAAAATGATGGTGACAAAGTGCCATCTGGCATCCCATGGTGTGGCTTATTGAACGTTATTTCTGAAAGACAACGCAAATATCTGTAATTTTAGCGTTTTCAAAATTTAAAAAGCAGGCAAATATGCAGCTTTCATTGAACGTCTAAAAGCTAAATAAAGTGTTTTAGCTTCAGGGGGCCTTCCCCCTAAATCCTCAACCAAGGGCTCTGCCCTCGTACTCCGCTACATCTTTCTCGTAAACACAACAACTAAAATAAGATCAACATTTGGCCCAGACGCACACACAAAATTATTGCCCCCTGTACCGTGGTTCGTGCCCATGGATCCATTGCCCCTCAGCTTCAGATTCCTGGCGCCGCGCATGATGCATTTAAAACGTAGCACTTCACAAATTCACAATTCTCCTTCCGTGTCATGGCGATGCAGTAAAGCACGCACGCTCGGAGAGCCTCCGAACCACTTTCGTTTGGTATCCAAGGTGCCTTAAAACTTTCCATAGCCTTCTCCTTTTCATAATAGGTACTCGTCACAATACCCGCTAAAAGGTAGAGGGAGGGTGGTCCGGGCATCAATCTGGCATCCACCGGAAGTGGTCCTACAGCACGCGCATGCGTACACGTAGCCTACGTGTGACGATGCAGACCTAGCTGGCTAAGACTCACAGGTTCATTCAGTTTGGTTCGGTCTAAATGAACTTCACCGTGAACGGCCTGCTGCTGGCTGGTCCAGTGTGTAATTGAATTTCGCCGCTGGTCTAGATTGATGCTGCGTTAATTTCATGTGACGCGAAAAGCAAAGACCCAAACACACAATGACTGCCTGCTATAGAACCACCTACGCGCCGCCACGTCCTCCTCTTAGCTACTGCAATAAGTAAGTAAGCAAGTAAGAAAACAGTACTTCCTGACGTGCTGCTTTTTGAAGAAATTTTGTCACCAATCTGCAGTAGGGCCTAATGGAGAAGCAAAGTAATAAAAGCTAGCGAAATAAGTAAGTAACAATGTAGTTAAGTAAGTCAGTTAGTAAATAAAAAGACAAGTTAGCGGAGAGCGGATAACCAAGATAAAGCTTCACTTGTGTAAATCCCTAACAGTGTCAGGAAAAATTACGCCTTTAGCTAGCCGACTAACAGAATGAGTAAGTAAATAAATAAGTAAGTAAGAAAGCAAGTAAGTAACCAAAAATTACTGGATAAAGATTCGCTTGTGTGAACAGTTGGGATTTCATAACATGCAGCCGTATTGGAGCGCTTAGAGGCGACATTTTGTTTTTAACCCGCAGCAGTGCAGAAGCAAATCAATTATAGCCAGCGAAATAACTACATAAATAAGTAAGTAAGTAAGTAGGTAATGTGCACTAGAAAACTACGCGCCGCCACGCTGCAGGTTGCCGCCGCTTCTGACGTGTTTGCGACCTGCGTATACGCGCGCAAGACTCTATTCAGATGGATCCTCGTTGAACGAAGCGGCGATGTGGTCACGGGATTGCGGGAACTGAACTTTCTCAGACGACTGGACATGACGTCACTTATTGACGTCACTGCAGAATGCCAATACATGAGCTTGTCGAAGACTGCAGCGTCTGCAGTATATATCAGTCAATCAAAAAAATAACCACTTACAAAAGTGACCAGTGGTGTACAACACACCAAAAAACTAAAATAAAACCTAAGGATAACGTACAAAAAGTAAAAACTACTCAGAGATAAAAAGCTCGCTGAAACAGTAAAGTTTTTAAGTTTCGTTTGAATGACGCAGTGTCAGATGTAGGCCAACTTTGTTTGATTGTGAAAAATAGCTGAATGTTTGAACTTTTTGACGATCAGAGATCGACAAGAATTGTGATGTAAATAGTATTTATATAGTTTATAGCTGACCCCCCGGTACATAATTTGACACTGTTAGAAAGATTGAGAAAACAGTTGGGTGTATCAACCTCCCAACACTCGGCGATTCGAACACAGGCCACGAACCACAAACCGCTGATTTAAACGTAGGAGAAGGACGTGCCAAAAGACAGGAATGAAATGAAACAGAATAAGTTCTATTGGTCGGCCTAAGTTTATTTCATTGAAGTTGAGTTTTCACAAGAAACAATTCGAATGCTGTATTTACGGCATATTGGTTCATTACCACAAGTAGCGAGAGAAGCAGAAAAAGGACAATTACCCTTCCCCCTCCGCTCTAAATTTTGCGTTGTCGGGAAATTTTTTTCTTGTAAGCAAATTATTCTTGTTGGCCATGCACAGTAGGCTAAATCCAGCTAGCGTTCGACAGGCTGCCTGCATCCTTGCCGTTGCTAGGAGCGGAATTTCAAACGCGGAAATCGTCCCAGAACGAAGGAAGCAACACAGTCGGCGCGGCAATGAGCTAATATTCACCCCCTTCCGGTATAGCCTAGACCGTAAACTATACTGGCCAGTTTCAGTCCCGATGAGGGTAGGAGGCTGAGTTGATATGATCAAAAAGAAAGAAAAAAGCAACATACTGTGCGGCAGAGAGCTGACAGTTTTGTCATAAGCCATCGTCCGCGTAGCTTAGATCATAAACTACCGGTCAGGTTTTTCCCTCTGGGGATAGAAAGCTGAGTTGTTCGCATGACAAGAAAAGAAGCTATCCTGTGCCAATAAGCCAGGTTAATATTTTTTGGTCGCGGGCTTTTACTCTTATAGCATAGAGCGTAAACTGCAGGTCAGTTTTTGAGGGTAGGAGGCTGAGTTGGTCGGATGGAAATGAGCTAATATTCATGCGTGCGTTGAGAGTGGTGTTGCGGTCCATGCATTCCTCCACACTGAAAACACACTCAACGTACGATCTCTCTGTCCGTCCGTCTGTCCGTCTGTCTACGCTACAAGCCGTGATTCTTGCCCGTCCTTACACAGTATAGACTGCATGGTAGAGTTTGTGTTACATCGAACGCGGTTAGTAGCGGGATGGTTGAGCCTGATTCTTGCTCGCTAGCTGACCACTTGACGCGTGCCGCTGCTCTGAGTGACATGCTGGGAGATTTTACCATCGTGCACTAAGGAGCCGTACCACCGACGCTTATTAAAGCCTACGTCACATTTGACATCGTGGCAATTAAGGCACAGAAAGAAGGCAGAGTCCCCACTTCCTAAATATTAGCCTGTCGAAAATGTTCTTGTCGCATTTATCTGAATAGTTCTTCTTAAAATGCAAAATTTCGGACTGGAAATACTTCATTTAAAATAAATCTAAAGGCAAAAATGCTAAATTAAATTAAATTTTTAAGCACCTATAGTCTCTTATGACAGAAAGTTGCAGCTTTTTATCGAAAAGTGCTGCCTGTTATAATACAGTGATTTAAATAACATTTTTAAAGCGTCCAAGTGAGTTCAGCCAGAAAAGTGGGCTATGGCTGGCAACTTAATGTTGTCAGTTAGCTAACTAAGTAAGTAAGTAAATAGTATTCATGCCGACCGACTGTTTAATTGTGCTGAGCTTATTGCTAATTTTCATTGAAACAGTTGAGCTCAATGACAGCAGACTTACATTTGAGAAACTGTAGCCTAACATTTGATATATAAAGTTATCTATTACGAAAGTCATACTCCTCTTAGATCATTTAAAGATGATATTGACTTGAAATTGTTTGCAAAACGATGATTTTGATTTTAGGTTTAACTCAGTCATTACAGCATGATTTTGACTATGATTTGACATTATTTTCAAAATAATTTACGCAAGCTGTTAACGATGCCCGAACTTGTCACAAAACGCGGCTTCTGAAAATTGCATCAACTGACACACGGTGACCCTTCCCGACAATCCTCGCGCAGCGTTTCCCGGCAGCCTCTGCACCGCACATTATCTCAAATCCAGCCCGAAATTGCTCGCCTCTTCTTTTCCCGCTGCCTGAATAATTCTTGTTCGTGTCGTATTGTCCAATGTGTTGTCCGTATGTCAATCTACTGTCACCCTGATGATCTGCAATAGGCCTAACCCGTTTACACGTTAAAACAAACATCAAGCAAACATCAAGCAATTACATCACACGTCGCGCACGTGTATTTTAAATACATCTGCTTGATGTTTGCTTGATCGTATAAACGGGGTATAAGGCCCGACCTCCACTATACTTAAGGCGCGTACAGAGCGACGTAACTGAACTGAACTGAGCTGAACTGACATGGCTTAATATTTAACGAAGTGACCAATGAGCAAGCAGTAATACATTACAGTATAGGCACCGTCTAACGCCGTCGGTGACTACGTGACTGCGCTCACGTACGAATCAACCCATGACCATTGGGCTTGCCCTGCTTGCTTATTGGTCAGTTCATCAAAAAGACAAACACTATACCGTGTCAGTTCAGTTCAGTTACGTCGCTCTGTACGCGTCTTAAGGCTTGACCTACACTATACAACGTGTCTCAAAAATACGTGCCGGTCTTATTTTTTAAATGACTTCGTAAAACACTACCGAATTTGATAGTTTTTGGACTGCAACATCACGAAGGAACTTGACGTGAACGACTGTTGCTGTTGTGGTCTTAAGGAGTTACTGTAGTGTGAGCGTTATCGATAATCGTTCTGGTCGTACATAGGGGCCTAGTTGAACGGAGCACTTAATCCAACTATAAGACGGATTATTTTCGTCCTAGAGCTGGATTAAGTGCACAACGTGTAATGGCCAATTCACACCTATTTCCGATACCATTGGGTATAATGAAAAAAAGAAAAAAAATGCGATTTGCATTTTGCAATCGTTTGCAAAACGCCGAGTTAAGTTGCGTCGTAGGTGCATAATGCCATAACGTAACGTAACAGCCAAATTTTAGAAGAATAATTGTTCTGAAGACTGGTAGGTTATACAAGCATGTTTTTCCAAACATTGAAACAAAGCGCCATTTCTTATTTGTGACAATCGACCGTTTTGTGTGTGCAATGTGATACGTAGGTTTACTGCGCATTAACCACTTTAAACGTGACCGTGTGTGAATTCCCACTATAAACAATAAACATATTGTCACAGTAATACATTACTACAGCTGTTATACTGGCGATCGTTAGGCCAAAAGTCCGCTGGCTGTTAGGAGTGCTTACAATCATATACGAGAAAGCCCAGCTGTCGCTAGGGAAAACGCGCTACAGCCTATGCCCTATAGCTGTTTCTGTTCCAGTTGTCTTCGTCTTTCTGTGGCTATTCCGTAGCTACAATGGCGCGCACTGACCTTCAAGGTCAGCCAAGGTCAATAATTCTCGTGTCATCAGAAGGGCAATATTCTATGTTAGTGATCAATAGCAACTCAGGCCATAGCTGGCACCGTTTAGCCACAATACATCTGTTACATACGGACGACAGACAGACAGACTACCTCGTGCCACAGAATGGCTGTAACGCGTCAAAAATTAAAACCAAAGAGACAAAACTCGTGCAGGATGTTATGTAGTTTAGGCAAAAGAAAAGCCTAAAACAGAGACGCTAGCGAGTTGCAGTTTTTGTTATGCCTGTGCGAGCACCCAAAACTGCTGAATTGCGGTGATTCTAGCGTCTTTTTTACAGGGCAGCAAAACGTGACAGACAGACAGACAGACGGACGGACGCCACTGCCATAGCAAGCTATGCTGACGCCCTGTGAAATTTAGTTTTTTTGCTGTAGTGCAGTTATGTACGTGTTAGAGGCAACGCAACGAAAAGAAAAAAATTATTTGAACTTTTCGCGCAAAAAATTTTGCAGCGAATGGATAAGGCGACATGCACGCATCAAAAAGGTTAACGCAAAGCTACGAAGCGTCATCTGCCATACGGGATCACACAGTGTTACCTGCCACCCAACACAGGTGAACGTGCCCCGCCTTAAACACCAGCCAGTCAGGCAGGTACTTGATTTAGCTACCCCGGAGGGATGGCAGGCTGAGTTGATCTTAGAGACACTCACGTCCCAACTGTCACGTGACCAAGCCACCTCGTCAGAAGATGGGCTTGTAGGGTCCACCTGCAGTGGATGAGCGTTGCCCGTGGGGCGCACTTAGCAACAGACGTTCTGATGTCTTACTCTTATCTTGTTTGCAAGTCATCTGTCTCGAGTACCTCGCCTATTATCGCTCATTGACCACGTGCACGGCAGTCGCTGCCCGCGGGGGTATATCTTGCTTCGTGCTTTCAGCGCTTTTGACACTCGTCATACTTCAGTGGCCAGTGGCTTTTATCCCCCCTCCTCCCAAATCTGAAATCGAAATCCGGCGCAACTTTTCCCCCAATTTTGGGCTCAGGTTCTCCCAATTTTAAGCTCAAGTTTCCCCACTTTTAGATTTAATTTCCTCCTTGTTTTTTTTCTAGGGAAATGTTTTGTTAAAGATGTAGAATGAAAGATGAGGAAATAAAAAGTAAGGGAAAAATTTTGTTCAGGATGTTCATTGCTTAGCAAAAAGTCTTGTTGAGGGTGTAGATTGCCCGGCGAAACTAGGGGGAAGTTCTGATGTACGTCTTTAACAAAACTTCCCATATTTTTACTGGGTGCAAGCTACGCCCACTAAGTATAGAGATGGAAGACAAAAGGCCCTGAAAAGGGAGAGGGCGGCAAAAGGCCCAGATCCCCAATGGCGATGCACATTTTTTGCTAAACATTAATATTAGGGACTTATGAAAATTATTACAAACTGTTGCCACTCACACAGATCTCATATTTTAAAGGTATAATGTAGGCCTACCAATTTTTGTTTCGGCTGGGGCCCCGTCCCAGACCTCGCTGGGGAGTTTATAGCGCTCCCCAGACCCTGTGGGTAAAATATATGGATCCTACTTTTAAAGGGAGGGACGGAAAAGAAGGGGGAAAAGAAAAAAGAAGGAAAGTGGAAGGGGAGAGAAGGAGGGAAGCGAGTAAGATCCAAATAGAGCTTAGGTGTGAAGAGTGCAAAGTTTCGTATCATCAGCTTTCATAGTTTTATCACATCGCCAGTGTTGATGCACGGTGCATGCAGCGTACATACCACCCAGTCAGTCACTGCTACTGCAGAGCAGCAAATCAGCTTATGTCGTATATCCATTAGTCAGCCAATCCCTACCATCCAGCCAAATAGCCACATAACCAGTGAGTTCCCAGCGACATTGCTGATCGACGTTAACGCCTGCTTCCCATCTAAAACGCAAAGCACGCAGCGCACCCAGCAGATGGCGCAAGCAAGTTAAGTGCTATCATGGTTGATTGCTATAGTGTTCTTTATAGAAAACCCATCCCAAAGCTACGGAGCGTCACCCGCCGTATGGGATCACACAGTGTTATCTGCCACCCGACACAGGTGAACGCGCCGCGCCATAATTTCAGCCAGATAGGCCGGTACTCGATTTTACTACCCCGGAAGGATGGAAGGCTGAGTTGACTTAGGCTGACCTAAGTGCTAACCCGGCCCGGCGTAGAGTAACTTCGTTGATCGGATGAAACGCGTTACCTCTACGCCACGCCACCAAGTGCGCAACTAACGCAATGAACGCAACACCAACGGGCCTGCCGGCTAGGGATAAAGCAGGCGGGGCATGTTCACTGGTATCGGAATGGCAAGCAACACTGTGTGATCCCGTATATGGCATGTGACGCTTTGTAGTTGTGCGATTGCTTTACCAGGAAGAGATAATACAACATCGCTAACTTTTTTTACTCCTCGCGCGATACGTTCCTAACGTAGCGAAAAGGAGTATATGAGATCAGTGTAATATTGAGGACCGACCGACGACCAACGACCGACTTCTGTTCCTGGAAGAGCCTTCATGGAAGAACTTCAAACGGCCATATCTCCGTAACGGTGCTAGATAGACGCATGGTCCTATGGATCACCCATAGTAAGTCGACCCACGGGAGTCGAATGGTTATGTGACCAATGACGTCACGTTACCCCAAAAAGGTCAAGGTCGTGACCGTATTATCTTTGAGGCGCCATATCTCGATAACGGTGCCAGAGAGACTGACGGAGAGACAATTTCCTATGACGACTTCGACGCCAGTCACTATTATAATATTAGTCCAGTTTAAAATTGACGCCGGGTCTCTAATACAAGTTAAAAGGAACGAAAAAGCACTTAGAAAAATACAGGAGAAAATAATTCGTGCAAGGAGTAGGCCTACATTAAATTGGTCACAGTCTAATAATATTTCTTGTTAAACGTTGACGCTGACACTCTGTATATAGCTAGCTCTCAGATGGGGTTATAGACCTATATCGAGCTATAGATACAAAACCTTTCATCTTTAGTCATTAATAAATGCAAGAAAATACAGAATGCATGCAAGGTACGCAACTGATACACTGAACACAGGACAGAACGCTGTAGGTCTATTCAGTGGCGTAGCCAAACGGTGAAAGAAACCCAGTCCTCTTATTTTTCCTTGACAAGATATAAGCACACGTTTAAACTGTACTGAATGTGGCAATTTACCACCAGATCTAATACGCCTATTTTAAAACTCGAAATGCACCAAATTTGATTCCGTTTCGGGTGCGGAAGTTTAGAGCTTTTGCAAACCCCTTAGCTGAATTTTCGGGGCCCTGTTTCTAAGCGGAGGGAAAGGGAAAGAGGAAAAAAGAAAGAAAAAAAAGGGGCAAGGGAGGCAGAAAAAGGAAAGAAAGAAAAGGGCACAAAGACGGAAAGAAAACGGAAAAAGGGAAAGCGACGAACCCCAATTTACATTTCTGACAACGCCACTGCGTCCATTTTTGCGTTTGCGTGCGTTGCGGTGCATGGAAACTGGGCTTTAGGCGTTATTTCCGACCAAGCGGCTCTCAGCGATGGCGCACGCAAAGATCCCAGGCCTAAGCTTAATTAATAATTATGAAAGCCGATTACTGTCTGGACGACGCGCCATACCAACACAGTTAGTGTAGGTCTTACTTTACGCCACCATGATGAGATGAGCGGTTCCCTGTCTAAACCTGGACCGACAAAACCTGAAACGTCAAAACTAGCCCGCTACGCGAACCCTAACCCTAACCTTAACCCTATCCTTAACCTTATTTATTAAACCTAAGCCTATATATCACTGTTTTCACGTTCCGTCGGGTCACCGAGATGCGCGGCTTAACGCACGATACAGGCCTAACCGCTAGCCGTAAGAAATGCTGAGCATTTGAATTTGAAAGCCCTAAAATTTCTAGCAGAAACTTTAAATAAAATGCAGACTTAATGCAAAATGTTTGTTTTATTCTACTGAACTGCAATAGAGTGGGCGTAGGCCTACTAAAATAACACTGCAAAAAAGAAGAGTGGTTGAGATTTAGGCATATAAAAATCGGGAAATGAGGAAATTTGGTACATGTGTAAAATTATTTTTGTAAGTTTACCCATAAACGGCCAAAAAATTCCCTCACTGTTACGATAAAGCACTTACACAAAGTTTATATTATGGCACAGACGCATCTTCCATTAGTGAATGATGACGATGATATTTGCATGTCTCGAAGTTATCACTATACACACCGTATACATATACAGTTATACCCGTATACCGTCATTTGTGTCAAAATGTGACACTCTTCAATTATTCTTATGGCTGCATTGGTTTCGAAGTCTCGAAAACAGTGCATTAACTTCCATACAAACGGTAAATACAAGAGCACGGCTGTCGCTAGGGAAAGCCGACCGTTCTCTGCCTGTCGCTACGTTTAATCTTCTACTCGTTAATATGATACGGAGATCTCCCGACTATAAGTTTTTCAGTTTTTAAAAGTAAATAAGAAAGTGCTTCCACGAAGACGGGCGCAGGCAGAAACTTTGTCTTGTAAATTGCGGCTAAATCGCTGCAGAGAGCAACATGGTTAAGCCTACTATTGACAGCCTATATGAACTTAACAACGCTTGATACAACGATACCATCACCGACCTTTTACGACGTAGTTAAATACGGTCGGCTATAAAGGTGCAGATGCTCGTGCAGTTATTTATTTACTTATTCTTTTTATCTGTTTATTTGTTTGTCTATTTATTTGTCACTCTATATTTGTACACAAGTAGGCCTAAGTAAGTAAAACGTGAATTTATATAGCGCATAGGCCTACCGTTAAAATTAACATTTAATGCTGTATTATTTATTTGTCTATCGGTTTATTTACTTACTTATTTACGTATGTAGTTACTCACTTAGTCAGTTACTTTTTTACAAATAGATCAATTAATTCAAAAGTTCATTTATGGTGACTGTGTAATGTGCTATGCACAGCATGTGTCGGCTGAGTCCAGAGGCGAGTGTCCCGGATGACTACGGACAGTTGGACGAGGTACCAGACGAACAGGGTGGTCCGAAAACTGGTGGTCGTAACCTGGGACCCGTGGACCAGCTACGAGACTTCTGTGGTCCACACGGATGTTATCCATGTTCACGATGTACCACCCGCTTTCAGCTGGCTCTTCTCAGCAGTGCTGGGTTCTGCATATCGTTTGGTATTCGCTGTAACATGGGTCTGGCCGTTCTTCAGATGACAAGTAACGCTACTCGCTGGACCTTGGCTCCCATCGTGAGTTCTATGCATCCCAACCTCACTATTGCCATGGTAAGTCGACGTTCATTAATTTGAACGACAATGTCTACAATTGCCTAATTTATCCCCAAAAAACTTTATTCACTAATTTGTTGACGTTTCGGCAACTAATCCCCTCTGCACCAACTGGGCGACGTGGGCAAGCATCAGAAGATATACCCCAGTCACTCTGTTTCGACCTCAAAATGTATTTTGGACGCATTCCCTACACGATGTTGCAATATTTCGACAGGCAGCCGCAAATATCTTACAACGGGAAGATGGGTGCTCATTATTTTGACTTTTGTAAAAATACAGATTTCGGCCAAAGATTTTGTATTTTTTGTATTTTTTTGTTTTTCCCCTTAGCGGCTCAGCCAAGTGCCTCAGATTCGGCCACTGGCTGACATTGTGCACTCTAAATATGCACTTAGGCCTACTTACTTACTTACTTACTTTAGAGACAATTGCCCCTCTTTCGCCTCTGTCACGCCGCCCAACTGGTGACGGCCATAGTATCCCGGCCTCCACGTGATATCACAGCCGTGACCCGGGGTCACGAACTGGGTCACAGGCAACCGTGACCCGGCGGGGTCACAGGCGGCGGGCCGTGGCGCGAACAACAACAATTATTGTCCCCCTGACAGCGATAGAACGATGACGTCACGCGAGTTTGACCCCGCCACCACCCCAGACATTGTTGTAGGTCTGCATGAATGACTGCGACATGACATGACTTTCAGTCTGATCGATATGCGCAGTGTATCACAATGTCCAGGAGCATAATCAACAAAACTTCCCAACTCGTTCTTAGGCAAAACATATACGCAAAATTCCGCAGAAGCACGAAGAAAGAAATAAGCCTAGGAAGAAAACGCGCTTTACAAAAACAGCGCTACCCAGAGAAAAAAAAACTAGGAATAACTTACGCCAAAAAACTTGCCGGCGTCATCTATGCACGACGTGTTCAGGTCGATCGTGATATCAGCCGACTTCTGTACTGTTCCCCGGCATGGTCTGGATTCTGTTCAGCCGCAGACCGCACGAAGCTCGAAAAATTTCTGCGGTGATGTCGACTGCTTGGCTACTGCAGCGATGACATTCCTACTGTTACCGAAATGTTTGAAGAAGCTGATGATAAACTGTATAGCCGTATTTTAGCAAATAACAATCACTTGCTCTAACAGTACCTGTCTAACCCAACAAACACGCAGTAGGCCTACAACACAAGAAAAAGAGCGCACAATAAAACTTTAATTTCCAAAACAACTCAATTGAATCATAGAGATTTCCTCATTAGAATGTTATACGAAGACATTTACTAATCCACGAACATGTGACGGGATATTATTTGCATGTTTAAGTTGGCTGTTTTTAACGTTTTTTATCTGTTGTAAACATTAGTTTTTATTTAGAGTACTTTTTGTTAGTCGTGTTTACTTTCCGCACACACAATGGACGTTTTTCGTATATGTTTGCATGATTTTGACATATTACATGATTGCGTTGATAGAAGTTGCGTATGTCAACTGTCATTAAACGAATAGGCCTATATGATGATGATGATGATGATAATGATGATACTGCAGCTCCTAGAGTGACTTAGAAAAAATCTTGTGTTGTGAAAATTTCTAGGAAGTTTTATAAATTAGACCCCATGCAGGTAGGGGCTGATCGGGCGGCCACTCCCCACAATGTAGGGGCTGGTCGTCGTCGCTAGCGGATACACCTTGCAGGCTGTTTTTTTCCTCGTTACAATCTTTAACTTTGGTTCAATGGTTCCTTTTTTGCACGAGTCTGTCTTTGGACAAATTTAAGTTTTCAGCTTCAGGAAACTTCGCCACCCTGGTCCATATACGACTAAATCTGTCACTCTCCATACCCCATGGCGACCTCTGTCATAAGCTAAATTTTTTTTTTAAATGGGCCCTTTCTTGGCAAATTCTAGGTGTGACTCTGTTAGCTTTGTACTTAGCGTCCGGCCGTCACCTGACTGTCCTCAGCTATTCGTTATCACACCATTAATTGTAAATAAGTAAGCAAGCAAGTGAGTGAATAATCCATATAACTGTTTTTCCTGTGACCAACTATAGCAAATAAATAAAGAAGCAGGCAAATAAACAGACTAAAAGGTTAGTCGAAATATCTAAGTTTATTTGTAAAACGGTTTAGTCAGTAGTGAAACGTACACGGTGGTCCAAAAAACGGATACCCAGTTTTATTTTTGGGATAACTTCGGTAATTCAGCACAAATTTTAACCATTTTTTCACTGTTACAAGCAGAAATTTATGGCGCATAAACGTGAAGTTTTTTCACCCACCGCACCTTTATTGTGTGACCACATTACCTAGCTGTCACGGCTGCATGTCGTGAAAAGGTGAAAACCCTGCCTCGTAAAGCTATCCGCCGAGTACGGATATACGGACAAACCCCCCCTCCATCCGGGCGAGAAAAAACTCCCTTACGACAAAAGCCCTATTTTTTGTCATACCTTGCACGAAAATGGCTAAATATTTTTTTCAGCAAAATGTGTATGCACGCGAGAAGCGTGATCAAATTTACTGCATCGCGCAGTGTGAAAAGCGGGCGGAACACATCGAAGGGTGCAGCACTTTTCAACAGACATTTCCGCACATTTCCGCGTGAATTCCGACGGACAACAGCTGCAAAGTTTCAACAGCGCAGGTTACGGGTGCTTAGAATTTTAATTTTTCCCCTAAATGTCTTCAAGATAAGGGTTTGCTGTTTCAAATTTGTCATTTTGAAAACTTTTCAGAAAAGGAAAAAAATTCGGTCAGCCCATAATTTAAATAAGGCGGAGGGGGGCAGTAGCGGAGTGTGCAATTGCCCTTTGCCCTCTCCCGTTAAGCCCAAATTGTCTTACGTGACTTTGCGACGCAGTCTGCGACAAAAAAAAATTTCTCGCCGACTTTTTCCGTGTCTTGTCACAGACTACGTTCCATTAAAGCGAGACAAACGGGTTTGTCGCAGACTTGCCAAATACTGTGTTGCAACTATCTTGACATGTCGAGGTAGTCTGAAAGCCCGAACTTTCTCGTGATTTCCCCATTTCATAATTTGTGTTCGCGACTTTCGTCGAAACTTGCCGGCGGGGAAGTTTCGGTGAAAGTCGACGTAATGGAATCTGGGTTTTAGGACGCCGTGGTAACAAAGAACGTAAAATCGGAGCACGATTTCACATTAAATGTGTCGGGCGATATGTATGAAAGCTGGTTTGGGACAAAGGCTAATATACACTGATCTGATCTGTTTTTCACGTGGAAGGCGTATAGGTCTAAGGCTATTTGTTGTAGAGTGGAGGGTGGACGTGGGGGAAAATTTTGTTGTACACTAGGCCGAGTCGTGTATTAGATAGCGCCTTGATGGCATCCCATGATTCAGCGCGCACTATATGCCGTGCGGTCAAGCGGCCTGCGTGTGGGCAATAGGCCGAGGGTTTAATTGGCGCTTTTCGTCTGACGCCCTGACATGCAATCAGTATTCAGTTTGCAGAGTGATGTATAATCGCAGCGACATCTTCTCTTTCTGCGTTGACGATGACGTCATCTCCAGATCTCTCAGCCGTATTTTGGCCATGCTCTTAAGCCAGTTTGCACCATGCCAGCTGCTCTCTTCATTTATTCCGTAATGTTGTGCGGCATCAACCGGATTTGAAGACGATTCGGCACTGTTCTGTTCAACAAACATAAAGGGCCTTCCCATACATTTCCTAACGTTAATGTACAAAAAATTACTACGAATTTAACGTGCAGCTGCACACAGCTGAGCAATTGCAATTCCATCCCTCTGTATTTTTGGCTGTCAGAAAATTGTCGAAATATCTTATTTTTGTTGAAAAATTTTTGTTCAAAGATAAAAACTATAAGGCTGAATATAGCCATTTTAACAAAAAAATGAGAAAAAAAAATTTCATTTTGAGATTCCACAATTTGCAGCGTTAGTCGAAAAATTCCAACATGTTGCCCCATGGGCCCCATCCATCCAGGTATACAACCAACACCAGGGTCGACTCAGCCTTCCATCCCTCAGGGGTAGGTGAATTGAGTACCGATCTATCTGGCTGGGGTTGAGGCGGGGCGAGTTCACCTGTGTCGTGTGGCAGATGTGAAATTCCATATGGCAGGTGATGCTCCGTAGCTCGATCGGTGATAGGCTTCCTATACACCACCTTTACAACCCACGATTTCGCTGGACCTGGATAACTAGTCACTCACGTTGCTGTGCAGATTGTGGCGTGCAGACTGCAGTCGTTCTATCAAACGAAGAGTATTAGTGAAAGTGCAGCAGCTAGAGCTATAGCTCTATCCATTCATTTATTCATTCATTCATTCATGATACAAGCCGCAGCTCACCCAGTGACGTAGACAAAACGGCATTAGGGGGCAAGTTCCCCAGTTTTTAGACAATACATAAACAAGCGTTTAAACTGCCAATTTGCCAATTTGTTCACTACTGTTAATTCTCAAAAAATAATTAAAATTACTGCCACCAAATCTCATATTTTAAAGCAGTAATACATCAAACTCGATTTTGGCTGCGGCTCCGATTGGCCCAGAAAACAGAGAGAAAAGAAAAAAAGAAAAAGGGTAAGAAGGGGAAAAAGAAAGAGAGACGAAAAGGGAAAGAAAGTAAAGTGGAAATGAGATGAGACCTCAAATTCACATTTTCTGCAGGCGACACCACTGGGGGGTGATGCAGCCAGTCACAGTGACATAGACTTGCAATGGCTACTGATGGTGTGGCGCGGCGCATCAACGCTAATCCTGCCATGCATAGAAACATCCTAATCCGCTCAACGCCCACGTCGTGTCCACTGCACGCATGTTCCTGCTCTTAAGGCGCCGCGTACACAGCGACGTAACTGTACTGAACTGACATGATTTAGTTTTTGACCAACTGAGCAATGGGCAATCAGTAATGCATTACAGTAGGAATTGTCTAACGGCGTCGTTGACTGCGCGACTATATGCACGTACGCGTAAACCGACGACCAATGGGTTCACCCTGTTAGTCTATTAATCAGTTTGTCAAAAACTAAACCATGTCAGTTCAATTCAGTACAGTTTCGACGCTCTGTTCACGCCTTTAAAGGCTGGCTAGATGTGAGACATAATTTCCTCGCATGCGACAATCAGGCCGGGGCCACGTTGCAGTATAAATGTCAATATCGTGTTTAGCAGCGCCATCGCACGAGACGCCGCTTACCGTGCGATGGCGCTGCCAAAACTGAGTACGTAGCCCCGCCTTGTTTTTGTCGCATGCGAGAACGTTTTGGCGCACACGTAGGCATTTCTTAGTGACGTCATAGCAGTGGAGGGAGTAGAAGCCGGACAATTACTTCATCACTGCGTTACAATAATATAGCCCGTCGGAAAACTTTTGTTCCTAAAACGCAAAATTTGGCGTTAGAAGTTTCCCATTATGGCCCTTTGTGAGAAACAATTCTGAGCCAAAAATAAATCTGAGCAGCTGTTATCTTCTCTGCAGGGTTAGGGTTAGGGTTAGGGTGAGGGTTAGGGTTATGGCAAGTATACGACGCGAAATGCGATTAGGCGAAATGAGACGACACCCGTCGTATACTTACTTACGGTCAGCCAAAAAATAGTACAGAAAAAATGATGAACGACAAAATAAAGCTTGTCAAAGAAGCAAAAAACGACAAAGCAAGTCGTTGTTGTTGGTCCGCCTATAAAAAAAGATTAGGCAAAATGGGATTAGGCGAAATGGGATTAGGCGAAATGCAATTAGGCGAAATGCTACCCAACCACTTTTTTGGCATCGTAACGTTTTTTGCCGTAAAGTACTATGGGTTGTTTTGGGGACATTTTATTTGCGAAAATGATGTTTTGATATGGCTGGATATTTTAAGAGAAGTAGCTGAATCATTGTATTGGTTCAAAACCTGACTACGAATTTTTACGAGGTTTATTATAGAAAGTTATTTAGAGTTTTATATGACAGAAAGGGGAATAATAAATCGCTTTGTTGGTGAGAAAAATCTATTACACTAGTCGTGAAGTAACGTTGACGTCATAATGTGTCATGAGTACAAACTTGCTAGTCTCAACTGGTGCTGTCAGTTGCTACCCTACTTCAATGGTGAACTTAATCGGATATGCTGATGAGATATGTTCATCGTGTCAGCAATAAGCAACTTGGGATCATGAAATCAGGCGTCTTTGATTCAAAAACGCAACCATTTTGCAAGCTCGGTGTGCTAGTGCACTGTACGTCTTGCTCGAACATGTGAAAGTCCAACTATATTTCCACAGACACGTATATGTGATTCTTTTGCATGTTTTGTGGCGCAACTGTAAAACCTCAAGAATTTGTCATGAAGAAACCACATTTTTACTATCAGAACAGGGTAGCAAGTGACAGCACCAGTTGAGACTAGCATCATAGCATGTTTGTACCCGCGACACGCTATGACGTCAGCGTTACGTCACAAAGAATATTTAATCAACTGGCACGTTTTGTTGAAATATTTCGAATGAGTATTTTTTAGTTACAAATGATAAAAATTTTGTGTAAATTGATCATCATTTGAGTGAATAATAAAAGAAAGAAAAAAGGGGTCCTTTTATGAAACATCGTGTATGGTCTGTCGTTCTTTAGCTGTCTTTCCACTCACATTCATACAACAGCTAGCCTACGACGTGGCACATTCTTTTTGAGTCTACATTGCACGAGTTTGCAAGTGCTAAATGCGCAAAGTTTTGTAAGGACTTCTTTATTTTCGAAAGACGGGGTTACTCTGATTGATTTTACTTTTCTGTCACTATTTTCTGTCATCGTTTTTGTAAAAATGTACAAAAAGTCAGATTTTATGGCCAAAATACAGCAAATTTAATTCGGCTGGGGGCCTTAGACTCCTCAGTGGGCTGTAGATGGGGACAACACTCCCCAGACTTTTTTTTCTTCAGCGCTTTCGGCGTCTCGATTTCGGCGGCGCCTAGCTCGCTTGCTAGATTTTCCCCGCTTTTATTGCCACAATTTAAGCATTGCCTGCAACCGACCGATATTTCAACCAGGCCCATCGAAAGCGGGGGAGGAAGGGTAAGTTACCCCTGGCCCCGCGATCGACATTTGGGGCCCCGCCGTCGCTCAAAAATTATAAAGTACACACGAATGCGCCATTTTTAAAAGAAAAATTCAATCATGCTCTTTCCAGAGGGACCCCGCGAGAATGTTTCCCGGGCCCCACCGTGCCTATTGACGGGCCTGATTTCAACTGACTGGTTGGCCTTCCTGTGCACGTGCCATCTAGTAGACGAGAGGAGCTGTGATTTAATACGTGCTGACAGGCTGCAGCAGTGACGGCCAACGACCATCATCCTTCCGTCATACAGACAAAAGAACGGACGTGTCGGGGCTGGCCCCACGTTGGGCGCCACATATAAGCTGCTGGTTTTTTTTGACTCACGCGAACGCTCTAAGCATCCTTTCATTTGCCACGACATTTACATTACTGGTGTAGCCCCCTAAAATAATGCAACTTTTACCGCCGTCGGGCTAAATCGTTTCTATGTAGTATACGCCTACTGTTGTAGCCTAAAGAATTTGCTCCATGCTGTTGACTGCTGTGTTTCTTTACAATTCATCCACATAATTGTGTATCGATGATTTTGTCGTTTCAGAAGCCTGAGTTTGACTGGACGCCGTCTACGATAGGACTAGTGGACAGCTCATTCTTCTGGGGTTACTTGGTGACGCAGATCCCTGGTGGATATTTGGCATCCAGGTTTCCTGCCAACATGTAAGTTTATGACAGTTATTTGTTCAATCAATAAAACATTGCTATGATTAGTATCATTTTCTTAAAGTTGTATGTTTCAATTAAAGAAGTTAATATGTTAGTAAATAAATAAACGAATGCTTAGTCTGACCCACGAGTTTAGTGCAGTGGCCCCAGTAGAGTGTCAGTAGGCCTACACAGGACTTTTAGGTACAAATTGTAAGACGTTTGACCGAGGTGATTGCTGATTCAAGAGAAAACGCATTCTTATTCCAACGCATGTCTGTCGCTGTTTAAGCGTAGGCCTACTTTTAACCTTGGCTGAACGAAAACACGGCGACGAGTTACAGTAGGCTCATAGGCTACTAACGCAGCCAAACCGGCTGTTGTCACCATTTTAAACATAATTTTTTTTTTATTCAGCAAATGAATAAAAAATAAGCAACCAATTAAAATCCAAAAACTTAAATTAACTAACGTCGCAAACAAGTACACTAATTATAATTAGTAAGAAAGTACGTCAGTAAATTGTTCAGCGCACAATAATATCGGCGAAAAACTCGCCGAATCTGAGGCGCTGAAGTGCAGTAACATAACTGCTTGCAAAACGGTAAAACTTAATATGAAACAAAACAAATATTGCAAATTTGTAAAACTTTGTAACCGTAATGTGTTAACATTTAATATAACATTGCAGGATATTCGGCGGGGCGATAGCATCGTCTGCGTTTCTGAATCTGTTGTTGCCGTCTGCCTGCAAAGTTCACTTCGTCGTCGCAATGCTTGTACGAATACTGCAAGGACTTATTGAGGTAGACTCTACAAGTCACCCACTTGCTTTGTCCGGGCCAGAAAATACACATTTATGGGCTAAACATGCTTCCGATTGCAGTCTGCCAAAAAGTGGGAACAAAGGGGAATTTTTGTAATGCAGGCCAGGGCCGATGTTAGGAATGTTCGCTATGTTCCGCTGAAACGCGCCGCCGATTTTAAAGGGGGATGGGGCACCATTTTGGACCATAAAAATTCTAAAGGCTATTTTGACCTAAGCATTTTCACTGAACTGAACTAAACTGGAGTGCTTGGGTTTTTGATAAACTGACCAGTGGGCCAGCAGGGCGAGACTATACAGGTTATTGGTTGACGCGTACGTGCGCGTGATCGCGTAGGTCACCGACGCCGTTAGACAGTGCCTAGTGCCTACTGTAATTCATTACTGGTTGCCCATTGGTCAGTTTAGTTCAGTTCGGTTACGTCACTGTGTTTACTGTGTCGTAACCAGGGTGTGACATACCCAGCATGTCACGGCATCTGGAGACATTGGGCGCCACCGCTCGAGAGATCACGGCTAGCAACAATGTCATTCTGCGGTAAGCCAATCTCCGTTTTTTTCACTTCTGTACGGATTAAGTACTTTTTTTCGTTTTTTTTTCATTTAAGTTTAATGTCGATATATCAGCTTTAAACGAGCTGTTTTTGCGGCTGGCCATGCAACGTAACTTTTTGGTTCTAGACTTTATTTCTGCGTCTGAATGTGTCACTAAACTTAAAAGCGCTTTCTAAAGTCATGAGTCCAACGTTTTGACAGTTTCACTATGAAACTGTCATCGAAACTTTCGATGACTATTGCTTGTTCTCAGTAATCAGTAATTATTTGTTCATTAATTCATTGATTCATTCAGCTTTATTGAGTTGTGTGTGTGTATCTGTCAGGCTCGTACGCTGGTGCCGTGCTGGGAATGCCGTTGTCCGGTATTCTCACAGACTACTGGGGCTGGGAGGCTTGCTTCTACGTCTACGGTAAACTCTGCGCAGAATGTTTAATTTGTCTTACACTACGCGCACGCTACGTTACTAACGTAACAAACAGAAGTAAGTAATTAAGTAAGTAAGATTATCTAGAAGGCGCCACAATGCGCCGCGTTCTCAACGCCCGAACAAAAGTGTCTTTAACTGCCGTTTAAACCGTTAAAAGTTAATGTCAGTTTGTCTCAGATGAGCTGGCAGACTGTTCCACAGCCTAGCACCTTTGTTGCTACAAAGCGTCTGTCTCCATAGCTGCTGTAGGTCCGTCTGACGACACATGTCCTTGAGTTGGCAGAGCGCAGCTGACGACGACCTTCGTCGGAGACCAGCTGACAGTCGGCAGCCAGGTAAGGTAAGAAGTATATGAGATCAGTGTAATATTGAGGACCGACCGACCGACGACCGACCTCTGTTCCTGGAATAGTCTTCCTGGAAGAACTTCAAACGGCCATAACTCAGCAATCGATCATCCGATCCACTTCCGGTTTCGTTCTAGGGTATGTGATTGTTGGAGTCAACCAATTTAACAGTGCTATTTATATTTGAGCCCAACTGACTCCCGTTGCCATGGCAACGACATTTGGGACAAAATGGGCTATAACTCGTTTTTTGTAAAAATATGTCTCGGACCTTTGTTTGCGGTTTAAGCAGTAGTAATACTGTGGTGGTGGTAGTAGTAGTAGTAGTAGTAGCAATAGAAGTGGTAGTATCGGCGTTTATTGTGCACGGAGTGTACATTAGATTGGTTACAGTCTAAAGTATTTCTTGTACAACTTGTTTTTTTAACGTGTAAACACCATTTTCGAAAAAATGTGGCAATTAAATTTCTGCCGCGTAGAGATCGACGTAACTGCACTGGCTCGGTTTAGTTTTTGACGAACTGACCAATGGGCGAACAAAGCGAGCCCATTTATCATTGGTTGGCGTGTACGTGAGCGTAATCACGTAGGCCATCGACGCCGTTATACGGTGCCTACTGTAATGCGTCACTGCTTGCCCACGTCAGTTCAGTTCAGTTAGGGAGCTTTGTACGCGCATTTAGGCGAAAACCGCAGCTCTGAAAACGCCAGCGATTCCACCTGTTGCTACACATTTTCCATTAGCGTGGTCCGTCTGTCATCTGTCACAGTAGTGCAAACCGCAAACTGTTGGACGGATTTAGATGGCATTTGGCAGGTAGGCTTAGGCCTACACGTGTTGCGTCTAATGACGCATTGTGTTAGACGGGGTCCATGAACGCCGAAGGAAAAGGAGATTTTGGAGTGAAACTTTTAGTCAAAACATGCAGTTGCAAATTGCAGCCAAACCGTCGGCCTTGTTTTGCCACCTGGCGAATGCGAACGAAGACCTATTCCGCATTTTGTTGGCAAAATACTTTGGTGCCTATATTGCGTGTAGCTACGTCTTAAGGCAAGCATTCTTGCAGTATTCTTCAGCTTTTGATGTGGTGAGACTTAGCCTATAGGCCATACCCTGTTTACACGGTAAAGCAAACATTAAGCAAACACAAAGCGAACTTAGAGCACACGTCGTGCACGTGTACGCTTCCTCGTGTAAACGGGGTATTAATGACATTCTGATAAATGAAACGCAGAAAACTTTAGCGGCTGTGGCTTAAGACGCGTACAGGCCGACGGTTTAGTTTCTGACGAACTGATCAATGACTATTTTTTATTATTATCGTTTATAAAACAGTCGACAGTCGACAGTAGGCTATACATACCGTTGTTGGCTCGTCTAGCGTGAAAACGGTTGCAGATAGACACAAACTTGCTGATTACCGTAACGAGAACTGCTGACGAGCTTTTAGGGGGTATCAACACTGATAATTTTGAGTGACTTTGAAATGGGGGAATTTAGTAATTTTTGGCGATTTTCAGCTGGGGCACACATTTTACGAGTGAACTTCTTCGACGAAATGGCTGGAAATATACCACTGTAACGTCAGCACGCCACGTGACGGCAGTCGGCGGCCCTCGCTCCATGTCAACACGAGCCTCTTCTCCGCCTTGATCTCCTCCGTGTTGATGCACTGATGCTTGACTCTCCGACTGATCACCGTCCTCCGTGTCATGATCGGCATGATGCGGTGAAACATGAAGTTTTTCTCTTCTCAGGGTCCTTGAGCCGGGGGGGGACTCTGCGTTGAGCACCCTGCATCGTCGTCGCGTCCTCCATGATTAGGCTGTGGCAGGATTGACGAACAACCCGTGGCCATTTGTGCCGGCTTCTATGCTGTTGTTTAAATGTGTGACTTAATTAACTGTTTTATTCACTTATTTATTTTATTTACTTATTTATTTATTTAAGAAACAACAAAACACAATAGAGTGGAATAATAATGAAATTGTAATAATTGGTGACAACGTTAAAACATAAGAATAAGTGCTGCAAATTGAACTAGTGCTATATTCCAAATAAAAAAAATAAACAAAACACCGCTGGCAGTAGGCCTATGGCCAAAAAAGCGGGAAAAAAATTACCGCAGTTAAACCTGCCCGGACATGCCCAGCCAACCCCCGGCCTAGGTCCTATAGCAAGGTTAGTGCCATGCTGACCGGACCTTATCGAGGTCTGCCACCAATATGCTCAGCGGCCGTCGCGAGCTGTCTTTTATAGCTTTCTGAGAGGGCGTGGCCTAACTAGCGCACTTCCCGGCGTGAAGAATAGGGAAGAGTAGTCTTCTTTGCATAACGAATACGGTAGAATAAAAAAGGAAATAATTTTAATAGAATTAAAATAGTACTACCAACGGTGTGACAAAAACCGTAAAAGTCCGTAATCAAAAAAAATCTCTACACCACGACAGCCTGCAAAGAGGAAGAAACGGTTATAGGCTGTCGCACGTCGTGTGAGCATTAGTTCAGATTTTTTTTGTTATTATTGCAGGTGTAATCGGTATTGTTTGGTTCTTGTTCTGGTGGCTGATGTCTGCTGAGACCCCGGCCAAACACGCCACTATTATACAGGATGAGCGCAACTACATCGAAAACGCCATCTGCGAAACTACACAGGGTGTCTCAAAAAAGGTACCGTATCGACAAAAATCAAGTAGTTTCAATTATATATGCGTTTTAAACAATTCATTTGCATTTGCCAAATGTACAGGCTTACTTACTTATTTTATAACACTTGACATGGTCTGTCGGACATTTTGGTGCATTTGCGCGACAATCAATGAATTTGGGGAGCATCATGCGTAGAGTTTCTGAGCAGTGCCTGGGACAGAGCACGGTAAAAACCAAAAAATTGAGCTAATGCTCACGAGACGCGCGAAAGTTTATAGCAGTTCCTGTTCGCAAACTGTCAGTTTATCTCCAGCCATTTCGCCGCAGTTCATTCTTGTGAGTCTGAGCAAAACTCAATAACAGCCCATTAGGCCTATTTTGGAAGTTCAGAGTCTATCAAAGTAATCGATGTTGATACGACTGAAAAGCTCGTTACTAGTGCTTGTTGTGATAGGTAGCATGCTCATGCCTATCTACAGCTGTTTTCACGAAGACTGGACAAAAACGGTAAAATAACGACTTTTACAGGGGTACCGCTATTTGATGCCCTTGTGTGTCGGTCTCCTTGAACCTAAAAAATCGAGACTTCGACCGTCGAAATCTACGTTCAATGCTGAAAATTCCATACGAAGCTTGTCCATGTCTATCTCAATTGATTTTGGCGCAATTCGCTCTTGAAATGTGTCTCGCAGTCCGAAATCGCCAAAAAATACATAACAACCCCTATTTTAGCGTTCAAGGTCATCCAAGGTAATTGAATTCGGTGGCAATCGAGAGCCAGTGTAGGCTACGACTTCTTATTAGTGATTAATAGTAATCTAGGCCCTCTCGCACTGTTATTCAGGTCAACTTATTGGCTAAAAATCGCAAATATTTCCTACCCCCTCATTTAGCGCCGTCATTCTGGGTGACCCGCTTTGAATTTATGGAAAAGCTTTGCGGTTCCTGAAACTAGAGTCTTCCGGGCAGCCGACGGTGAAGATTTGGTGATCCTAGCTTGCACCGTTTTTGAGTGATACCCCCGCGTGACAGACGGACGGACAGACGGACAAAAAATTGCGATGGCTAAGACGCGCTGAAAGCACTGTAGCTGCTTTCGGGCGTAAAAACGAGTTTTGGTGCCTTTTGAGCTTGACAAACGCATTTAAGTCTACTTACATTAGCTTTTGTCTTTTCACTTTGTTGACCTGCATTGTTGACCTGTGTCGTTGGCGTGGCAGATGGCAAAGACCCCGTGGAAGAAGTTTCTGACGTCAATGCCCGTCTACGCCATCATCGTGGCTAATTTTTGCCGCAGTTGGAGTTTCTACCTTATGATCATCACTCAGCCCAAGTACTTCAAGGACGCTTTCCACTTCGACATCGCTAAGGTCGGTCTACAACTGTGTGAATTTTTTCACCGACTGACGCAAACTTGATCGCCAAGCTTGGCCAAGTCGCAAAAATCATCGTATGTTGTCACTTGTTAGCAGTATAGACAGTTTATTTTTTGGAGGACTATAATTATCTTCTGTCTATACAATACTGCATAAATACTGTTCACCATTAATGTGCAGAAAAAACTCTCAATAAAACATTAGTTTACTCACTCCAGTAGTGTTGTAACTACTAGGCCTACATACAAACATCGATATAGGTTATAGTTTACTAGACAGCATTAATGTCGTGCATTGTGGCTTGGCGGTGTCGCGGTAGCATGTCGGACTAACAATCGCGAGGCCGCTGGTTCAACTCTTGGCGGTTACACTGCCAGGTAACAACCTTGAGCCAGTTGATCACACACAATGTGCCTCTGTTCACCGTGTTCACCAAACAGTATAACTTCTGCGGCTGGGAAGGTAACGGTAGCCTAGGTCTGGCGTCCCAGTGGCCATGTGTCACGGACTAAGTGCACTGCATGGTATATCCACCTACGGGCTCGACGGCCATAGAAAGGAAGATAAGCACCCGCCTACGCCCTTTGTGGGCTTTGGCATCTTTATCCTTTACCTTATTGTCTGTTGTATTATTGCAGAGTGGTACTCTGTCAGCGCTACCCCATCTCGTCATGACGATTGTCGTTCCTATAGGCGGTAACATCGCTGACTTTCTGCGTCGCAATTGCATTCTCTCAACGACAGCCGTACGCAAGATCTTCAACTGTGGCGGTATAATGGCCTATTTATTGACCGGCACTAATGTAATTTATCACTAGTTTAACGCAGTTAATCTAACGTTGGCGTCGACACTGCAGCAGGTATGGGGCATTGAAACATGTCAACTTCCAACTTCCCCAACTTCCCCAACTTCCCCAACTTCCAGCTGTTTAATTTTACATGTCACTTTAGCAAAAACTGACATTTGGTTGCCGATCCAGTAAAAAGAAACCCAGCTGTCGCTATGGTAGCCGATCATCCATTAGGGCGTAATGTTCTTCCGGTTGCCGTTCGTTGATAAAAAAAACCTTCGTCCCGAAAACGTTTTCTTGAACGCTTAAAATAGGCTAGTGGTGGTGGACTTTTGTTTGCTTTCAAACTTCTATTGGAGCAAAAAAGATTGCATCTGTATTCTCTTTTGCTGCATTATTTTTAGTCTAACATTCTCAGGGTGTGACTTTACAAGTCTTTTTGTGAGATATTGTCTAGTATTAAACAAAATGTCAGTAAATAAAACTTTTAACAAACAAAAATCTTCCCCATCTTTATTTTATCCCCAAACTGCAAGATATTTTTGGACGAGGCTAACAAGTCGGTGTTGGTGAACGTGAGCGGTTGTTTGACAGGGTTCGGTCTGGAAGCGTTGTTTCTGCTTGGCGTTGGGTTTACAAACGACACGTCGACGGCTATCGCCTGTCTCACTATCGCCGTTGGATTCAGCGGCTTTGCCATCTCCGGTACTGTATCTGTAGAACGATGTGCTGTTTATTTACTCCTTATTCCACGCTGACACTCAGGATATGCTGTTCCTCAATTGTAGCATCGAAATCGGCCTCATGTTCTCCTCCCCATCCCTCAGTTTTTCTCTTCCTTTCCCCACTCCCTTTCTCCATCCCTTATTTCCTTTTCTTTTATTATCTTAACCAGGTTTTCCTCTCTCTCCCTTTCTTTTCTATTTTTTCCCGTTCCGTCCTTTTATCCTTTTGAAAAATTTAGGGGCAGTGTAAAATTTGTGTGCTCGTTGGCCTGTATTTTTGTTGGAAAATTACAACTTCCTGTTCCGCAACATTTTAAGTAAGTTGATTTATAAAGTGCACAGTAATACACAACTTTTATTCACCAAATGTTGGTAGTACAAAAATATAAACAACAATAATAATAATTCAAAATAAACACCCTTAGTAATCATTTTGGTTGCATTATTCGTCTGTCTTTGTGTTTGTTATTGTTATGAGCAAAAATACTTCGATTGCGTTAGTTTTACGCTTAGTCAATATGTGTTTTGCAGCGATGTTAGTTAAGATATGCTTGCCGGACATTGTTTGCTATATACACTGTGTTTCAAAAAAACGGGCACCCTTTTTATTTCTTTCATTATTCACTCAAATGATGATCAATTTACACGAAATTTTTACCAGATGTAGCTGAAAAATGCTAATTCAAAATATATGGACAAAATATGGCTGTTAGTTAAATATTCTTTGCTAGTTGTGATGTAATGCTGACGTCATAGCGTGGCGCGAGTACACACTGGTTTGTCACAACCGGTGCTGTAAGTTGCTGAATAGCTGCCCTGCATCGATGGTGAACTTTATCTGGGTCGCTGATGACATTAAACTGTTGAAGTTTTACCATTGCAGCCACAAAAA
>Ga0056128_1000820_pt1 | contig 31219 bp, 24 predicted proteins | sample WorMetLIZISLAND2_FD_71113 | JGI IMG/M metagenome (GOLD analysis project Ga0056128, IMG submission 71113) | Marine gutless worms symbiont microbial communities from Max Planck institute for Marine Microbiology, Germany - Olavius geniculatus... ...
CAAATCCACTGTTATGGCTCTTACCATCCATTTATTATTAACTAAAAGCATATCACTTCCATGTGTAAAAAAAAGAAAACGCACTACAGCAGCACTGTACATCAGATTATATTATTAGAAATATTAAAAGACAATTAATAAATTACAATAACAAAAAAAACATGGCAGCATCAAATGCTATGCGCAGCAAGAACATGGTTTCGGCTGTCGCGGACACCAGACGCAAAACACAAGCACAGATAAACATGTCTTAACGAAATACAAAAAGGTCATATAGACAAATTACGTGACTTTTGTCTAATTAAAAAAACTCAAAAAACAAACAATAGTTACAGCTCTCCATCTACAATAAATGAAAGTCTTTGGTTTAAAGAAACGGCAACTACAGGGTGCAAAAATCCCAACAACTGAAAACGTTCATCTGTCTACAGTCGGAAAACAAAATCAAAGCTAACACTTACTTAATTAGTTTCTCCCATCTCAGTGCTGAGCTGTCTCAGCAGATATCAAACAAACTTTGATTACCATGATACGTTAATGGTGAAAATATTCACTAATTCAGATAAAAAAATTACACAACAAAACAGTACCGGCCAGCTAATGAAGGTCCGCTATTCTGAAAGTCCATTGTGCAGATACGCAGCACAGTGCTAACGTTTTGGTTAAGGTTAGGGTCAGCCCTACGGTTAGGCTTAGGGTTAGTGGGAACAGTAGACTTTCGGAATAGCGGACCCGAATCAACAAAACATAATGAACAGCAGCTAACTAGTAAGAGAAATAGTGATTAGTTTTATGTCCCATTCAACAAATGGTGAATTAATGATCAAAAAACAAAAATCAAATGTGACAAACTGCTAGCAAAACAGCTGATAAAAACCAAGCGCATAGAGATGGGGTAAATCGGTACACATATGTGCACCCAAAATTAAGCCAAGTAAATTTTGTAGCTCCCAAAACGAATTTCTAGCTGTGCCCCGATGAAAACTATATAAGAACAATCATTCTAGCTATTTCTCACACTCAGTAACAAGACGATCGGGACAGCAACAGATCGATTTCGTCCAATTACACATCAATTAAGACTGGCACAAACCCTAACTAGTGACCTTATCCCTAACCCTAACTGACCCTGACCCTAAAAAGTCAGAAAATACGAGTCGTAATTAATTTTTATCGAGGTAATAAATGTGTGACTTAAGGTTAAATGTTGCAGAAAAGTAAAGTTCGCTACTGTCACTCATTTTATTTTTTTCCAACATTTAACCCCAAGTCAGACATTTATTACCTCGAAAAAAATTAATTACGACAGCAATGAGAAAAAAAAGTTGCTAAAAGTAGGATTCGAACCCGAGTCCTTTTGGGCAGCGGATGTTCACGCTGCCCACTCGACCATGCAGCCGGAGTCAGCAAACGTGCTTCAATGGCGCTATTTATGCTAGCACCGTTTAACCGTCCTATACTATAGTTATCGGGTACCAGCCTACTGGCCACTTATTGGTTCTTGCCCATTTCGATAGTGCTCTCCATATATGTCAGGTATACAATCATAATAAAATACAACAGGTTATTTCAGATGCAGTGCGCTGTTAGCAGAAACTATTAAAATTACAATAGTGTTGAAATTACAATAGCAATAAATAAGGGGAAAACATATCAGTCAAAAAAACATAAAACTATGCCAGCAGTGCTATACTATTACTGCGTCCAGCATTTAAGAACAATTTGATGAATATTAACTTGCTTTCAGTAAATATTTGAACTTGACAGTTTCAATCAGTAAAAAAGATGTTCTTCTTTAACCAAAATAAAATAATGAAGAAAAACCACTCTACCATTTTACGTGCAAATACCACACAGTAACGCATTTTTTATTTTTAAAGTTAGAAGACAAAATGTCATCAGTGAAAATGCCCATTAGCGAAAATGAATCTAACTGTAACCACTAACTGAAAAGTAAAAACTAATCAACAAATAAAACAAAAATGACAAAAAATTAATATGCCAAAAATGACAATGCACCAATCTAGCATTGGCCATAAGACTAAGTCGGGAAAAAATCAACCACAACACGATAGCCACTAGGGACAAATGACAAAAATGCAAAATGTGACAGAAAGAAAAACCACAAGCACTGCTTCGAAGCAGCCACTAGCAGATCACTTTGCTACTGCAGTAAAAATGCATCGAAGACCAGTGGCTTCTATCCCTATACCTAACGGGCGCAGCTTGCGCCCAGTGAAAAATGGGGGGACAAGTTTTGATAAGGATGTAGATCAAAAATTCCCATTTTTCACTGAGCAAACACCTTAACAAAACTTCACCCCTATTTTTCACTCCCCTATTTCTCAATCGACACCCTTAACAAAACCTTTTCCCTAGAGGAGGAGGAAGCCCAGAATGGAGGGGAAAACTCGAGTCAGAAACTGGGAGGGAATCTCAGCCCAAAACTGGTAGGGGGAAGTTGCGCCTGATTTCGATTCCAGATTTTTGGGGGAATAGAAGCCACTGTTAAAGACATTCTCAACTATATCTTGAATGCAATAGCACACACCTATAAATTATCAGCTCCATTAATGTCAGCACAAAACTAAACACGGGCCAAGTACTGAACTTTGATTTTTGAAAAATTTGGCAAAATCGACTCATTCAATTTAGCAGGAATCACAATGTACAATGATACGAAATGGAATGCAAATTAGCAACTTCTGAGTAATTTTACTGCAGTGACGTAAGATGAGAAAATTACCAATCACTAATTAACCAGGTACAAGAGTGTTATCAGTGCTCTTATGGCAACAAGTGGGTACACAGAGTTCTTTGAGGATGTCCGAAGGGGTTCGACAAGGCTGCATCATTCCTCTTCATCAGTCACTGACTTTGTCATGCGCAAAACTATGGACAAGTCAGAGTACGGCATCGGCTGGCAGAAGCAGAACCGTTTAACAGATACGGACTACGCTGATGACATAGTGATATTGGTGGAAGAAGAGAACGAATGCCAAGAGATGACTACCAAGCTCGAGGAACAAAGTGCACAAGTTGGACTGAATATAAGCCGGAAAAAACAAAGGCCATGGGAATCACCCAGCGTTCATCACCACAGCCAACAGCCGTTGCACAAGGGAAGATAGAATATGTACAGAGATTCACCTACCTGGGAAGTGTAATATCCAGCGATGGAGATGATAGAAGCAGATTTCAACACTCAACTGGCAAAAGCAGTAGTAGTCTTCCAACGACTTGACAACGTGTGGCAATCCAGCACGCTTAGCCTCAAGATTAAACTGGACCTCTACACCTCCCTCATTGTATCTACAGCCATATACGCCAGTGAGACTTGGAAGAGTACAGCTAGAATATGTCAGCAGCTGGACGTCTTTCACCAGCGCAACTAACGAAAGATTCTGGGCATTACGTGGAAGGAACATGTGACTAACATGGAGGTGTTAAGCCGGACTGAGCAATAAAGATTACAGGACATTGTAGCTGAGAAATGATTTCGGATGGCAAGCCATATCATCAAGATGCCACCTGGACGACCAGCCAATCACGCCATGTCATGGACCCCTCGTGGCAGTGGCAGACGATGAGGCCATCCAACGAAGACTTGGCAGTCTACATTTAAAGAAGTCCTGGTGGACAGAGGAGTCGATTGAAACAGCGTCCGGGCTGTGGCTACAAACAGAAGCAGATGGTGAACTCTTGATGCCCATTGTCCTGTAAAGGACTGGAGGATCTAAGTGCTAAGTAAGTATGGCAACACAACTGTTCCTATTAACCAACAAACACTAAATGGCTATGAAGTAGTGGCCAATATCTATAATCGGTTTAGGCACTGATAATGCAAACAAAAATGTACTACTCACAGAATACTTAGTTAAAATCAATTTTGGCACAACGTAAATTTATTATACACACACATGGGAAATATATGCATTTCCGAGTTGTAACTGTTTGTTACCAGACTATAAATTTGTCAATGGCAGACACAGAAACTCTCATGCAATAAAGCAGCATATCATCAGCTAAATATCGAGCAAACCGTCACTCGACTATCACTGCCTGTCGAATTTCAAAGTCTATGACTAGCTGAAATGTTAACAAATGCAACAACTTGTTCAAGCACTTTAAAAAATTACATCATCCATAACATCGGATGTTCACCATGAACACAAGGACGAACACAATGGTTTCCAAAGCAGCTGACGTGACATCAGTTATTATGCCGTGACTAATACGTGCTTAAAACCAAAACATTTATAAACTTGAAAACTAGTTGAAAATATGAACAAATCCATTCCAAAACTGCACATCCATCACCTCCAATAACCAAGGCAATCACATCCCAATCAATGATGAGTGAGTAAGCAGGGTTTAACATACACATGTAATAACGAAACAAAAAGTTTTAACCTTTACAGAAAGAATGATCAAAAACTAAAAATTGTAAGAACTGCCGATTATAATTGTGCATATGTAACGATAATGGCAGTTCTAATAATCTTCCGCGTTATCCTCCAGATGGTCATTAATCACACAATGCTGTCTATTGAAGGATGACCAATGACGCATACACAAATAAGCAGTAACAACCACAAGCTATTTCCTCAGAATTATTAGTTCACAGTCACCATCAAGCATCCAATTTCACCCAATTATCATATCTGAGCTTGAATACTATCCGACTGGTGTCGTCGTATTCAAAGGATTCATTTGTTACACAAGTGGAATTAACCGACGACGAGTTGATCACCAAACAAAGTTTAAAAAAACAATCACAATGGCAAAAACCAAAATTACAAACATATACAAATAGAATATAATATATTTAAGCTAGAGCTGTCAAAGTGTTAATTTTTTAATGCAGTGTGTTAAATTTTTTAACCCATTAATTAATGCATTATAAACCGTCAAGCCCATCAAGAGGGAGAGTACAGGGGAGTTACTCTGGGCCCTGCGACCTTCGGGGGCACTCGCCTGTAGAATATAGAAAATTAGAAAGCAAACAAAAACACATTTTCAACAATTGACTAGCATAGAAATCTATTAGCCTGTCATCTAAATAATACTTATTTACTGTAATGATGGAATGGCAACTACAGTTTGGTTACTGGAATTCATTTGATTGACAAATAACCGCAGACTAACGAAATATTGGAACTTATTGCTTCACAGAATTATGTAAATTAAATAAATTTATGCATGGGTGTTAATTTTTTTAACACATGTTAATTTATTAACACATTAACGCATTTATTTGACAGCTCTAATTTAAGCTGATGCTTTCATTATGTATGCCAGTTTTACACTGAACAATATTTGAATGAAAAAGCACAACGCTCAGTCTTGAGCAGTGTTTTCACACGCAAATGTAACTATCTGGTGACAGAACAAACAATACGCACTCTCGTGCTCACATCTTCGCGATGACGGAAAAAATACCCGATAAAAGACGATGCGCTCGTCTAAGACAACTATTAGATGGGAAATAACAACGATATTGACAACATGTGCACGTGAACCATTATGTACTGTCAATACTAGTAGGGCTGTGCCGAGTGCTCAGTTCACACTGGGAAGCTCCAACCAAGACATTCGCAGCAGGTTATTTCTGAAAGTACAAATGCACATTTATCCGAGAATCACCAAATTGAAAAACATGGCAGCAGCGTATTTAAGGCAGGGGCCTGCCATGCCCCCTCGGTGCTCACATGTTGCACATTTTTGCTTGCTTAAGCAAAAAAAACATTTGTGTTATGTTATCAAGCTAACACAATCAACAGTCGATCGTTTTTTTTTGTTCAACTCATCTCTACGTCAAAAGTTACTCCAGATTCAAATGCGTCCCCCATGAAAATGTTTAAGGAAACGACACGAGTGAGCCTTCTTAGACGCCAGATGCCATTCTCATCAGCCAACCCACAAGTACCAGACGCAAGAAGTATACGGACAAACTACTTTTCTCCTTTTGATGCATAATGGCAATTCAAAAATAACGGTAACTCATTACGTTCATGTAACAAATAGAAAAACAAACTTGGAATTAACAAACTTGAAATAGACACTCTGCAGAAAAAATCTTTAAGTACCAATGCTATGATAAACAATACAGATGCTGGATCAGAGCATAATTATGAATGCTGATAACAGGCACAGCCCTAACCACTAGTGCTGCCAGCAGTAGACACACACTCATACAATCCTACGTGTCCATTCGGCGAAGCACGAGAAAGAGTGTCATGATCGTCTGAGCAGTAATAAGTTATGTTACGTCCAATAAATAACTATCTACAACTGGGACGAAACCGACTGCCGCATTACACTGCTGGACTTGCAGGGCGACCGCTCGAGATAAACCGATCGAACACCCATCGCCGAAATTCACTAAAATGCATTGCACACCATTGACAGCTAGTGTGAGCTAGCTAGGAAGGTTGTCAAGATGAGCAAAGGTTATTTTACCACAGGGGTCCCCTCATAAAGCAGCTTCGACCAAAAGCGTACTAAAAGAGTACCAGCATTAACTTCCCACCATACTCTAACCGCAGGCAAGGCATAAACTTCGACCACAGGTCTGAACTTCATACTTTGTACTTATTGAGATACAGTCTAATGAAAAAAGTGTCACCTTTAACCATCCGTGCACCTAATTATCTCCGTTTGATATGGCAAGGCTGCATCTGTGCGGACCAAAAAATCTCACATATTCGTCACTTATCCCCTTAATAGTTTCAGCACCCAAGGACCCGCCTTGCTGATGTTACAAGCTAAATAAATGCCGTACTGATGTCACCACTGGAATTTCTGAACAAGGTTATACATGAACGCACCCTGTGACCGGCAAAACATTACCACAACAAGCAAGAAGCTTGTAACAGCAGCAAGCAGAGGCTGGCAACACACTGAATTTACCCTACATAGAGCAGTCTAAGCCGAGTATATTCCAAGCATTAGAATGTTTCTCTCTCTCAAATTATTATCTCTGCCAAGGTGAACATAGTGAACATTGGAGGAGATTAAGAGATTGGTCGTTCTGTCCATCATTCTGTGTGCATGTGTGTGCGTGTGTACACAATGACTCATCATCATCTCCATGTTATACACAAGCAGACATCAGGACAGGCAAGACGTCCTGATGTTTGCACACCTTATTAGCTGTAGCTGTAGGTATAGTAGTAGTAGTAGTAGTCGTAATGTTTAAATTATTTCATTTGGTGGAAATATGCACTCTTATGAGCGCCTTCTAGTTTTTATAATTTTCAGTAACTTCCTTCTACTTAATCCAACGATTTGGTAAAAAAAGATTCAGAGTCGATAAACATGAAAGTGCCGCGGTTCCCAACAAACATCTCGGTAATCTACATCACCCTGCAAAGCTGACACCATGTCAGCAATTATTCAACAATGGTGAGTGAGTGGCTTAGTTTTCTCACTGATTCGGTCACTGCCGCTCTAACCGGAAAGAGTCCTCCGTCGCCGGATCAGTCACAATGCTAGCATCAGCCAGCATCTGCAGTTCTTCTATCTCCAGTGGATCAAGTCCGAGCTTCAGAGCGTCCTCGGCAGTGAAGAGGTCCATGCTGGCGTCAAACGAATCACCGAGATACGACAACGGGTTAATAGCGCCGGACGTCAGGTCCTGTTGGCCACCGGATGATATGTCACCAAACGCTGAGCAGGCTGCAACATTATCGCCGCCATCCATCAGAATAACCAATAATAATCTACACTGTGTTAGCTCACAAAAGAATACAAATTACAATGACTTACTTCCGTAACACCATTTACAGGGAACGTCCATGAAGTGCTACAACAAAATGTCAATACGATCGACAAGAAAGTTCAGTCTCGAGGTGACACTTGAAGAGATCTGTTTTATTTTTTTCACTCAACAAACAAAGCTGTGCAGCCAGCAAGGTTTCTATGTTTTCAGTGTCCTTAGCACAACTCTGAGGAACTGGCACAATGTACACTGTGTCCGAAAAGAAACATCCCAGACATTTTTGATTGTAACTTAAAGAGAGATTATCAGATTTTAATAATTTTTGACATTAATATTTCTGACACAACTGTTGATCAGATGACTAGCCAATTTTCCACCGCACTCAATGTCTGCTTTTGCACTACCCAAAGGAACAAATCAACGAAATATTGCATTTCTATCCTATTCTGCCTGTTCGAATTTTCCCAGGTAGTGAAGAAACAGACAATTGGTGAAACAGGAACTAAACTAGAAATCTGAGCTAATGCTCATGAGATGCACGAGAGCCTACAGCAGTTCATGTTCACAGGTTGTCTTGATCTATCTCCATCCATTTCGTCGCAATTCACGCTTCTGCAGCAAAAAAATCGCCAAAAAAATCACAAAAACCCCCCTTTTTAGGGTTCAAAGTCATTCAAGGTCATTGATGGCGACATTTCTAAAAAGCTCATCACCAGTGCTTGTTGTGATAAGCAGCATGTCTGTGCCTATATGCTATGCAAGCCAACAGCGACTAAATAACCACTTTTTAGAGGGGTACCCCACTTTAACACCCGCATGCACAGGCCCCCTTAAACCTAGAGGGTCCGGACTTTGACTGCTAAAATCTACATTCAATACTGAAAATTTCATATGCAGGTTGTCTTGGTCTATCTCGAGCCATTTCGGCGCAATTCACTCTTGAAAAGCGAGTCACAGACCAAAATCGCAAAAAATTCACTAAAAGCCCCTATTTGGGGGTTCAAGGTCAATCAAGGTCATCACTGTTGACATTACTAAGAAGCTCGTCGCCAGTGCTTGTTATGATAAGCAGCATGTCTGTGTCTATCTGCAACTATTTTTACGTTAGACGAGCCGATAACGGTAGCCTTTTTAAGGGGAGGTGCCCTTCTTTTGCCCACTTGTTCGGGGGGACCTCTCACCCAGCGGCATGAAATCTTGTCACAAAATACTAGAGACATCAAGCTATCATATGGTGAAAAACTGAAGTCTCTATCTCACCTGGTCTTGAAATGGTACAGGGTTGTGACAGACACCAAGATACCAAGACAGAATTACCATAGCTAACACGCGCTAGCTCTCACGCGTAAACAGTCATCTGATGGCAAGTAGTGTCAGAAATGTTTGCACCAAAAATTGTTAAAATCTGTCAATTCTTTTTCAAGTCACAATCGATAGTGTTCGGGATGCTTTTGACTTATTTCCGTTCATTTAAACTCATATTTCGTTGGTTCTAGTTTTCCCAGGTAGTGCAAAAACAGACATTGGGCAAGATGGAATATTGAACGATCATTTGATGGCTAGTTGTGCCAGAAATATTCATACCAAAAATTATTAAAACTGGATACCCATATCCCTTCTTCAAGTGACAATCAATAATGTTTGGGACGTTTTTTCCCCAACACGGTGTACATGCTATGCACCTACTGGCGACTCTAAAAACGAATATAAGCAGTAACCTCCCACCATATTACGCAGAACACCCAACACAATTTCAAAAACCATACTTCATGTAAAAATCCTCAACAGCCAATCATTACTTAATAAATAAATGTACAAAACATCAGTTTATACACTTGTTAACGGCAACATTTAAGGACTTGCACATCGAAAACAGCAATAATTACATTTAACCCCTAACTTGAAAATGTTCCCCTTGGAGTAGATGGCTCGAATTTTGCATGCCCGAGTTTAAGACACATAGCTAATTCGTGTAAAAAATTTTCCCCACAACCTACCCATTAGCCAGGATACATTCGTTACGGTCAGACAGAAGACAGACAAACAGATGGATGACAACCATGATAACAGCTCGACGGTTACTTAAATATGGCCGGCTAAAAATGGCAATATACGTTATATGAAGTCTAACCTGGGACAGGCTGGTTGGAAAATACTGGAAGATCTTCGGCTGTACAAAAAACAACATGAAATTTATAATCTAGAAACAACTGTTTGTCAGTTAGAGTCATCATTGATAACAAAAAATCAATGCTTATTATTTAACTTTAAAAATAACATTAAAGTGACACAGACTAAAAATGATATAAAGAAAAAATTATTTCTCATCCGACTGTTGAACCCTACCCAAAATCCCATAAAATTCACCCACGTTTCTTGTTGTGACGCTGAGCAGCTCAAACGACCTACTGAATACAACACAAATGTTTTTCCGTTTTTTTTTCAGATTTCAGCATAAAAATAATCACTTAAGACTTCCACCAATCTATCAACTTCAACCTCTAAGAAAATACTGGTGAACATGCTGAAATGAATAAAATGAATAATGAAATCACTCATACATACTCTACCTGTAAGTACGATGTCGGGAATTGAGCCGGCATTCTGAAGCGTCGTCGTCTGATCGCCGGTGTCGACAGGTTGTTGCGTCGTCATCATGTGACCGGTGTTTATGTTTTGTATAATGTACTCGGTCGCCGATGCCGGAAGTACGTTCGCGACTGGCTGCACACCGCGGCCTGGAGCAAACGACATCGGCTGCTGCGTACCGGCCGACAGTGGTAAACAAGTGTCAATGATTGGTAAACTGCCAGCACCGGTCGCCAACGACGACGGCGCAGCTACTCGGAAGAAAGCCGGGTTATCGGTCGCTATCGGAAGAGCCGGCCGCGAGTTGGCTGAGCTGACTTGCCACACCACCGGGGCACTAGCGGGCTGAGCGGACAAGGTCTCAGCCGGGACTAAAACCAGTCCGGCGGACGCTAGCACCGGCTGTGATGCAACAAACGCCGGCGGTGGTTGCTGGTGTAACGATGCCGACATCACATGCTGCTGATGTTGCTGTGGCAACGAGATTGGAACCGAGAAACTGTAGACGTCGACATTCCCGCTGTTCACTGCAGCCGACGACTGACTGCTTGCTTTCTGGTCATCCGGAACCTGTCAATCAGGGTGATCCCATTGGCATGTTTAGCAAACTGATGCATTTCTCAACTATGAATTCAGCAATGTGACCAAACATCACAAAGAAAAACTCCTTATAATCTAAATCTATTCAAAATCTAGATGGTTGCTACGACTCCACTGACTATTATGCCTCCACCAACATGTGACAAAAAGCTAACACTCGAAATGTCATGCTAACAAAACCAAAAGTGCTTTTTGAGGCATATTTGACCCTGCCATGACCTTGATCCTTGACCCTAAAATTTGATGCCCTCATCCTTGCCGCAAAGTCTATTAGTGGTGAAAGTTTGGTCAAATTACAACAACAAATGTGCAAGGAACAAACATTGCTATCAATGTTTGTTCGGGACTCATGCATGCACGGACGAACGCACGGATGCACGAATACTCCAGAAACATAATGCTTCCGGTCACTAAGTAGGCGGAGGCATAAGACGTCTGAACAGATTTAGCTACAACTGATGCATTTAATGTTAACTGGCTCAACAAACAAAAAATGGTTCTTGACTAAAAATCGAGAAACGTAATCCCATTATCCCATACCCCACAACGAAAAATGGCCAACCGTTTTACAACCTAAATCTACCCAAGAGTCTGTACAATATTCACAAACAAAATCACAATTTGTAGTCAACACTGTCAACACAGCTGAATGTGAAAAACTTAAACTGCAGACATTGCAGGAGAACAAATTAAAATGCACGTCAGTACTTCGCATGAAGGAGATATTCTATGCTATTCTATACTGGCAAAAAATTCCTCCACACTATTATTATTTTGAACATGAACATTGCTACAATAAACGGGTGTGTATCTGTGCGGCTACTAACCATGCTAAACTGCTGAAACTGCTGCTGCAGCGCCGAGGCATGCGCCGGTGACACTTCACCCGAGGTCACGATTTCGCCAAGCCGGGACGGTGATGGCGGCGACGGCGAGTGTGTGAACCAATGCGGTGACCCGGCAGCTGGACTCAACTGCGAGCCGGCACGTGGCGACGAATCACTGGGGCCAGGGGACGACGACGCATCGTGCGCGACTGACCGATGCCCGATGGCATACAAGACGTGTGCCGGGGCGTACTGTTCTGAGCCGGTAAGGGTCACGAACGATGGAACAGGCGCACTGGACTGCTGAACTGGATTAGGTGCCAGCACAGGTGAGTGAGCCGTAGTAACGACCGGTGCCACATTGTTTACTGAGCAACCATACTGTGCCATTGCCTATACACACAGCCACCGTCCACTGTTATTACACACTACTACAGGGTGAGCCAATAAAAAATGTGCCACTTTACTTTTGTCCATATCTTCGCCAATTATGGATCAATTTTCAAAATTCTTTTACTGGCAAACTCTGCAGACAATTTGCAATAATGTGATTATTATAGATCCCACCACACTGTACACGCATTTTTGTGTGTTTGTTTTCTTCTGGCACTCGATCAAGAATCTTACGCAACCAGCCTCGATGAGGCCAGCATCCCTCAGGTAACTAAGTGCTACTTCGGGTTTGTTGAACAAAAAAGTGATGGGATCATCCTCATCAAAGCGGTCGCTGCATACATCTTCCAATACTGGACATTCAGTCATTAGGTGTACCAGTGTCTCCTCTGCCTGACCACATCGCTAACATGTGGCTGGTTCAGGCTGGTCTTGATTTCTCGTTATTCTGTTGCGGTGCCATGCCAACTCTGTTGTGTGTCCTCCTGTCTGAAAGCATGAAAGCAGAGTCCTTTGTGAAGGTGTAAAGTCCTTTTCTTGATCTCTGTTCACATATGTGGCATGGTGCACTGCTGGCTTGGCCATCCTACTCCATTTGCAGGCACAGTGATGACTAGGGACCAACTGAATTCACGGGAAAAAATGCACGATTTCACGGCAGAATTTTTAAAAAGTGTCAAATTTCACGGAAAATTCACGGAAAGAGTTTCGGAAATTCACGGGCCACATAGACGTTATTTCGAGGTGCTGTGCTAATGCAAACAAAGAAATTTCAGAACAACGAATATTTACTACACTAAGTCAAAACTCAAGACAGTTAATGCCAACTACTTAGTGCTAAAGTGCGACACATGGTAAACAGCGACATCCATACAGAAGCTGCTGATAAAACTCTGGAATTGTCATAAATTAAACTAAAAGCGCTAAAAAAAACGAAAAATCACGAATTTCATGGAAATCAGCGTTTTTCACGGAAGGAGGTCAATTTCACGAAAAATGTCACGGCCGTGAAATCGTGAATTAAGTTGGTCCCTAGTGATGTGCAAAAGTCCACTGGTGCTACTGACCGAGGTAATGTAGAAGCATCCTTCGCAATACTATCAGCCTGCATGTTTCCCTCTATCCCGCAGTGATCAGGGATCTACTAAAACGTCACTTGTGCGTTACCACCTGCTGCTATTTGCTCAACCAGTGAAAGTACAGTACGTGGTGCACAATTTCTTCCTTTCCAGTGGCCTTTTCAAGCTTTTAGATAGCAGACCTAGAGTCAGTATACAGATAGATGTGAGCCTCCTTGGGTACTAAAGACCTTTCCTGGAGTTCAACAATTTTCTGTAATGCGACACTGATTGCTACCATCTCAGCTCGACATGTAGATGTAGTAGAACTGGCAGGTGCTTCCACTAAATGCCCTTCCTGGTTGTGGTTGTCAATGATGAGTGCACCTGCTCCTCCTTCTCGACATCCTCTGAATACAGATGCATCTGTGTACACTTCAATAGCAGCAGGTCCCAGTTTGCTGATTGTCTCCTCAACTACTTCACGCTTGAATTTGGCTGTATCATCCTTGTGCACTCGCTGACTGAGCTCGAGATTAAAGACAGCCTCTGAGAGAACGTTCCACGTAGCAGTGGGCCGTACCACTTTGAATCCCTCCCTTGGGAGTGATGCTAAACTGGTTCATAAAATAAATTAGAAGGTGCTGACAAAGAGCACTGAACTAATAAATGTCTTTAAACAACAACATTCTGTTTATGTAATTTCTACTATCAGTCTTGACAGTTAATGAGAAAAAATGACTCCGCGGTCGGAGATTGTAAGTGCGATCAGTTTTCTCGGGTAAAAGTTTATACAGAACGTGATGTGGATCGAGCTATATATATCTTTGCAAATAAGCTGTCGTCCACGTATCCAACCAAGTGAGAAAATGACAGTACAAGATGTCAAACTTATTGATCTATATGAACCAGGTTGATTTGGAGGTTTTCCAGATTTCAGTAAATATTGGTATAATTGTTGCTCTTCTCCAGTCCGCAAGTACAGTTTTGTTGACAAAACTCGTATCACAAATTCGGAGCAGTTCTGCCATACCTTGGTCTCCCAATGCACTTTTACACTATCTTGTGAAATATAACTAATATGCATGTATAACAATAATAACAAACATTTTGGTAAATGAAAGAAAACACTTCAGACCAACATTGTGGAGAGTGATCCGTATGACACCAGACTGTGTGGGTTTAACAGTCTAGCATCATACAGATTATTCACCGCAACGTTGAAGTGTTTTTTCATTTACCTAAACGTTCGTTATAATTGTTAGCTTTTTATTACATTTATATTTCACAAGGTAGTGTAGAGACACATTTACAGTGTGCTGGGATATATAATAATAACGTTAATGTACACTGTTTGCAACTTAAAGAATTTTGAAAATCGGTCCATAATTGGCAAAAGTAAAGTGGCACATTTGTTATTGGCCCACGGTGTAATACAACACACTACTAGAATCACTACTGTTTACTGGACATACTAAGTTGGACTGTACACAGAACAGTGTTTTAACGAATACAACGAAAACACTAAATAAATTCTGAACAATGGTTTAGATGGCGAGTGTGCACTCAATGTCAAAAGATAATCAATAAACAAAGACTAGGAACCAGAAACTGTTGAAACAGCGGCAACGTCATGCATTTCAGCAGCAACACAATAGAAAACATGCAGCAAATAACTGAACACACCATGATTGGAAATAATGGCTATTAATAAATCAATAGCTGAAAACCAGTATACTGTAAGGTAAATAACACTTAACATGCAGTGCAGCACAACAAAGTGACAACGAAATGTAGCTATTAATTTCTAACCATCAACGTGCAGAAAAAACATGCATCTGAGAAAGTGCTTCCGACTCCAGACCACCCAGTGCTTCAGTGCTGTTGGTTGGGCAACATGAAGGCAGGGTATTCGGCTAGCAAAAAAATGCTGCGACACAGACATCCGAAACTTTACTTTACTTTCTGGTGAGGCAGGATAGGGAAAAACTCAAAAATGTGTTGGACTGAACAAAACCAACTGTGTAAATACTGAATATTATACTTCTGCAATTTAAAATTTGGACTTTCCATTCTACGACTGGGCCAATTTTCAATTAGCGCTTCGTCTCGCCACTGAAATACCTCATTGTCCAACGACTTATGTCTGTAAGTGCCTACAGTGACGTACTTCATCAATCCCACAGCCATCACTGAAGTAGCACAACGGATCTGACCACCTATTGGTGTGGAAAGGCAATAAAACATTTCCAGTTTGGCGGCCAACCTGCCTAACACCACCCCACCAAGCAGCAAACTGTCCACAGCATCAGCAGTCTGTCGACATGGCGTATTATAAGTGGAAATGGGTAAGATGTTGACATCGTTCTGAGTTAGATCGATTATAACAACTGATGATGTAGACACTATGTGGCACTGTCTCGATACGAATAATTTCTCTCGATGAAACCCAACCAAAAACTCCCACCACCATTCTCTGCATAAAATTATGCCAATTAAACACGAAAAATCGCAAAAATCAGCCATGCATAACGCAAACTATGAAGCACAACTGAGCATGCAGCCACAGACACAGAACATGACAAAAGCAGCCGAAAAGTTAAAATAAAAAAGTGCAAATAAAAACAACTGTGCACAAACAAAGGCAGTGAAAGCACGTAATGAACAAAGGCGAACTGCACTGTGTGCATTGAGAACTGAAGTACCATGAACAGCCAACTAACTGAACAGTGAAAATATGAAAGTCCAACTGTGCAATTTCAAAGATAAAACTTTAGTTCAGTTTATTATCAATTTTATGTGGTAATACAGTATAGCCCAAATTTAGCACATTACAATGCACGGGGAAAGTTGGCGACAAAGTCCGCGGACTTAAACAGTCGCAAGACATGCATCACAAGACAAGCGTGCAAACAACCGGTGCATTCGACAAACCTCGCTGGGTGCGTTCTGTCCACCGAGTAATACCAACGGCACGGGAACCATCTGCCGATTGAGCCGCAGCGGCATAGTGCTGACACTGGTCTGCGTAGCAGTGGCGGAATCAGCCATGGTGTAGCTGGGTAATGGACCAGCGCCACCAGGCCCACAGCACGTCGAGTCAACGTCGATCGGCACAGTTAGTGGTAGAGATAAGTTGAGATCGGTTAGATTCGGCAACGAGCCGGTGCTGCAAGGTATTGGCACATGGACCACTCCCGACTGAACTCCGCTCGGCTCAGGAGATGGAAATATGCTAGAAAAAAAATAAAATTGGCATACCGTAAGCCGTAACATCGTACCTGACCTTGTGAGTGTGTGAATGAGTAGGGTTTAACATCTTACCCGACACAGTACAGATCGTTTTGGGGACACTGCACATACACATACTAACGAAACAGATAGTTTAACCTTCACAATAATGAAATAGAAAGTTTGACCTTTACAGACAAACCTGATATGGAACACATAAACATAAAAATGACCTAAACCAAAAATTGAAAAACCTCTCCATAATAAGTGTGCATATGAAACAGTAATGGCAGTTCTAATAATTTTCCCTTTTATCCTCCAGACAGTCAACAATCTCAGAATGCTGTCTGTTGGAGAAAGGAGCAAAGAAAGGTGAGGGGCAGGGGATACTTCACTTTGTGTGTCAAACAGTGTGCTTTGTATAAAATCAGACCAAAAAACTTCAACAGTTTACAAAGCTATGTAAGGGTGATATGAGTCAAAACTCGAAAACAGCAAAAATGGTTTTGGGACGATATTATCGCGTGTTGAATTCCAGGCTGGCCCTTACTAGACTTTGTTTATCATTACCACATCTGACAAGAACTAACATCAACCATGACAAGATTCTAAATGATGGTTTGGATGGCCAGCAAGAACTGTGTTGTTACATGAAAGCAGCATGCAAACTTACTTAATGCCAGGAACATCACATGACCTTGGCCGTAGCACCATCGACATCTACAAAACACAACTTTAATGAAATGATTACACAAACACATACTTAGACTATTTGAGCAGATATTCTCCATCGAGAAATGCAGCTTTATGAAATGTTCAAAAATAAACACGAACAGCAGGAAACTAAAATCACACACCATCATTACAGCCATTCTGCTGTGGTAATGTACAAAGTACCGTAAACCAAGTTGCACAGAAAAAAAGTCGAACATACATGCTTTACACATATTGAGCAATATGACACCTTTGGGAACGATTAGCCTCATTCAATCTCTGCAGTAACGGTATTCAAGTGTTCAACATTCAATAACTGGGATGGATTGCTTTGACTGCTCAATCTACATAATGCATTTACGATCCACTTTTTTTATGCATCAACCTATACTTATTCCTAGAGCCCACAGTTTTCTTTCGAGCCGAGCCGCAGAATATGCCCTTTTCCTCGGAATTTCGATACTGCTACGGAATTTCACGGAATTCTGCAGAAGTTCAGAAATGACCGATAATTAGTACGATCGTCCGCTTGATAGCGTAATTAGACTAACTATATCACAGAGAAAAATCAAACTAAACTGCCTAAAACTGCGTTCCTACTAATAACTGCCATTGTAAAACGGCACAATCGTAAATAAACACACTGCGACTAATTGACAAATTGCACTTTTAAAAAGAAAAACGATTGATAATTTTTTTGTATGTTGCTAGCATAACTAAGCATCATGCCACCCTCAAAAAAGTGAAGTTTTTTAACAAAATAGAGCTTAGTTTATGCATAAATGGAAGGCCGTGATGAGCTGTGGAATTTGGACAATTCTGCTGCGGTGAGCCGCGGAATTTTGTGAACTGGCCCGTGAAATTTGGCAAAATTTGCAGCAAAAAACTGTGGGCCCTACTTATTCCTTTTCAGAAAATGCAGCATCAGTTCAAAGCCAGCAACTATAGCTAATAAAAAAATAAACGACGACGTAGCACTGCTCACAGTTTTAGAATCCAGACTCTGCGTGAAGTCCATTCCAACCACTCCGCCACTCACCATCAGCATCCCGTTCTCATCTGTGCACACATCACAACACTCATCAGCATCATAACCACAGATATCTCTTTCACCAACATCCACTATTCACACACAATGTTCATTGCTCAATCACCCATTGTTCGGCTGTGATCTCTGTTAAACTGCAGAGTCAATTGAGATAAGATATAAATTTAAACAAATCACCACCACAAGCCAAACGACATACATATAATTCGAAACCGGTACTTTGGTTTCTACAAACTATCACAACTGGAATGCACTCAAGAGATATCAAACCTTTGTCAGCAATAGTTTCTGTTGACCAAATAAATCTGATACAAACAGCTAACAAATCACTTAACTACGTCGACCAGTTATATTACAAAAATCTTTCAGTTAAAAGTATGGTACACTTAGGGCCAGTTTCTGGATCTTTTAGTTAACTGATCAGTTAGTAAACCGCCTGTTAATTGTAACTTGCTAGTTAAGTTTGTGCGCGTTTCTGAACAAAACCTTGACTGACTGTCAGCTAACTGAGCAATAAACTATAGTTGCTTAGCAACGATGCACAAGACACTTATCACTTCCGCCTAGTGCAAGCGAGCATCATGAATATTAATGAGCACACGTCAGCCAGCCCACGAGCCAGCCAACCAATTGCAGACGGCCATTTTGTCCATTCATGAATGAGTTTTGTAGTAAAATTTGTAGCAGCAAACGTCTCCTTCAGTGTTTTGAAGACATTGCTATACGGTAAAATCATTTTATAATATCACATTCTTCAATTAACTGCTTGCAAAATGGTACAAAAGTTGCGTTAAATACGATAACTACGATCGACAGTCAGCTAACTGGCCGATTTCCGCCAGTTAAATTTTTGGCCATTTTGATCGCTGGTTAGTGCAACGGGAAACGCAAGTTATGCAAATTTGTCAGTTAACACTAACTTGACCGGCCAGTTAAGATCCAGAAACCGGCCCTTAGTCCGTTGCTATACAACATAATGCTAGAACTACTACTACTGCTTCTGCTAGTCTACCACTACAACTGCTAATACTAGCACTACTGCTACATACTCGGTCCATTGCTGAGCAACATGCTGCCACATCCAGTCAGATGGGACGCTGAGGTAGTCGTAACACTCGTGTGAATCGCTGAATCAGAACTGGCTCTGTGCACATCCAGCAATAATCCCATCGTCATGCCATAATCATTCAACGAAAAACATGCAAACGAGAATAAAAGCATCCACTATGCTTGCATTACAATTACAAAAGTCCACCACTAAGATGAGAGGTAAATAGATGCTGGCTAATGCTTTAAACAAATATCCAGAAAAATGAAACTAGCAAACAATGAGGTTACTGTAACACAATGAATACTTCGTGAAAGCTGAAGATGAATGGTAAACAGTCGCCTAGGCTGAAATTTCACTCACCGCCGCCAACTGGCCTCGGGAGGGCACAGGTAAACGGAGCCATACGGTGAACAGTCCCTCTAAACACAGCAGTTAAGGTCGTGAATCAATCAGTTACATACGCTTTTACGGCAATTACTATACTTTTATTATATGATTCCTACAGATTACAATAGAATGCAATTAAGAAGATGTCAGCCCAGCCCAGCCCAGAGCTGCCATGAATCTAGAATTTTTGAGCGGCACAACCCAAACTTTTTAAGCTAAAAATCACCACAATGGTTGCACCTACCCCAGGAAACGTGCAGACTAACTTCAGTTCTTCTGGGGCTATCAGTTTTGGACTTAGAAGCCTGCACATGACAAGAATTATGTTGCAGCTTCCAACTTTTTCTATCACAATTTTAAAATTCTGATCAATAACAAAATTCACACCAACAAAGTCCTGCATTAAAATGTTAATCAAAGATATTCCAAATTTGTTACCCATATTCACAACTGTTTTACATGCAGTTTTCCAGTCTTGTTATGCATCCTCACTGTGATATTTTACTTCTTTACTGACCAGAGTAATTTACGTTAACGGAAACGGAAATGCACAGATACGAATTTAAACAGATTCCATTAACGAAAACTAAAACGAAAATAAAAATTCAGTAAAAACGAAAACAAAACGACAACAAATAAGTCCAAAACAATAATAAAACAGAAATGAAAAAGCCAAAAACGGAAAATGAAATGAGCTGACAAACACATTTAAAGTTGGCAAGTAACGCTGCTTGCTTGACAGGCGACTGGAACAGTCAATCATCTGCCATTGTAATTAACATTAGACGTATCACCACATGACATCAAATGGTCCCTGTTGTCAGTACTCAGTAGGCCTATAGTGTTAATGACTGCAGTGAGTGAGTAAGCGAGCACCCGGCATGTCACTGAAAAACGTCAAACAGATGTAATGATACTGGCATAACGACAGGGGCATGTCTGACTGGTGAATAATAAGAACTGCAACCTGACAGTGCAGTCTCTTGATGACAGCATCAAAAGCCGGCGAAGTTACGTGGTCCAGTCCAAGCCTTTGCTTTGTCCATTCTCCACAAATACCGTCGTTCAGTCACTGACGGCACGGTCCAGGAATGACAGACGTGCACAATTGATATGGATCAGCATTTAACAGATGTCGACGCTGAAGCTCATTATATGACCACCATGTAGCAGCCTACAATAGCTGATGACTGGTAACACTGTCGGACGTTTTCACTGCCGTGTCACTGAGCGTACGGCTGCAAAAGGAACACAATCTGTAAATGGAAAACACGAGAACCTCAAAAGCTAATATAAGAGAATTGTTCATTTGATGCTATAATGTGACAGTGTGAACGGCATGAACAACAAATTCTGTCATCTGCAACTTGCAGGAAACAAACTAAGCTGTTTCTTTCATCTGTATAAGTCGCATTCAGAGCAAAGGACAGAATTCATTGGAAGCACAAAGTTGCTTCAAACAAATCGTTGTCACAGATCACTTCCTGCCATAAAGCGAAGTCTTGCAGGCCTTCATGCTTTATTTTTTCACGTCTAATACTATGTGTTTATTTCTGATTATAACTGCATCTGATCAGATGAAAACAAAAACAAAAACTGAAACGAAAATGTGTAAAGCTTAAACGAAACTGAAACGAAAAAAAGATAGTCTGAAACGAAGACTGAAACCAAAAAAATCCTTCAAAATGGAAACAAAACTAAAACGTAAATTACATAGTAAAAATAAAAAGGAAACTGAAATGAGAAATAAAAGGTTAAACTTAAATCACACTGTTACTGACAGCCCTTATTGATATCTTTCTGTGTCAATGCAACACTTTTATTGCATCCTATCTTGCCTTTCTATACAAGTTTCTTTGGCATACATTTGAAATCAGTCTACAATGTCAATAATGACATACTGTAATTACTAACTAATAACTGTAGATAAATTTTGGTTGATGGGCACAATGAGAGAAAACTGCAGACTGCAGGAAAAGGATACATGTCTGTCGAGAAGGAACTGTTTCTTCTGCGAGGGACAGCTGCGCTCACGGTGCGTTCGATCAGTAACCGTCTGTCCACTGTTAACAGCTTGTTTCATATCCTCCAAGCTTGACAACGCACTCTGCAACACATCATACAGCACAGCGTTAATAATTAATACTGCAAAAAATGCAGATACTAAATCTGCCAAACTGGCAAATTATAAATGTTGCATTACATACTAGCTAAGTTTGATTTTTACATCAGACAGTACTGTACACGGTAAAACCAGGCCCATCAAGAAGGAAGGGGGGTTAAGTTATCACGGGGCCCCATGATGTTTGGTGGCCCTGCCATCAATCAAAAATATTAAGTACACCAGAATGCGCCATTTTCCTCTCAAAGGGCCTGGGTAAGATACCTGGAGGTCGATGCCAGAGCTGCTGGACATTTGGCTGACATTTGGCAGAGATCGGCCTCGGCAGGCAATGTTGATATTCGGCTGAGATAGATGAACGTGCGGCTGCTGCTGACATTGAGACACGACATTTGCATGCTGTTTACAGCACACAGAACATCTAATGATAACTCAGTCTACTATATAACCCCAACCATAAAGTACTGCAGTAAACAATATCACGATAAGTGCTATTGCCAGGCCAGCCACAATGAGACATCAAAACCTGGAAGGTTCCTGACCGTGGCTTGCAGTGACAATTCAATTAACAGCCACAAATATGCTTGCCAGCTGACACTGGTGTCATATGACAAATGCTAACCACCTTATACCCCACATGCCGTACAAATTCAATTTTACCCCGTCTACTGTAGTCACATCACTAAATTTCTGTTTACGTTCGGCAAAAACGATAGCGCAGTCGCTTGTTCTATAGGTACTTAACTTCACATCATCTGAGATTGCCAGACGAAAACAACCACGACAGCCCAGGTGCTCGTCATGATCACGATTAGATTCTGCGGCGAAACAGATAACAAACGACATTATATTTACCCGTGTCGTCGCCGAGACTTCACGGAGAATTGCCTCAAATGCTGCCGTCTCTTCCGCCTGTTTCTGCGTGTGCAGCGCGATTTTCTCGCTGAATTTACGAGGATTCGCCATGTTTACGCGCTGACCGAGTTATCATTATAATTGTCGTATAGCCCGATATTATCCAATCGGTGTCCTTGCTTCGTTCACGTGACTTTGTTTTTCTTTTTTATAGGTTACTTGACACTATGGTCAATAAAAACATAGAGTCGGCAGACCACCAACATTTTTAGCCGCTGTGTCCATGGTGGCTGGCAGGCTGAGACAGCTGAGTTGCTGACAGTCGATGAGGTTATCTTTGTTCAGATGTCTCAAAACAAGTCCAGAGAAAACGAAGTAAATACAAAAAAATACTTAAAACTCACTGCTTCCAGCAGGCCTACTGCTCCCCCTAGCGGCTCAGCCAAGTGCCTCAGATTCGGCCACTGCCTGACATCGTGCACTATAAATATGCACATACTTACTTACTTACTTAAAACAGTCTCACTCTGTTCGTAACCTTAGCTTCATATTTGACGAACACCTCACTTTCTCGGATCAAATCTCTGCACTGTCTAAATCTTGCTATTTTCAATTCTCACTCATTTCACCTAATAACAGAAAGATTTCTTTGTGGCAGTATTTTGACAGTTAGGTCTAATACTGCCTGCACTGTGGGTAATAAAACATGCCAAAAACGTTTCGTTGAACGATCTTTAAACTTTGAAATTACACATTATTCTGCAGCTTCTAGGTGCAACTGCAATACCCACACGCACTCGGACCACACAACATGACGACGCGTAATGTTGCGTCAGCCTGCGTGACGTCATTGGCAACCTATGTATAATGTTGCATTATGCAAAAAGCAAGCACATCACAAAACAAAATAAATACAACCAATATGTGCTTCTGCACTTGCAAAAAAAACAGAGTTGACACAAAACCAAAAAATGCAGCTTTCTGACATAAACAAATTCTTGCATGGGTTGACAAATAATGACTTTCTACTGGAAAAAGTAGTGTAATATGGTGATACTAAAGAGATCGAATTTTTCTGTGCATGATAAAAATATATGTCTAAACTAAAAAGGCTGTTGCTGTAGTAGCCGAACAGCTGATCTCTGACACAAAGAAGAGTGTTATTGTTAAAGCATACGACGCATTAAACTGATTTGACCTGATCAGAGAACAATCCCTAACGCTGCTAGTGTGAAAAAAATAATTAAAGCTCTGCTGCCTTCGTTCCTTCCTTCCATTGCAGGGCAGGGCAGCCAGTACACCCGGTAAGGAAGTAAGTAAGCAAAATCTGAATTTATATGGCGCATATCGTTAAATTAACCAACAACGTGCTTAGAGGTAGGCTTAGGCCGCCACGTGGGCCATCCCCAGAAAGTTCCCAGAAAATATACAGGGTACTGAAAGTCATGGCAGGAATAGCAGAGCACAACAACCTGCACCCCACTGAGCGCACTCACATGAGGTAGTGTGGGGACGTGGTTCATCGAAGGATCTCACAGTTTTGCCGACTTATACTCGAAGCCGATAATTCTACCCATGTAAGTACAAAGACCATCACTGAGTATGCAGTTCTACAGTGTACACCGATAACATACCGGTAGTTCAACAAAATGCTGACAACGAAAACTAAAGCCAGTCGATAAAGCATTTACTAATGCTGCTGACAACACAAAGCCAGAAATAACTTAAGACACAACGGAAAATCTACACATTCATTCTCTCTCTCATTCCCGGTCAGGGGGAAGGGGGCGGGTCACTGCCCCGATTGTGGTGACCCGCTCCGTTCCAGGAAGTCCCAGAGGCGTCGTGGATCGGTTGTGAAGAAAAGCACGAACAAACGCTTGTGATGAACTCCCAGGAACCGGATCCCAGGAGGCTGCGGCACTTTGCTGAGCTGGTGAGGTCCGAAACAAGCGGCAGGTGTCCGTTGCCAGTGGTCGCCGGTCGTTCGGTCGACGTGAGTGAGTGAGTGATAGGGTTCAAAGTCCCGCCCAACACAGTATAGGTCATTTCAGGGACCTAAAATTGTAAGAACTCCATTATACGCATGCATATGTAACTAACATAATGGTAGTTCTAATAATCTTCCCTGTTATCCTCCAGACAGTCGTTAATTTCAGAATGCGGTCGACGCTGGGCCCATATGCTTCCACCACGAGAAGGTGGCCACAGAGGAAGCCACTAGCTAAGGCTACTAGCTTGAACGGTCTACAATAAGGCATAGGGTGGTACAACAACCCAAGCTGAATGGCGGGTTGAGTCCACACATACCACAATAGGTCATTTACACAGTATCAAACCGAACTACTTCCTCGTGAATAACCAATAAAAACACTCTCTGAAAACTGCAAGGAAACATCTTGTATCTGCACTATATTAACCAAAAAGTGATGCAAACTGCTTAGCAAAAGGACTGGCTTTGATGCATCAAAATAAAGAGAACACAATGAAAAAAAACAAAAATAATAGCATTAGCACAAACAACTTGGAGTGCTCTGAAAATCATAACATACGAAGCGAATGACTTTCCAACTCAGATAAAAGTATGACGTTAAAATTTTACAACAATGCAAAAAACATGCACAACCGGAAACATAATATGCATCATTTTCCTAATTACAAACACGGATCGAATCAATGAATCTGTTATCTGTAAATCATATTACCTGTCAATCATACAAAAATAACGAACTATTAGACGTAAATTCTTAACATGAAATACAGAACAACAATTAAGGCAAAAACAATGCCTCATAACCTACAACAATTTAATTACTTGCAATTCAAAACGGTGATATTCAGTATATGTAACAGCTGTCAGAAAAAAAGATACAAATTTTGCAGCAGAAAAAAATCTGCTTATGTCATTTCTGCCTGATAAATACAGGGTGGGCCAATAAAAAAATGTGGCACTTTACTTATGTCCATATCTTCGCCAATTATAGACCGTTTTCAAAATTCTTTCGTTGGCACACTCTGCAGACAATTTGCAATAATGTGATTATTATAGATCCCACCACACAGTAAATGGATCTCTACATTACTTTGATATATAAACAAAATATACATATATAACGATTAGAGCAAACAAACACTTTGGTAAATGAAAAGAGAAAAAAACACTTCAGACCAACATTGCAGTGAATGGTCTGTATGACACTGGACTGTGTGGGTCTAACACAGTTTAGTGTCATATGGATCATTCACCACAATGTTGGTCTAAAGTTTTTTTATCATTTACCTAAATGTTTGTTATTACTGTTAGTTTTTTCTTATACTTATATTTCACAAAGTAGTGTAGAGACACATTTGCGGTGTGGTGGGATGTATAATAACTGTTATTGCGAAATGTCTTCAGAGAGTGCCAGTGAAAAAAATTACGAACATCTGTCAATAATTCGCAAAGATATGGACACAAATAAAGTGTCGCATTTTTTATGGCCCACGGTGTAGAATTAAGCTGGGCCACAATGACAATAACTTTAACTTTTGTTCATTTGTTGAACAAATTGGATTCTGTACCAAGGAATGCAGACATTGAAAGCGATTGCACATCATTCCATTCTAATAAACTTCATAAATTCGAAGAAACAATGCAATATTAAGCCTTTCACCATTGAAAAAGAAAGCTAGAGATGACAACGAATGGACAAAAGTTGCAAACTGCCATTTGACTTTTGACAAAAAAAAACAAAAAAAGCAACTAAGACCGTAATCAACCGTCTTTTCCAAAAACATAACAGCCACGACACAAAGAGTGTTTTCCACATGCCACATGCAGCATGTCACACTTTTCACTAATACTGATTTTCCAATACATGACTAGAATTTCAGTGGTTTCTCAAGGATACCATCAAGCCGTTGGCTGACGAATGTTAAAGCATGCAACTCACACAGTAAAGCCACAAAGAGACATGTGCTAGCCGGCAGACGATATAAACCGGACAGCGGCGTCACAGCAGGGGAGGGGGCAATCGATGCTCCTCTAAATTTTGGGCTGTCTGTAATTTGTCACAAAATCTTCTTCATGTCAGTGAATTTTCATCCAAAAATGCAAAAATGCAAAAATATGAGACACAAAACACCCATTTCGGGAAAAATTACAAACAAAATTGAAATCTTGAGAAGCAAGCACCCTGTCAGAAATTTGTAGCTGTCTATTGGAATTCTGTCAGAAATACAGAGTGTCTGTTGGAAAAATTGCAACCTCCTGCCCCACTGACTTGTCCTGCTGCTGAAACCGGAATCAGTTGAGAAGCTGGTAAGTAGGGTCCGGATGCTGGTGTCCACTGGTAGTTGGCAGCGTCACCTGTGGCTCAACAAGAGGCATTGCCTGAAGGACTTCATCAAGCAGTTGCAGCGGCCGATGAAGCTGGACCTCAACCCAGCACGGCGTGTCCTTAATGGTCGGACGTGGGTAATCCGGTCCCCAGCCCTTCACAAAACTCATCTGAAGAACGCAGAGGCGACGTAAATCGTCGACACCGACGCCGGCTGCCGCCGACAGACCTAACAGTCACGATGAATCACTCGCTCAATCAAAGAAGAAAAAGGAAGATTTTCTCATAGGCACTAGGCACCAAGTTGAACTAGGCCCGTTGCGTGGGAGCTCATCACCTTAGCGGCACTTTGAGCCGGTGAGGGCAGAGCCCAATTAAGCTAGCACACAGCCTAAGTCGGCCGAATGGCCGGCTCTATTTTTAACAGCCAGCGCCTTTAACCGACTGGGCCAGTATGCTAGCAGTCCTGGCCACAGGGCCTACTGTTACGCAGGACTCGCCATTTCTTCCCTAGTGATGGCCACAACCACTGCCAGTACTCAATTTACCATCCCACAGAGGGTAGAAGACCTAGAGTCGACCTAGTTGGCTGGCTCCGTACCGCAGACAGTCACCCATCCAAGTACTAACCAGGCCTCCCATAGAGAAACTTCGTTGATTTGTCTCAACGCATTACCCCTATGCCACACCACCAATCAAAATACATTTGCAAATCTGGTCATCGAGGGTAGTATAGCAAAGCATCCTATATCTTGTTGATGACATTTTGAGAAAACAACCCAACAATCATGAGATACCACAATCATTCCATCGACTGAGACATATTTGCATATGACAAATGTTGTGAACAAATCAAAGATGTATAATGCCGAGTGTTCACATCTGCTATAGACAATAGCAAACCATTCATTTTTTAAACTATGCTTAAAAGTGCCAAGAAGCTTAGCCGATCTACAGTTATATCGCAGTGAGTGCCAGACTGAAAAAGCACTAACGCCAAATGCTTTTGCCGACAATCCTAATGCCGTCCGAGGTACAGAAACTAATTATCTGTCCGGTGATCGCAATTTGTATCTGGCGGATGATCTTTAATATTAGAGATGATGTTTTCAAAATAACATCTCATTCTGCTGGCATTTGTTTCAAACAATACAATCACACATGAACAGAATCAACTGTCATCTGACACACTCGTGGCTCGATAGCAACCATTCTCCAGACACTGCAAATTCCCAATCAATGACACTGAAGGATTTTTTCACAGACAATTCCCCAACTTTATATCAGTTTCCTAATCGTAATTGTAACTGTTGTAGTGTCCTGTCTACAGTGGAGGGACCGATAGTGCACTATCGTGTTTAGATCGTGCAGAAACAAACATTCCTAATAATTCTGTCCTGCTGTCAAATTATCGAACATTACCACCATAAAATATTCCCAGGTTAGGCCAAATACCCCAAATGAAATGCATAATCACTTTCACTTCGATTTAGTCAATTACAGCAAAACGTTTTCTAAACTAAACTAAACTAAACTAAACAATGAAGTTACTCACTGACGGCCGGGGCAATTCCACCCACACTGGAAGGTCCCGGTACATTGCCGGCAACCGCAGCAGCCTGGGCTGCAGCAGCTGCTAGTGATGTGGCAGCTTGCTGCTGTATCTGACTATGACACTGTCTCAAGTCAAACACCTGCACATGATACAGTTCACACCATGCTGTAGTCAATCATCCAATCAATCTGGGATTTTTCAAGTCACCTAAGTAACACAACCGTGTAGCTCAATGTTGTAACGACAGCGTGGCAAACTGGTGACCCTAAGGTCCATGATTCGATTTTAGCCCGCTGCACTGCCAGGTAATGACTCTGGGCAAGTTGTTCACATACACGTGCCTCCATCACCCAGCAGTTTATTTTGGTACTGATCAAAAGATAGTGACGCTTTCTGGCTAGGAACGTAACCACAGGACTGGCGGAAAGAACCCGCAGTCTACCACCAGGTTTATGACCAAATCACCTGCGGACTGACTGACTTTGACCGAAATCAGCTCCAGACCCAATGCTCATTTCGAGTATGGGTTACCTTTACTTTTACCTTTACCTTTACCGAAGTAACAGAAACTCCTACAACATCCACTAGAGAAAGAGCGAGAGAAGTTACATGGAGGGTTACGTTACATCCAGGAAATAATCGAAAAAAAGATTGGGTGAAGAGATGAGTTTTGAGTCACTGATGGAAGGTGGACAGTGTATCGGTATGATACTGATGATTAAATTCTACATTTTTATCAAATTTAATTAATAAAACTATCGATACACACACTTCTAAACCTTGTCCCAACTGTTAATTGAAAAAACATAACTACTGCTACTATGACCTTTGTGTAACTACATATTTTTCCAGCACTGCTCCAGACCTGAGTAGGTTTTTGAGTTTAACTGTTGAGAACTGACAAAGTCAAACTTTCTCAGGCCAACAAAGCACTCATACCAAACCTGCAACTACGAGGTATATTTAACAAACACACAGAATAAGTCCAGTTGGCAATATGACACACATACAGAACCCGGATAACCGTGATGCAGAAATATGCATTACAACAGATCACATCTATTGTGCTATGCAGCCAACAACTTCCTGACAAATGCTGCAAATGATGAAATGTGTGCGCTTCAGTGTGTGAACATGTATAAGAGTTACTGGTGTTTTTTGGCTCCTTTTGCAAATGTTTGAGATCACTACTGGATCAGTATACAGACACACCTGTTCGAACACAACACTCCGCTGATCAGCATCTTCTTGACAGGCCTCGAATCAGCACAGATGTTGGCAAAAGAGCTTCCAACATACAAAACCATCTCCCTCTATCAGTTAGACATTGCACTTCGCATCCAACCTTTAAACATTATCTCAAAATCTACATGTACTCAGTTTATAGCCCATCACTACCCATCTGGCAACTGCCGGCGCCTCAGATTCAGCTCACTGACTTTGCGCACCTTACAAATTTCTATATCATTATTACTATTATTATTATTATTATTATCATTAGCTAGTGTCAGTCGCTGATGTGACATTACTAACATTTCGTTCGCATTTAAAAGCAGCTCTCTTTAAAACTTAACTTTCTGCTCACACAGCACATTTGGGGCGTGGCGAAAGGGAGTAAAAAACTAATAATAGAGACCTTGATATGAGCGTTTGGATAGATCTTGTGAACTGCTTCACCGGGCGCCCGACCCGCCTCACGATCAAGGTAGAAACTCTTGACAAAGATGCTGTGGTCACTCAGACAGCGGATCCAAATGTCACCTTCACCATTCAGACTCAGCTGAACTCCCTTCCCAATGTACAGCCTAACCAAGCAACAATACGACATACAAAAACAATCACACCTCATACGATAGTGTGAGTGTTGTAAGGACGACCTTCAAAGTATATGGGAAAAGGCAAAATTTGACCCTCAGCCAACCCAAAACCCCTGAACCGATCGTCAACAAATTTGAATGGCGTGATTAAGTCGTGGACCTTTACCTTTACCTGCAGGGAGGGTGACCACAAAAGCGGCCACCCAGCGCTGAGGCCACTTCATGGGCCCAGTGCCGCAACTTTCCAAGCCATGAAAATCTGGAAAAAAATTCAAGGTCGTTCAAGGACTTTCAAGGACCAGCTAGAGCCCTGTTCATACACAACATACTCTAAAGCAGAAGCACTGACCGGGCCCTCTCACTGGCTTCAGTTCTATGAACATTGGAGAGTTTGCCGAGACAAAACCGGTTGATGCCCGAAGGATCTGTGTAACCGTCGACAGTGACCGACCGACAGCTGGCGGGAGCCTTGAATGTTTCCCCGACTTGCTGGTCCAACTCAAAGTACGTCACTGTGCACCAGTACTCCGGCTCTTCAACCAAACACACAGAAATAATCATTTCAGCTCAGCCTACTATTCCGTTGTTGGGCAATTGCTAAATTTCAATTAAGGCACATCATTAACAAAAGCCATACATGTTAACAACTCTTCATTTGGCTAGATATATCATCCACAGACAATCATTAGGGCCCACAGTTTTCCACGGGTCGCAGAATTTTGAGCTGAGTCACGGAATTTGCCCTTTTCCATGGAATTTTGATATGCCTATCTGCAACCATTTACACGCCAGACAAGCCAACAGAGTACAAATAACCACTTTCTACAGGGGTACCTCTCGTTGACACCCACGTGCGCAGGCCTGCTTGAATCTAGAGGGTCCGGACTTGGACTGCTAAAATCTACATTCCATGCTGAAAATTTCATACGC
>Ga0056128_1000821_pt1 | contig 31219 bp, 21 predicted proteins | sample WorMetLIZISLAND2_FD_71113 | JGI IMG/M metagenome (GOLD analysis project Ga0056128, IMG submission 71113) | Marine gutless worms symbiont microbial communities from Max Planck institute for Marine Microbiology, Germany - Olavius geniculatus... ...
AGAATTTCTATGTTCCCGGGGTAAAGCTCCGCTACAGCTCCATGGATGAGCTCGGAGTAGAAGGCCTAGTCAATCGTGTTTTTCCTGGTCCACCCGCTGGACACGTGACCACGTGACTGTTTTGAGGCCTAGCAATTTTTGAGGGGTCCGTCCAGGAATCGAACCCAGGACCTCTCGCTCTGGTGAAGTTGACCTGAGTCCAACACTCTAACCACTCGGCCACCGAGCTCCATTACGTACTCCGAACTCCGTAATTACAGAAAATAAATTGACGGTCTATTCCCCTAGATGATGATTGAAGGGTTCGCAAACCATTAGTTTCGTATCGGACACAGACTATCGACGTTTGCGGACGTGAGTCCAAAAGGCGGACGCATCCGTAGTCCACACAGAGCCGTCGAAGCGTGGAGCTTGGAAGAAGGTGTGGTGTTGCTAGTGGTGACAGTGGGGCGTGGAAACACTTGATCTGATATCGCAGCCTCGTACCATTCCCATTCCCAGCCTCTTTGCTAATTGGAATCGTGTCTCGTGCCGTTCTATCTATTGTTGCTAATAATGAATGCAGACAGATGGCACGCGTGTGATTTTGTGTCACGCGAAAACTGCAATAGGCCTGACTTCAATGATAAGTAATTACATTTCAAAATGAAATATAAAATAATATACGACTTACAAAAATCGCCATCATACTCGGTTTTAGTTTAACTCGTTACTGTGTTATTTTGTTGTTATCATTATTTATTATGATGTATGATGAAAGACTGAAAATCGTACAATGCAGACAGAATACAAAGAAAATAAAATCGAATACACTTAATTGGATTTATGTAGGTCTCTTTTTGTGTAACAATTTCGTAACATTCGCGCATTCTCAGCAAACGCATGCTTTAACGATATGCTTCTGCTGCTGCTGCTGCTGCTGCTACTGATGATGATGATGACGTCTGTTTTGTACTGGCTGTGTAGCGTTGAAGGTCGTTGCGTGTATCGGAGATGGGTGTGATAACAACGTGTCGTCTGGACGAAGGTACCGTGTTCGGACCTGTGCCACCCACGATGACGTTGGCTGACCCAATCGTTCTCATCGGCCACAGAACCTGTGACACCCTGCCAGACATCCACACCGTCAAGGTGCGTTTTACTCTCTACCGAAATACCTGGTCACTAATGAAAAATATTTGTTCACCGTCTCCGGTAGATCAGTAGTTCACTACATAATAAAAAGTTGGAAAATACACAATAATAAAAAACACGTCTAAAGATTAATATTACTCAACATTTTGTGGCTCTAGGGCACATGCCTTTGCCTCAAACTATATCTGTTTAACTTTTTTCGGTCACTTCAGAGCTTCATAAATTCTGACATTCAACTCCATTTCATAAGATTTTTGCGCGTCACGCTTAAATTATTTTCTTTCACTTTCGTGCCCCTTGCACCAAATTCTGGCTACACGGAGTCAGTCCAGCGCATAAAACGTCACGTTCTCGTCGTTTGTTTGGCCAGCTTACTGCGACTAATGGAAAGCAAGAACCAAGAATATAAACGCATAACATGATTTTACGCGCATATTTGTCACTTTTTATTTACGCATGCACGCCTACACTACACATACAGTCTCGAAAAGTAAAATCTGAAAGACTGTTTTTTTTGCGAGGGAGGCTGTCTACAGGTGGTTGGACAATGACCGTTTCGTATTAGAAAACTGCAACAGCGTGGAGCGGATTAAAGCGAAGATTAGCCGGTTACTTCAAAGTTAATTTTAAGCGAATTAATTGACGGATTAGCGGTTTACCGGCGGTGGATGATTCATTAGCTTTGTTTACGCGGCTGGCGTCCCGAACCCATCAACTCTCCGTGTCTTATTTGTCGTCATCTTGTCGTCTGCTCTGCTCACGTTCGTCTGCCGTGGGCCCGTGGTCATTATTATCTCATGCAATATCTCTGCCGTGGTACGGCCTGGTATCACGGACGCGTCCGACCCTCAGGATGGACAGACATTTATTGCCAGACTTTGAAACAAGAATGCCCAGCTGTCGCTAGGAAAGACGCGCTACAGCCTATACAGTTCCTCCTTTAATACTGACCTTCAAGGTCATCCAAGGTCGATGATTTTTATCTCATCTAAGAGGGCGTACGCAATTTCCTTTTAGTGATCAGTAGCAATCTAGACCATATCTCGCACCGTTTCCGAGATATGACCAGTTTTCCAGTGAAAACGCACATTTTTTACTTTTCTTCATTTAACCCCAAATTTAAAAAACGTTTCCCTTGCACAGTTGCATTAGATCGCTGAAACTTTGCATGCTTAGGTTTAAAGCACAGCGCTAATAAATCATGTACAAAAAATTTATACGACCTACCGTTTAGCCACAATACATCCGTTACAGACAGACGACGGGCAGACGACGAGCATCGTGCCATAGACGCCTACAGCATTACCGTAGCGCGTCAAAAACTATAGGCCTAATGTTTGATAAAGTAGAGTGCAAAACAAACAGATTTTATAAATCTAGGCTTATTATTCCACACTCTGTTTTAGTTCATTGCTTAAGCTATTTAAAAAGTCTCTTTATTTAATAAGAGTATAAGACTGAAGTTTTCAAGAACCCAGCTTTTACAGCAAAATTATCGGGTACGAGCATGTACGTAGCGCTTCCATGCACAATATTGCGAGTAATTTCTTCATCTCTGTTCTGGTGCAACGATGCAGTCTATAGCTGCGGTTGATTTTCGGTTGCTGAAACACAAAAAAACGTACTGCCAGTCGGCGGAGGATTGTCTTGCGCTAGGGACCAGGTCGATGCCATGCAGGCCCGTCGAAAACGGGTAGGGGGAAAGCTACCTCGAGCCCCGCGACGTTTGGGGCGGGCCGGCCGTCGCTCAAAAATATAAACTGCACCACAATGCTCTATTTTAAAAGGCAAAAATTTTTTAAAAATTCTCCCCAGAGGGGTCCCGCGAGAATGTTTAACCAGGCCTTGCTGTGGCTGTCGACAGGCCTGGTGCCATGGCGTCTTGCGGAGCGGCCAATTCGTCACGGCGCCAAGTCGACGTGTTGACACGCGCCGAACAAAGGCGCCGGCCGCCGGCCGTCAGCGTCTAACCACTGACCAGCTGGCAACGCCATGCCCCAGCGTCTCTGAGCGACTGGCCACCCAGTCAGCCAGGCCTAGTAGACCACACACGCACACACACACACCTAGGAGTGACGCCGAGTTGCCGCTCAAGACATCTGTCTCAGTCGCCGCACCAGCTTTGTACCGACGGCGCCCGTCGCCTGTAGTGATGCACGGACGTCGCGAATCGATTGCAGAATGGCAAAATCGTTGATCACGGCAAAACTTCCTGACTATAAACTGCACCGCAAAATGCGACTTAAATATTTTTCATTACTTTGTTGTCAATAGGTTTTTATGAAAATGTTTAGAACGAGCAACATGGATGTCGTTAGTCAGTGTCAATCTTACTTTGATTTTAAATTACCAAGTACACTGTGGTCTAATCGCGTTTAAGACGTTTGATGCTAAGTATGCCACCTGCGGGGGCAGCTTTGTAGATTATGGCACCAATGTTATGGCACCAATGTCAAGCGGTTTTTAATTGCAATATCTCAGCGCAAGATACTACACTGTTTAATTACTTTGATTGTGCATGGTTATCGCTAGCGTCGGTCTTAAAATTTGCCGTCACCGAACCGTACCCCTGATGATAAATAAATACCAAAAAAATCATTACAAATCGACGCCGGATTTAGTTTACTCATGGCAAATTACGGTATTTTATTATCGTCAATAATAATATCGCGGTATTGCCGCAATATCGATAAGCCGCGCCTCTCTGTTATCGTGATAACCTGCGTCACTAAAGCTGACGCTAATTCTGTGGACAATCGCTGGGTCACGACTATATTAAATAGAATTCTATGCTCAGCTGGTGCCGAACAATGCAGCCTGCTACTAGACAAGCTGCCGTCGATGTCGCCAAGTTATTGGACTTTTACGACGAATTATCGGCAACAGAGAAATGGACAGCCAACAGGTTTATGTGGCCAGCGCATAGACTTTCACAACTACACCGTGTGTCAATAACAAACGTGTCACTTTTATTTTTTAAATAACACCGTGAAACATCGGCCGATTTTAATAATTTTTGGCACCAACAAGAAACTAGACGTAAACGACTTTAGTTTAGCCCACATCACTTTAATACTGTCGCTACACTACCTTGTGAAATGCAGAAGTCGTATAGCGTGGCCGTATGCAACAACGAATTCGTACTGGGGAGCGCATTCGTCGGCTCATCACTGAAACCACAAAATCATTGAAAATCTGTTACATATTTAACAATAGTTGTGTTCATTTTAAAATCGTACGTCGACGAACTGAAATGACGCATCAACGGCGAATGAGCCGCTCTGGGTCGCGCGTTATTGAATGTGCTGTTGGCGAGTGGCGTCAAAGTCCACCGTTTGCGTTCATACTGGAGGGGACATTTTAAACAGTAATAAAAAAGTGATGTGATGTAATACTTAAAACTTTCGGAGAGATAATAACTGTTACTTGTGTTTGTCGCTATTCAGTTAATCATTTCTGAGCCGACGCATGCGCTACCCAGTATGAGTTCATTGCTTTAAACGGCCAAACTACGACTTCTAAATTCTACAAGGTAGTGTAGCAACAGTATTGAAGTGAGGTGGGCAAAACTATAGTCATTTATATCAAGTTTCTTTATAATGCTGCGTGCCAAAAATTAACAAAATCAGCCAATGTTGACGGAGTTATTTAAAAATAAAAGTGGCACGTTTTTATTGAGACACGGTGTATAGGGGAATATCCGGTTCAGTGCCGACCTATTATGCGGCCGTCCAGGTGTCCACATAGGTCTGCGCAATCTTATTTCTGACTTTTATTTTTTTACTTTTTGAACTGAAAATTGGCACGCCGTTTACTCCAGCTTTGGGGAACGTTTACTCCAATTTTGATTTTTTTCTACGCTCTTGTGTGCTCAATTTATGGAGGTCGTAAGAAACAATCGGTGGGAACGGGACAGGCGAACAAAAAGACTATAATGCAACCAATTAGGACGGCCGCATGAATGGTAATAACATTAAGAATGCTTTCAACATTTTTCACAGCTTACATATATATTTCTATAGTGTGCCTTGTCTCCCGCTTTTTGCTTTTGTTTTCTTATTTCTTGTTGCTGCGTTTGCCGCAGCATTTGAGGGGTGGGCTAGCCTATGGCCTCTCCCCAGAGTTTTTTTTTATATTTTTTATATTTTTTTTTATTTGCGCGAAAAAGAAGTGTTTTAATACATTTTGACACTATTTTTAGTAACTGAGTAGGCTCTTAGGGAGGTGGGGTGGTAGCAGTGCTACGACATCGCATTGAGTGTCATTGAGACGTGTTGTTCGTGCGTTTCTGTAAACAGTTGGACGTGCTGTCGTTCTGCGCCGGAGCTCGTCTGGCCGAGTGGGTTCCGTACGTGCAGGCGGCACGCGACGTCGACGAGCAGAACATGGAGGCGGTCATAGACGACGGTCAGCTTTACTTCCGCGTTTGTAGAACCGTTCCCGCCAACAGCGAGCTGCTCATCTGGTACAGCGACAAGCTCGCCGCTCGCATCGGCGTGCCCGAGCTGCGAGATGACGCGTGCTTCAGAGGTAGGCCTATACACACTACCTACCACACGCAAATAGATTTGAATTGATGGATGCTTACATCATTCAAGCACGAGGAAATTAGAAAAATGGTCGTCTGTGTATTGCATGGTGTGTAACCCTCCAAATTCAGCCAAGGGGTCCGGGAGAGCGCTGTGGGTTCCTAAGCAGGGTCTGGGACCAAGCCCCGGCCGAAATGGTAGGCTTAAGCTTTAGTTTACCGATAACGGTATATAGTCAATAAACAGCACAGAGGAAAAAACACAACAATTGGTGCATTTTGGCTATAAAATGTGACCTATGGTGGCAACAATTTTGATTATTTTCCTGAAAACCAAGGTTAGGTCAAGTGAATAACGTATAGCCTTGTCCACATTTTGTAAATACTGTATTATAACTGCGTTAATTGTGGTATATTGCGATGTTTTTTTGACATTTATTTATTTATTTATTTTATTTAATGACAAATGGCCGCAGCCACTAACATGCCACAATAAAATAACAGTATACATCAATAAATGTCACTGATAGCACAATACAACAATAAAACTACTAGAAAAAATAAACTTTGCAATAACTAGCCAAGAATGTGGAAGTAATAGATCGTTTAAAACTATTTACATTAGAAAAGTCAGTATTGTCAGCTGGCAAGTTATTCCATATTCTTCCTGCACGGTAAGAGAAGTGTAATACACATAACATCGTTGTTTTATTTGCATATATACGATGTCGTTTGGTGTTCGTTTGCGCAGGAGATCGCTACTACTGCTCCAGGTGTCACGAGAACTTTATGTATCCCAACTGTCTGCGCGCTCACATGCGCTTCCGCTGCAAGTATCGACAGACGAAGCTCGCCAACACCGACCAGCAGGAAACTAACAACCGGAAACGACCGAGCGACGAGGCGACGACTGCGCAGACGCACTGGGACGTGGCGCCACGCTGCGAACATGACGCGAAGCTCGCGTCGAAACGCAAACGCCCCGACGACGCTAGGGATACCTCTTCGCCGCCGAAGCGATCCAGAACCGGGACCGGAAGTGCGTCACAACCGGAAGTAAACAACCGGCCGAGAGCACGATCGCCGGTAAACGGCGTCGTAAACTTAACGGTGGCAGCGGATGCGAGCGCGTTTCAGCGAGTTCAGCTTCCCCCGTCACCCACATCCGGTCCGACTTTAATGACGTCAGCAACGCCGACTTCCGGTGTGAATCTGGCGGCAGATGGCGGCGCGGGTTTGTTTCTGTTTCCGGGACTGATCGGGGCAGCGGCGGCACCACGAGCGCTTTCGGTTGGTCTGGCGGAGCGGATGCCGACGGGTTTCCTGGCCGACAACGAACTACATCCGGCCAACGGGCTCAACAACAATAACAACAATGACAATGACAAGAACAATGCTAATGGCAACAACAAAATGGCCGGTGTCGGAGGAGGAAATGACGGCTTGGGAATGGTACAGCATGGTACACCAGACCCTCGCCTAGCGGCTCTACCGTTTGTCTACAGCCGTGCGGCTCAGTCGAATCCAGTCATCGACAAGATGCTCAACCTGTTCGGGTCGGCGGCGGCGGTGGCAGCGGCTGCGGCGGGTGCTGGGGCGGCCGGGGGACCTTTGGCTGCGACGTCGTCGTTCCCACCGCTGAACCTGGCCCAGAACTGGTGCGCCAAGTGCAACACGGGCTTCCGCATGACATCGGACCTCGTCTACCACATGCGCTCGCACCACAAGCGCGAGTTCGACCCGGTGAAACGGCGCAAGGACGACAAGCTGCGCTGCGAGGTCTGCGGAGAGTCGTTCCGAGAGCGGCACCACCTTACCCGACACATGACGTCACATTCGTGAGCCGTCGGCAGACTTCACAGCTCGTATACTCGATTATCCGTTTGGCAATTAGTGACGTAGCCAAGGGGAGGCCCAGGGGGCCCTGCAGGCTCCCCCCCCGCCAGTTTCCCGGTCACAACATAAGCACACGTCTAAACAGCACTAAATGTACTTATTTGGTCAGTTGATTCTGAGGAAAATAATAATTAAAAGGGGAGGAGTGAGAAACGGAAAAACGACAGGGAAAGAAAGACAAGAGAACAAAAAGTGGAAAAAAAGCTAAGAAGGGAGGCGAACCCTCTCCCCCCAGTTCACATTTTTGGCTACGCCATTGTCGGCAATTATCGTTTCGTTGTTTTCACATGCGCCGTCTTGCGTGCGTATATAACGCTGCAGCACGCTGCTGCCGTTGTTTTTATTGTTGTTACGACAATCTTTAATCGACTTTTCGTTTATTCCATGCACGGATGGGCCATAAAAGTGAACCTTTTTTAACCACATCAATATATTGCCAGATAAACTGTAAAACGGCTGGTTGAATAGTTTTAAAATTTGCTGTTAATTTTTCAGAGTTAAAATGTGCATATTTATTTGAACGCATTTTCGTAGTTCTTTTTGGATTTTTTTTCTTGCACACCCAGATTGTGAATCAAAGAGGGTTCATCGTTAGTAAATTCAGCCATCGTGATGAAATTAGAAAGCAGAACTTGTTTACACTGGCAGATGAAGATAACGTTATTCCATGAAAATGATTACATCAGTAAACAAAAGTTGTAAAAATAATTAAAATAATGTATTTACCTGAGAGGAAACTCAAATACCAAAAGCGTGTCATTTTTGCCCATTCTCTATAGCATTTTGCACCTTGGTTACCTTCAAGTTTTCAAGATCGCGGATCATGGTCAAGATCACAGCAAGTTAAACCATTGAATGAAATACTGCGATATAAATGGAGGCATCTGCATAGACGCTTTGGTATCGAAGCAATTGTATTTAATATTCAGAAACCGTTTATTTTACACAATCGAATAACGATTTGTTTAAAAGATTACAAATAATTACAGTAAATAAATGTTTTATTCAGACACTTTCTTGGGCACGTTCGGTCGGTCAGTCAAAAAGATATTTTTCCGTGTTTATACACCGTGATGCGTGCATGAAGAAGACTTGTTAGTACAAGTATTTTACATTTTACAGCATCATATTTTGTTTGGTTACATGCGCGCTTTAGTCGTATCGTTTAATTGGACATCGTTTTCGAGCTTTATTTATCTGAGTAGAGAGCTACGTAGACTGCTAGGCCTATACAAAGTCGTTGTTTTGACTTCAAATAATGTATGCTTATTGGTGGCGCTCGGAATCTGAAGCTTGGGGAACAGGGACACGGACCAGGGCACAGGAAGGGGGGCAATAAAGTTTTTGGTGGGTGGGCAAAATATCGACCTTTTTTCAGTTGTTGTGTGCATCGAGAAGATGTAGCGAGGTCCAGGTGCAGAGCGGGCGGTTAGGGGGCTTCCCCTGAAACTGAAACACTTTTAGCTTTTGGACATGCTTTTTGACATTTGGAAACGCAAAAAAATCACACATATTTGTGTTGTTTTGCAAAAATGACGTTTAATAAGTTACACCTTGGCATTTGTATGGTTACCATAGGGCACTTTATTACCACCAAAATTTTTCCTGGGGGCAGCTGGGGCACGGGAACAGCTTACTCCCTTGTTTCCCTTTGGTGCCGCCCATGAAGACTATGTCTGCTTTACAATATACGAAACTTTCTCATAGGTGCATGTTTTAGCGTGTTTTGCATGTTTTTGTCATGCTCCGGTATAGGCTAGCTGTGTGCATACAATGCAATAAAATAATAAAATAACGTGCAGTTTTGGTGCACACTGTTTTTTACCACACACCTGTAGGAATCGTGCCAGTAAAATGTTGTCAATAAATTGGCTGTAATGGTATTTTATTGCTTGAATAACACGCACAAATAATGTAAATTTGCATATCCGTAGTTAAGTTATTGTCACGATAAACAATAAGTGATTATTAAACTGAGCAGCAAAGCAGTCACAGCTATAAAATCTATAAAAACTATGTTGGTCCTTGCTTGTTCTGAGCACGATTCTTGACGCGCTACAGCGATGCTGTAGGTGTATATGGCATGCGTTGTCGTTTATCTGTCTGTCCGTCTGTATGTCACGGATGCACTGTGACTAAACGGTGTGAGATAGGGCCAAGGTTGCTATTGATCACTAATAGAAAATCGTATACGCCTTTTATATGAGATGGAAATCATCGACCTTGGATGACCTTGAAGGTCAGTACTGCAACAAAAACTGTATAGGCTGTAGCGCGTCTTCCCTAGCGACAGCTGGACTTTTTGTTCATGTTGCATTTTACTCGCGCGCACCGCATAGGCTCATCAGATGTACAACAAAATATCAATTTTTTTGCAGAAAGACCGCCGAATACGATCTGAATTTTACAAGTTGCTCGCGTAGCGATACGAAAACTACACGCGGGGAGGGCACCAGAAGATGCCGGTTTACTGCCGTGCGGCAGTGGCGCCGGTCTCTGCAGAACTGAAGACATTAATCGGACATACGGAATGCCGCGTGTGGATTGGCCGGCGCCTCGGCATCACGGTCAGTCGACTACACGGACGCACTGACGCCAAGAGTAGGGCGTGAGATGGATGATTTGTGTCGCCGAAGGGCGGCAATGAGTGTTTGTTCGAGGCACAGACGGACAGAACAGACGCCGTTCACGGTGCACTGAAGGAATTATTACTGAACCCGACCGACCCAACACACTATATAACTGACCATTATTACCGGCCACCGTCGCCACATATGATGTCTCACTTGGCACAGCTTCGGCGGATCTAGTACAGTAACGATGGTCTAAGAATAATAATAATAATAATATTAATATTAATAATGGCCACAAAGGGCCATTAGGTCGTGATTGCAGAAATGCAATAGGGTGTTGATTCAGTAATCGCGATGCTGCAGGCTCTAGTTATGGCCGTGTTCGAAAAAACACAAAACTTGAAAAAAAAACAGCAAACACACAGACACACACGACAAACTTAAAATATAATATCAGAGTTGCTGAAAATGGTGACTAAAATGCCCGTTAATTACTGTTCGGAGCAGCTCTAGTTATTATTGAGTTCTCATTGGCTTGTAACGAACGCTATATTCTGCTCGCATACTTCAGCTATATAAAAAAAGTCGCGTGTGACGTGTGTATGCTGCTATAAAATGTTAAAAGATGTGTACAGTCTGGGTAAATAGCGACTGAATAGCAAGTCAGATTAGTGGAGCGGCCCCTGACAACGCAGGTACTAAGAACATCTTCGTTCACGACTGCGCCATGCGTCTAAGGACTCGTTAAGCCGAGCCATTATTTGCGGCCCTCGGGCTACAGCGGTCATCGGGCACCGCCGGACGATTGAAATAGCAATAACGACCGCCGAGTTCGGGACAATATGCTAGCAGCATATTTCGCTCAGGAAGTTCCCAGGACGATCGTGAATATACCGGCCGGCAGCTAGCGACCGCGCCTCTCCGGCCGCCAGCGCGTGCAGTACCGAACGACCAAGTTGAGCGAACAGCCACACCGGCGCTCGTCGACAATTAGTTATGTTTGTGTGTCGGTTAAGTTCCTTAAGCACTACACTGCCGACCCTTCGCTGGTGCGCAGACAATCATCCCCTTCGAACCGACCCCCAGAGAAATACCTCCTGGAACGCCAGCCTCTACACAAAGCCCTTCACAATATTGGAACTATTGTACTCTCTGCTCCATAACAGCTTAGAAATTGATATGACTATAGAGGGATTCTTAAATAAGTTAAGTCCTGTTACTTGAAAGAAAAAAAGTGTCACTACTTGCAGAAAGAATACTTTTTCCACCAAAGCGGATATTTGGCACCATGCAAGCAGATGGCGAAGTTGGGCAAAGGACGGTTTTAGATTCGAAGGCTGCGTTTAAGCCCAAATTCCATTACGCCAACTTTCACCGAAACTTCCCCGCGGGGAAAGTCGTGAACGCAAATCATGAGTCTAATTGTCGACATAAATTCGACAACCTGGTCAGAGTTCATGGTCCGTATAGCATGGATCAGAGAGACGTATTTCTACCAAAAGTACAGTCTGCATTGAAAGAAAGTAAATATCGTCAGTCCAACCTCTCCGGCGCAGCGTTTATTCATTGCGAAGCACGGCAAGGAAATAAAGACTGCTGAAAAACGAGTCAAGGCACGAATGAACAAACTCGAGAAAAAAACCCCGCAAAAATCGTAATCGAAGGCCAAAAATAAAGATGCGGTCCTTGGGGACAGCGATATGGGACAACGCTCTAATTTTCGATCATGAATACTGCTTAGCAGCGCCACTTAGGGATGTGGACACATTGTAAAAAAGGCCCCCAAACAGATATCCGGGACTAAACACTCATGCATCGAAGACATGACAATCCACATTGCGATGTTCAGATCGGGTGACCGACATATGCAAGTTTAATGTCTTATAGCGACGAACGAAGCCCCGCACGCCTGTACAAGAGATGACTGGCGACCATCTGCAGACGCCAGCGAGCCGTGTGACCGACCGTGAGAGATAGATACAGAGACTGCAAGACCGGCCGGCTGCCGAAGACGGTGTGCATCATCAGTGTCGTGCGCCGGGGCGCTATTCATCACACCGCGGATTCACTGAGCAGCAGCAGCTTCATGACCGGGCGAGCGGAGCGCTCGACCGCGCCCGATCCGAAGCAGATCGCCGCCGGCCGCGCCACGATGGCTTCCCATGTCCGGAGAGACCTCCGCCCGGTGAGGTGAAATGAGGTGAGATGGCGGAAAATTACCATCCGGTCGACGAACCTTGCGGTACATTCAGCCCCACTTCAGACAAATTGTTCCTCGTAGAAAAGTCACAATCTCACGCGCACGCTGAGAGTCTTTATTCGCCATTAAAAGAAGTAAAAAAGCGGAGTTCCAACAACTTGCGCAATGCGCGATTAAAGCTGCGTTGTGTCAATCACTCTTAAATTTAGTTTTTTTAGTTCCTAAGAAAAATATTTTTTCCAAATCAAGAACGCATAATAATGCCGATGTCCCATTATATATCGCGTAATAGCCGAGGAACTATTCGAACTAATATCCAAAGTTTTAGAAGATGGATAACATGCTTTGTGACAAGTTTAACGTTAAATGCCATGCAGCAAGTAACATTTCTTGAAAACTTCTCGCAGTAAAATAATCAAAAGTTAATTTGTGTACTGCGTGCATTTATACTTGCATCTCAACGCTGTGTCTTTGCACTGTATGTTTATTCATGCAGTTATTTTTTCCGTTTTATCTACCATATTTAGATGAATTAAGATGAAGGAAACGTAGTTTCTATAGTTCACGCTAATTGAATGATTCAATATCTGCTCTAAATTGTTGTCTTCTTGTGTACTATTACATTGTGGCTTGATTTGAAATCTTATTGTGTATATGCACGTACGGTTGTATTGTATGCATCAAACAGTTGCTTACTCACTTACAACCAAAGGAAGGTGAATGTCCGGGTATCTGGATGGACGAGTGACATAACGCGTGCCTCAGTTCTGCATGGTGATCGACGATGTTGTCAGCGACAACGTCGACTGCTTCGTGGACCCACCCTGCACGTGTCCTTCCTTCATGGCAGGCCGTTCCGGCCCCTTGAAGCATCGTACAGACCGTGACCGCGACCGGTCGAGGCTGGCCAAGGATAGGGTCCAGCCCCGGCGGTCGGTCGTTCATGACACGTGTCATCTGCTTCAGCAACAAGGCGACGCGTCTCTAGAGCGCCGAAAATGACGAACATGAAAATGACGGATCATCAAAATTGCACGGCATGAAATTGCAGAACATAAACATATACACAAAACATAAACTTTTAAGACACGAAAGTGATGTTTTAGGCGGCTGAAGCCGCTGAGAAGATTGAGTAGATTTAGAATCTAGCATTGCTCACCAGTAGCCTTTTTATTTTCCTTTTCGAAGACAATTAAATTTGATACTTTATAGTGCGTTTAAGCGATTTGTAGGCCTGTGGCTTGTTCTCGCAGTAACGTTTGCCATAATGGTCAACTTAATTTAATTTCCTTTTAACTATGAAATGGCACACGTTGATGCCAGTCAGCATTGCATTTACAGTCTGTAATAGGGCCTACAACTTACTTTGCTGCTCTGACTTATGTTTGTTCGTTTTTTGAGCAAAAAAATGCACACTGCATCACCGCACTATAATGCAATCTATTTTCATACGATATTTTTCTTGTCCTGCAATTTTCTGTCCGGACCAGTCAACCTTCTATAGCAGCTCAGACCCGGAGACATAAGTTACGAACAGCGACCAGACGAAGCTCAGGTCTTATACCGACACGCACAGCCACCCCGTTTACACGATCGAGCTGGCTCGACGAGCTGGCTATATGTTAGCTGGACGAGCCAGCTCGATGTTTGCTCGATCGTGTAAACGGGGTATCAGATCGCACCATACCGCAACAAATTGCCTTCCGCTAAATTTGTCACACGTTTACGTACATTATTCGAAATATATTCATTCTCATTCATCCGCGGACGTAATAAAAAGTACACAATGCATGCACGTTGGAAGTAGAAACGGAGTAAATTAACATTTACGATTTCATAGGAAACGTGTGGAATTTCGGTAATTTGAAACACGGTGTACAGTATAGCATTTTCTGATAAACTAAATGTTTATACGCTTTTGTTTGTATTACGCGAAAACTTTGGCGACACCTCAGGTTTTTTTCGGCGGCTTCACGTCAGGTCCATCTTTTTTTCACTTTCTAAAAAATGCTTTTATTTTTCATAATACTCTACAATTTCATGAAATTATTTCTAATTGTTCATTTGTCCAGAGCTAGTTATTTGCCCCAGTAGCATTCGTGGCATTATTTTCTGTCGGATTTCAACAGCACATCTAGCGATCCATCTACATCTAGTATTTCAGGTTAGCTTGACGAGCTGTCGAATTGGCACGACAAGCGCTCGTCAAGCACTCGTCAACCACACATCAAGAACTCCGTTGAGCTAGCTTGACAGCTCGGTGAATGCTTGCAATATCATGTTTGATAACCCATTAAACATTTATCAAGCCAGCTTGATGAATGCTTGATGAGTGCTCGATAATCGCTTGTCGTGCTAGCTCGACAAGCTACTGCAGTCGAGCCAGTTTCTTCGTCTAAACGAGTTAAAGGTCCATCATGACAGATGCGATGGGTATAATGTTATGCATTTTGACGTCAAGAAATTGCTTATTTTGCATGAAATAATTAAGCTTCGAAAACCAGTTTGTGCCTTCTGATAAAAGGTGATCTAGTCACTTTATTTTATTGCATGCAATAGTTGTTATGAAAAATTAAATCTCTTGAAAACACGCCGTTTGTCTGGCCTACGCATTCCACAGTGCACGCATATTGTGAGTGAATGAAAATACAAACAGAAGCGTACAACACGGTTATGAGATGACAAACGCATCGTCAGGGAATTACGACTAGAGGTAGGTGGCTGCGGCACAGTTCTTTATCTGCATGTAGTTGAGTCAGCTTGAGGCGGCAGTGGCGACTTCGAATCAGAAATGGCGGCTGGCAGGCAGTAGCTCCCGCGTGGCTTCAAGCTGTTCGGTCGGTCGTAGTAGTGCCGGAGTGGATTAGGCGACAACATCTTCATCCTGCTGGGACAATCTGGCCGCGTTCTGTATAGCCTCATCTTACTACAATAACGCGCCCTGCAGGCACGGCGTCTCTATGGCTTGCCTGGTCCAGTCTCTTCCTCGCAGACTGCAGCGTCGGTCCCCGGGGTACTGCAAATGGTCAGAACGTTATGGTGCTGTTTTCTTTCTTTTCAGTAAGACGTCAGAAGACAAACACTGTCAACTGAATGTATTGTTGTGAACTAAGCCTATAATGTGAACTGTCTGTTCGTAGACACTTGTTAGGCCCTTATCGGTAAAATGTCTGTAAAGAGTTAAGGTTAGGGTTAGCACTATACAGATAAGGGCTTTTACAGATAAGGGCTAAGGGCCTAACATTTTTGTTCAAATCCAATATCTGTCTACGGAACCGCAATTCTTATAGTGTCTTAAATCCCCAACTTAGTTACTTTCATAGTTTGTAGGCGGCATCGCTGAAAGTATCAGTCACCGTGACTGAATCAGATGCTACCGTGGTCCGTCCGTCTGCATGTCTGTGTCTGTCCGTCACACTTGTGTACCCTGCTAAAACTTTGGGATAAAAAGAGAAAACATTTAACAAAAAAAACAATTGTGTGGCCACCAGTATAACACTATTCGACAGGGGTCTTGGTCGCCAAAAATGAGAAATTTGGGGTAGAAATCCCCAATCAAAATTTGCATTGCAAGTTGCGGACAAACGGTAATAGACAGCAGAATGGTTACTGAACGCCCTTTCCAACGGTACGATCGCCGACCCCATACGAATTCTCTTTCCAAAAAGACATGTTCGCAGCGAATTGCGCATTTTGCTCCACGAACGAATTAACATTGCAAACAGTTCGCGTCGGGCTTGATTTGGCTTTGTTCTCGTGCAAGCCTCCGCGCGTCCGAGAACCCTCTTTAAGCCGCGACTTAAAACAAACTTGTTCTATTTAATTAAATTTAAATTCAGACGAAGCAGTGTGACTTCTGCCACTCTCAAGTTGCCCCGGCTATACTCTTGACCACTGCTAAGACGTCTCACTGCGTGTAACGCAGTGACGGCCACGGCGTAGTACGCACGGCGTAGCATATAGTGCCGGTCGGTCGAATCCTTCAGTTGTATAGATAAACATCGTCATCGGCGTCGAGTGATCGCCGGGGACGGCCATATGCCCGTGTGCCGAGCGAGCGCGAAACAAATGCTCCCAAGATGACGCCTACGTCCACCGTATTATGCGAACACAGTCCGTCCGTACGTGGCACCGGAGACCCGCGATAAGCTCGCCCGGTCGAGATGTCGTGAAAGATGGTCGCATGGATCGCGAGGATTTGTTCCGTCCGAACTGGCTCGGGACGAAATAGAGATCTCGTGGCGGTCCGCGGGCCGACACGTACCGCGTCTGTAATATTAATGGCCGGTCCGAGGACGCGCCTTAAGCTCGGAACGGGCGTCCGGGGAACGTACGTCAGAGATTCTCTGCGTATGCATGCGCGTTATGTACTATACGGTACTCGCTTCAGCCAACTACATGGACTCACTTCGACGAAATGTGATCGGCCCGATGACAGAAACGATAACCGGTCTTAGATTGACAGACTTGTCGTTGTAGCGGATATGAAATATGAAAAAATATAATCATCCACTCCGTACATATTAATATTTTTTTTTCAATCACATCAGACAAAAGATAAAAGTACTTAGAGGTTAAGCGCATTAAAGGTTAATTTAACAATATGCGCTATATAAATTTACATTTTACTTACTTACTTACTTACTTACTTGCTGTAGCACTGTTTACATGTCAAACTAATAACCATAAGCGCTTTATAGCCTGCGAAGTGGCAGCTGATTGGCATGAGCTAATGATACCGCAGCGCACTATGCAGCCATCCATTGCACGCGTTAGCGAGCAACTGAACCCTGCTGACAGTAAGAAAGTGAGTTGTCCTGAGCACACAGTCAGTTAACAACTTACTCAAGGTTGTTTTTAAATGATCGACGGTGAGATCACAACCGCAACTTTAAAGTTAAAAAAGATACTCTAACCATTACATGGCGTAGACAAGGGAGGGCAGGAAGCCCAGCCTTCTCTCAATCTTTCAGACAAAACATGAGCACACGTTTAAACTGCACTAAATTTGCAAATTTCTTTACTTGATTCTTAAGAAAATAATTAAAATTGTTACCATCAGATCTCATACTTTAAAGCAAAAATGCATCAAATTCGATTTCGGCTGGAGTTCCGCTCCAAACACCACTGGGGAGCTCACAGCGCTCCCCGACCCGCTAACTGGATATCAGGGAGTCCTATACTTCTAACGAAAAGAAAGAAAAAAAAGAAGAGAAGAAAAGGAGGAAAATAGAAGAAGAAAGGGAGGGAGAAAAAAAGAGAAAGACGAAAGAGGGAAGGAAGGAAAGGGAAAGGGAGACGAGCCCTCCATTGACATTTGTGGCTGAGCCACTAAAACCTTTTGCTGATTTGCATCAAAAATCAAGTGTTGCTGCAACAATTACCGCAACTGTTGCATGAGTCTTCTAAGCAGTTGCAGTATTGTCTGTGTGACGAGACTAACGATAAAGTGCTGTGGTCAACGACGAACAGCTTCCAGGTTTTCCCTGAGCCGACGGCGACTGCGGGCAAACTGGAAAGCGAGGCGTCGGGCGGCGAGAACTGCGAGCGATAGATAAACGAAATTAAACTGCTGGCAACGACGCCCTAGCAGGATGCATGGGGTGGGACAGGGCTCTGACATCGACTTCACGGGGTCTCACCGGAAAAGTGACCCGTATGCGGCTAACGGCTGTTCAATACGTTATGCAAACGAAATTGTCGAGTAAGCGAGTGACTGAGAGACGTGGGAAGCAGTGATGTGGTGTCGCCGTCACCGTCTGTCTCGAAGGAAAGGAATCGGAGCGCTCTGGTAGCTTTCTGTACTCTCTCGCTTGACACGTCTAGGTATACAGCGCAGAAAAAAATAATGCTAATGGCCACACACGGTACAGCTGGCAAGGAGCTAATACTTAAATATTTGTTTTTTAGTACCTAACCAAGATACTGTCATTCATTTCTAATGCTTTCAACAGTCGGTAATCAAGTTCTCACGGTTGCTGGTTTTTGCGTCTGAATTTTCTTCAGACGATGTAAGGTCTGTCACTTATAATCTTTTGTCAGCATTTCAAAACGCGGTTCTTCACTCAGAAAGTCTTAACCCGACCTCACCTCAGGCACCACCTGTCAGACTGTTTTGTTGGTTAACCGGTGATTGTCGGTTGATTTTTTCTCAACAATAACATTCGCGCGGCATTTATAATTCGAAATTTACTCTAATGTAATTCGATGCGATTATTAGCAGCATACATATCCATGGCACACATCACCTTATTTCCGATAGATCAGTAGTTTACGATGTCGTCAGTCCAATCTGCGTAAGTTACTGTGTGGCCGCTACATCATCTCGATCCGCTAATGCCATATCGTCCTATACGGCACCAACGAATGCGATGTGCTCGCCGACGGCGTTCGACGGCCGCTAACGGACAGAGATCGGATAACTCGATCGTCGCCGCAGCATTTTGTTCGTCGGACGTGGTTCGTCGTCTCCAGGGCTCGTCGCTCGACGAACCATTATCGTCCGTTGCGACGCGCTCGACCAAATTCCCACGTGCACGCGCCGAGTCATGTAGTTTACGTTTAAAGTAATTTGGCAGCGATTTAATGCACAGCAGCGTGTGAGGAAACGTGGCGGAGTTCACGCCATTACTCGCACAATAGTTCACTCAGTCAGGCAAGAGTTTTGCCAGACTAAGTTTCATTCTCAACGACAGCGATAATGATGACGTAAGGAAATAAATAATAAAAATAATTAGTAATATAATTTAATAAAATTACTCTTGTCCTGCATTATCCAGCCTTGCGATTTGGTTCGTCATTTTCAGGGTCCTGCATTTGACTGTCGACCCTTAAGTCTATAAGTAAGAATAAAGTTCGGTCATGTTATGCGAACAAATCAGCCATAATCATACTTACCAGATAATTAGTAAATATATGCAGAGTGTAGGGTTAAGATCCGATAAACAGATGAACTAAAACTAGAAAGCAGTCAGAGACCGCAGACCTCTGCCAACGCCATGTTGTTCGCCAGGTGGCAGCACCATATTCGGTTTGGCAGCGGTTTCCCTTATGCCCCATTGAAAGCAATGTTAACAAAAATTTTAAAATGATCCAGAATCCAGGATTCCTTCCGGATCGCCCCCAAAATTGAATCATTTGTAGTTTATGCCATGCCCGACATACCCTCAAAATTTCAGAAAGATCCATCCATAACTTTTTGAGTTATCTTGCTGACACACAGACAGATAGACAGACAGACAAACAAACTCTGGCAAAAACATAACCTCCTTGGCGGCGGTAATAAAATAAATGCACTGCTGATAAAATTAATTTTGTTTGTTTGTTTTTCTTTTTTATTTTTATTTTGCTACACCATAGTAAGGCGATTAAAAACCGCATATAATTATGTGGCTAAAATAAGCCTAAACAAAAAATACCAGCTTTGCTTTTGCGAAAATCACTGAGGCGACAAGAAGTCTAATCAATTAGGTTGTAATCAACCAGCAGCAGGAACTGGGCTAAAGCTAATACACTACTTGCTTGCTTGTCGCAGATGTAGGACATTTTCCCTCTGGACATATTCCCCTTAAACGTTTCCCCGCTAGACGTTTCCCCCTTCCGTTTTTGCGATACCCGCGGACATTTTCCCCTCACCCCACTTTATTTTCATGTTACCTTGTTGCAGGCTGGGGGAAATGTTTTAAGTCTTCGAAAACAGGCGGGAAAGTGTCCGGGCGGAGGAAATGTCCGAGAGGAGATACGTCCGGGATTGAAGCGTCCAGAGGGGGAATTTCCGTCTTCTCTTGCCGCGGAGTCCCGTATTGTCTGGTTACTTGTTCGCTCGGATACACTCGGCAGCATGGCGTACGGTGGTGTGCTGTAATTGTACCGACGACGAGCGATGCGATGTTCGATACAATCCGACGGACGCGATGCCAGATAAACGCAGCGGCTGAAGCCACAGCAACAGAGCCGAGGGGACCGCCGGCAATTAGCATGCGATGTGCGTTCTCGGGATGTGCGTTGAAGCGACGACGATCTCGCGATCTGCTAGTCGGTCATATGCTGCGCTGGTTATTGCGTTTGTGTCCCAATGCAATCACAATACGTCGATATCGCTGTCGGCTCGCTTCAACGATTCATTCATTAACGGAACGGGAAGAACGCTGCTGCTGCTGCTGCTGCGGGCGCAATTAACCGTCCGCAGTCACGCTCGCATCGCTATCAGTCGAGCAGGAGAAGGGAAGAAGACATTTGACGACCGACCGACCGAGCGATACACTTGTCAGTAGGACTCAGCGATATCACGCCTGACAGGCCTGACGCCATCTGATCGTTGAGAAGCAGACGAACAAATAAAAGAAGAAGCTAAATTACACAGAACGAAAGTGCATCGCATTTATTTCCTCTCGCCGCCGATCGGTCGACAACCAACGCGTAATGTGCAACAGGACTGAGATACAGTAGGGGCTTATAATTGTTGTTTGCGACTGCGACTCGATTAAATTCTTAGTTTTCGGCTCGTATGGCCGCATGTGACGACACTATAATACAGAAATCACCCACCACGCTCCAGATTCTGATTCTTATGCTGTGTTTGTCAGATAAATCGAGAAACTAGTAATTATTAATATATATCTGATGGCAACATAACGCCAAGGCGTATAACTTTGAAAACACGAATGGTAAACTCGCAGTTTGACGGATAAAAATCGACAGAAGAGAACACTAAAAATTGAAAACTTGCAGGACAATCAATAGCAAAAAGTCGAAAGTGCAAAGTACTGAACCAGTTCGGTATGTGCCGATAATATGAATAAAAAATCATTCAAAAAGCGAAGTCTGATGAAACAAAATCAGTCGCCGCGGAAGAAGCGCGAGATGCGACGGTCGTGTGGAGTATTGCGCAGGAAAGCGTGAAGTATAAGAAAGGAACTGTGGCGGCGGCGGTGCACAGACGCCGAAACCGACGGCGACTGCAGCATCTCTCACGGCAATCAGCATCTGCGACGACCGACCGACTGGCACTGCGCTCACAATATACTGCAGCCTTGACGGCGCCTTGGCCGGGTTGGTTGGATTGTGGGACGATTCGTGCAGTCTGTTTGAAGGCTGCATTAGGATGATTCGAGCACTGAGAGGGGAGGACAGGACAGTGAATGTCACGAATGCTGTTTCACTGGTTAATTCTCGCAGCCAACAGTTGACTAGAAGTGCACAGTATAAATTAACTAGGCATGTATATATAACATTAGAACTCATCTGCCACGTACGTGACGTGAACCAAGTCATATACATTAGGCCTATATTCTGATTTTGCTTACTTCGCACAAAATGGTATTAAGTCAGAGCAAACTCTGCTTTTGCAGTGGACAATTTGTCTATGCAGCATCAAAGGAGTTGCACGAAATGTCTCAAGACCGTTGGTTGGTAGGATGGCTCAGTCGCTGGTCGGTCTGCCGCACAGCCGCCGCAGCAATCTATCGGCTGTCCAGCGATGCGAGACACGATGCCAAATTAGCCGAGCCGACGAGTCAGCAGATTGCACCGACCTCTGACGCACCGATTGATAGACGCACAAACAGACTGACAAGTAGAAAGACACGAGCGCGGATGTAGACCTACTAGATACCGCACTTACGCAATACCAGCTGATACCATTCCAGACTGCGCGGTATCGTACTTAAACGGAAACTATGCACGCTCACAGGGCATAGACCACACCGTCACTAGCTTATGACGCGCGACTGCAGGTGAAAATTGCGAAAACGTGGTACGAGTGCGAGCCGAGTGCGGTTTAAACACAGTGACCGGACTGATGCACTGACGGGAAGGGAAATATCAACGCACCTTCGACTCGATTTAAACAGGTTTAAACAAGATGTACGAATGTGACAAATGACAGACGACAGAGTGGACAGACAGAGAGACCATGCTACAGAAAAATGTGTATGAATAGGCGAAATCACTTGCGTTGCGATCAGGGTTCTCGATAGACCTAAATTTTTAAGACGTCATGACTTACAAGCTAAAAAAATTTGGACGTCAGTGTACAAAATTCGGAAGTCATGCAGCAGGCGTACAAAAAACTGAAGCAAAAAATCAACATTATGAAAACAAATACGTGTTCATGAAACGAAGTATGCAGAAACACGACAGTCAGCGCGAATGTTAGACCCTAACGTCATGACCCTATTGTACTAAAGAAACATTCGAATGCAGATTTTGACGTCAATTTGCAGTTTGTTATTGAAAAATAGACATGACAAAAGACCGTTTGATTTGGACGTCGTAACGTCTAGGTCTTGAAATTTTGGCGTACGGGCTTAAATTTTTAGGCGTGTTTACGCCCAGACGTCCGCTATTGAGAACCCTGATTGCGACTCATTTGGCGTAAATTAGATAGCGAGTCTAGTAAAAGTTGATAGTAAAACAATAGTGAAACGAGAAGGCGCTCGTTAGAGTGCATATCTCCGCCAATTCGTGTACACAGACAAACAGACAGACAGACAGATAGACACACAGACGGACACACAGACGGACAGATCGACCAATCTCATAATCTCCTCCAATTCACCTCGTTCCATTAGCTGACATAACAATAGAGACCAGATCAGAGACGCAATATCGTCATTACTAACGAACTTATAGACCTAATGAAAGAACGCTATACAAGAAATCTACTGACGAAGGATGATATTGTCGTCTCAACCTCGCGGCACCATCCCTGTAGGCTGGCGGCCAGCTTGCTTCTATCTACTATCACCAGACACCGCATGTTATTACACCTTTCCGACCTCTTGTGACGTCGTCGTCGTCCCTGGCCAATTACCACGGTGTCCGCTGTCCGTCGGCGATAAGGCCCGTCTGTCCGTCCGTCGGCCGGCCCGTCTGTTTGCCGTAAGCCGAGGGCGGAGACGTCAGGAGTCCGTCTGCCGCGCTGATAACACAATTAGTCGCGAGCGAGGTGCAGTGTCACTGGATTGTTTCAGAGGATGCTGGCGGTCTGCGGGGCCAATGTGTCGTGATGCATCACATTGTCACTGTCGCCGCAGCTTCCTAGAAGCCACCCCGCGCAATATGACACGCAGCTAAGCTTCAGCTATCATCGTTAGCATTTTTATCACCATTATTATGCGGTCGTCCGAGTAGACCGCATAATACCGCACTATACGGGTCTTGCCCGTTCGTCCGTCTATCTGTCCGTCTGTCGGCTTGTCCGATGCGAGCGCATAACTCTAACCCAAAAAGGCGTAGAAGAGCCAAAATTGGCGTGAACGTTTGCCATCCTAAGGGTGGCCTAACAATAGGAGACGAAAGACTGTTTCAGGGTGTCACGAATCTTGCCTCGTGGCAACGCTAAACGATGAACAAAGCAGCACGTCGTGATGTGATCGTGACTGGTTTGACACTGCAGTGATGGCTGCTTCAGCATTGCAGCGTATTGTTTGTGCGCGAGCAAAGCATTCAGCAATCTTCGTCGACATCGTCGCAATGGATCGAAACTGAAACTGAACTCTCTGGGGATATCCTTCACGGGCGTTCCGCCCGCGGTGCGACACTCTACCGCCACTGACTGGTTCACAGGTTCGCGATGATAACTTGTGGCAGGCACGCGGGCGAGTCGTCTCGGATATCTGACGGCAGACGTTCTAACGTGACTGATCACGGCACGAGACCGCAGCATCGTTGAGACATTATGTTACCTCTGTTTGATTCGTGTCCAGAGAAACGCTATAGCAAAATAGCGCTATTAGCTGTAAGCCTAAAGAGCGTTTTTATATTATCGAGTTCTCATCTTGACTGCCCACCGAAGCGACGGCAGTATTGTTATCAGCTAAGTTTTTTTTTGTTTTTTTTCCTGTTAACACAATAATTGATAAACCGCTGCACTTAGACTTAGCTTAATAAAATTTTGTACAGATAGTTGTGAAACTGTGAAGCGCTTTTCAAGTCGAGTCCGTCTCATATAAGCAATGTTTTAGCAGGTACTCATCCAGCCTTTACGTTTATCTTATTCTTGCCACGCACCACATTATCTCCCTGTGACCAATGACCGACACTTCTCGATAGTTTGGCGACGAAGCCGAACAAGGGCCGCTGCGACAGACATCTTGTCAATCCCGTCATTCGTACTTCGTTCAGCTGCGCGCCGTCCGACTGCGTATGCTCCGTCGTGGCGCCCGCCGCACTCTCGCCACGGCGGCACCAGGCCCGGCCGTCACGGCAGCGTCCGAGACCGAGCTGGTCTCGTGCGGTGTCCACCGGGACGCCTCGTCGTCATCGTGACGCCGTTGGACTCGTGACCCGCTCGACGCCTGGCTGCTTGGTTTCCTGCCCCACTCACTGACTGACTGACTGACTGACAGGGATGTGGTCTCGGTCTCGACGTCTCGGTCTCGACACCGTCTCGTCATCACGTACTAACGTTTCGTCTCGATCTCGACTCAGAAAAAATTTCGAACGTCTCGGTCCCATCTCGGTCTCGGCTCAATAGGTCTCGTGCACACATCCCTAGCTGTCCCACTGACTGACTGGCTGACAGAGATGACATTGTGGTCGGGGCCTTGAGACCGTTTCGTCACGTACTAACGTCTTGTCTCGGTCTCGTCACGGTCTCGGCTCAAAAGGTCTCGTGCACACACCCCTGTCCTACTGACTGACTGACAGGCAATCGGTCAAACTTGCTGCATGCTTGCTAACTTCAGCGCCGAGCCAGCCAGAAAGCGTTGGTCCATTCTGCCGCGCATGTGTCACCTCGTCTGCTACTGTAATTAGCGTGTCAGCTGCCGCAGCAGATAGTCACGTAGCTCAGCGACTTTCTTCTTCATCTTTCACTTTTTCACTGCATTAATTTCTATTTAGACATTCGACTGTTGCACGTACACCGCCAGAACTTTTCTGAAATAGAGCTGTATTTGCCGAGGAAGGGGATCGAGGGAGTTGGATTCCCCTGTCCCCTTACGGAGTCCGTGAAAGTATGTAAGGGGGGTTCAACGCTGACTCCTTTGTTGTCCCATATTCCTTGACAAGCTCAGTCAATTCGACCATCGCCTAAAATTTTGCAGCAAGTTTTGTTTTTGGCGCGTTTGAAGACATAGGCCTACTTTATTAAATACCGTACAAAATCGCGCACAAAATACGCAATCCACAATACTATGTGTACGATTTTGATGTTAAATAAATAAATAAACGAATCGGAATCAGATCAACTTCACTGCGAGCAAGTAATCGCAAATGGAGGAAGTCGTTTCAGGCTGCGGTGAACGGCGACTCGGAGTCGGCATTCATCGTCGTTGGTTGTGTCGAGAGCAAGCTGTGCCGTCCGAGCAGCGCTGCTGGCGCCGGGCAGGTCGGGCGGGCGCTATAGATGCCATCGACGACAAATAAAGCCAGCGGCGGCATATCGCGGCCAGTCGGCAGCGACGCCGTTTATTTGTTCAGGTCGACCGTCCATATCACGACCCCGTCCCTGCAGACCGCACGCCGGCCGGCCCTCGCCGGCGCGAAATTAATTAAATCAACTCTGTCGGTGCAAAATACATAACAAACGATCGCCGGACGACGGCTGGGTCATCTGCTGCTTGCAGACAACAGGCGAGTGGTCATCGACGGACTGGAGTCTGGACTGACCTACTGGACGGCAGAGACATCTCTCATGACGTCAGGTCTTACCTAAGACTGACGCCGCCCTTGCAAGTTGCACTGCGTCACACAATGCCGCCGCATACGGACAGCTGGCCATTTTTTGACGACGGCTCGGTTTTAATCACCATGGTTTTAATCACTGCACGCAGGCGCTGCGCAAAAGCCTGCACGCAAATCTGTCCGCGGCTGTCTGTCTTGCAATGTACGCCAGGGTGTAGCAATCACTCTGCAAGTTCAGAACTAATGCCGTGTTTCTGGCTTTTGTTAAGCCGTGACCGTCGAAGTGTTCAGGGAAAGCTGCGTGAAGTGGCTCCCGTGCAGCATCAGATTTAATCACATGTACAATGCCATCGCTGCGAATGCTACTGCTTCTCGTTGGCTCCGTACATACTTAAATGTATCTCACGTTGTATCTCTCACCTTTCCTGGCCTCAGGAAGGGTCAAACGCCAGTAAAGCGGGGCGTAGGGCATGGCAGACTGATTCATAGAACCTCAGTAATTGCGCGGGAAAATTGTAACTGTTTTCCTACATGTTTAGCAATTGGTCTGTTGTGTAAATTTGCTAACGTACTTCAGTAATACATTGTCAGTATGAGTCGTATCGGGAAATCATTGAAAACTGCCATCACGCATATTTGTTGTACGCACCGGCACTGTATGGCGTGTATACACGGTGACGGTGACGGCGTCTCAGTCACAGCAACATTCATCTTCATCAACGCTGCTGTACCGTACAATTCCCTTTGGACGCCCGGCGAGTGTCGCCACCGCCGCAGCTTGGACCACTGCAGAATGGCTGAAAGAAGCGCGCCAATCTTGCAGCCACGCTGATGAATCCTGACAGTCAGTGGACGGACGCACACGTCATGGTGACGTCATAGTGTGACGTCGTCGTAATGTCACGTGGTCCGGCGGCGGCAAAATAGCGCCTTTAATGACGCACTGTCGAACATCGTCTACGCTTGACAGATTGCAGCAGCACGGCGTTCTGATATACTAGCACTACTATAGCATCATCATAGGTACGACTACTGACTAGTATCAGCAATATTGGTTCATTAGAATGAGCAGACTTCCAGTTCATTTGAGACAAACTGACATTAAGTTTGGAAGCAGTTTAAGCAGTTGCTAAAAACATTTCTGTTTGTGAGTCATGCTTTGAGAACGCGACAAATTGTAAACATGTAACCTGTTAAATCTAGCGTTTCATAAAGTTTTCTTAGATACTTATCTACTTACCTGCGACCATAATGTGCAGCCTACGTAATGAATCTGTTTCAGGGAAGACAACGGACTTAAAGCGGATACTATGTAATTATATTCTTTAAATATCTGATCACTAGCTTGGTCCACGGTTCACGCCACATATACTCTTCCGAGAATTTTCACAAATATAAACGTGCACGACTTTTCGAGTGATCTATAGCGGACGGAAAAAACTTACAAACAAAACAAACAGACTTAGCGGAAAATAGGCGGATAAATAGCGCGACGGTGTTAATGGTGTTCAAATTTCAAGCATCTATCTCTAGGTGTTTCGCTGAAGTCTGACAGAAAGGTGATTGTAATGTGACGCCGACTTGAACGACATGCAACACGGCGTCCAACTGAAGACACGTGCTGCGGTCTGTCAACTGACCACCACCGCGACGCTCGTGTGAGACACTTACCATGCAGCGCGCTAGCTCGAGCGTCATCTGACGGCACGATCCGCTCGCGTGACGAATTTCCGCAGTTTCTCGCTGACAATTATCGAACAGCGAGCGATCGAGTCAACCTGGCTTCCCAGCATGCCGGTCGGCTATCTCTGCTGCCTAACGCCGGCCGGCCGTAGAGGCGCTATCGGCGATCGGTCCGAGGACCGACCGACGGCGGGCTAGACTGTTCCGTCTTCCCGTCGACGTCATCGGCAATTTGCGCCGACTTCCGCCGAGTCATGCAGGCCGCACATCACCGGCGCAAGATGGCCGGCCGCGATACGCCGACCGACGACTCAATTTTCGTCCACTTCATATTGTTATGATGTCAGAGCTTATTGATGACGCCGGGGTTCGCGGGGCGCCGCCTGAAATCAATCTACAGCCCCGGGCCCCAGCTGGGCTGGTTATACCAAGATTAGGCGCGCGTTGTCTCGCGTCAGATGCAATCCAGATTTTCCGAGGATTTAACGATCGCCGGCGTCAGTGGATATCGGCCTGTCCGGCGCGCGGCCCACAGTATTTCTTGATCAACACGTCCGATGGCGATGGCCAACAAGGCGATCGACGCGACACGCGCCGAATATATTATTTCGTCGCGAACGCGTTAAGCCGCAGAGATGTAATTGTCTCGTTGCCGGGATAATCCGCTTACAATATTGGATCCGTATTACCGCCGTGTAACAAACATCCTATTAGAGCTGTGCGATAACATAATTTAATTAAACACAGCCGCGCAGCACATTCTCTTCGATATTTTCACCTTACCAGTACTGACCGATGTTGAAAAAAATCATCACCGAGTTATCAGGGTATTGACAAAGATTTGAAACTCACATGAAGCGGTAATAATAATAACAATAACAAGGGTAAAGTAACCAAGCGGTATCCTTGCAAACATATTACTAAACGCAAAATTGTAAGCTATAGAGTTATAGTATGCGTCGACGAGGGTATATAATATACCGTTGGATAGGGCGCTGCCGAGTTCATATAGTAGGCTGACTATTCTGCTATCTGAAGCGATTGCGCAGCAATCTTTAAAGCAATTTTTGACATGCGATTTGATCCTAAATTTCTCCTTTTTGACACCTTACAGCCATGCTGTAAAGCGCGTCTATGGCACGATTGTCGTCCGTCTGTATATCGCGGATGTATTGTGACTAATAGGGTGTTTACACGACTCAGCAAACGTCCAGCATTAGCAGGTGTATTTTGAATACATTTCCTGGAAGTTTGCTGGAAGTTTGCTGGACGTTTGCTGGATCGTGTAAACACCCCATAAGCGGTTCTAAATAGGCCCTAGGTTGCTATTGATCACTAATAGAAAGTCGCATATTGATTTTCAGATAACACGAAAATCATCGACCTTGGATGGCCTTGAAGGTCAGTACTGCAACGGAAGTCTATGGACTGTAGCGCATCGTTCCTGGCAACAGCTGGGCTTTCTTGGTGTTACTTGAGGCCACATGAGTGTTCCTGCCATCTGGCATCTTATTCCGTCCAACGGCGTTAGGGGGGAGGGCTAAAGATAACATCTCATAGCTTAAATATTGCGTATAATGTCGTCACTATAATGTCACCGCGGTAGTTTAAAACTCCCGGTAAACAGCACATCTCTAATCATCCTATGCCCCATTCTGCTGGGCTTAACGGGGGCTGTCTGTTGCGGGCATAGGTCACCAGGGCGCGCCACATACGTTCCGACACCCAGAATTAGCCGACAAATACCGCTTATCTCTCTCTCGCTGTCCGTCGGTTTGCACTCGTTCCGTCGTGCATGCAGCTATTTGCATCTAAATTTACACGCGGACCTAATGTCATTGTGCGACGTCAGTAAGGCTATTCCCTCGTTTGAATTTTTCAGCTAAGACGCAAGTTCGCGCGAAGGATTCTGTGAGTGACGTCATGAATTCGAGTACCTGTAAATTCCGAGTGTAGGACATTCCCCCGGACGTTTCCCCCGCTTTTTGCATACCCGGGCATCCCCCTATGCTGCTGAGTGTACGTAGCCTATGTGTCAATCGTATGCATTTGTGACCAAATAGCAAATATCCAAATGTATTGATTTCTTAACATAAAATATATACAACATATATACAGCTATATTCAGCCCATAATTTAAATGGCACTATAAAGTAATTTAAAAGAAAAAAAGCGAGCGATTAAGCTTACACACACATCTTTATTCACCATAATATTATAAATGCAGTATAGCACAGTATACAAACAGGAAATAAACAGAAAAGCAAAAACATAACTAATGAGCAAGCAAACATTCGACGCCACGAAGAAGAATCGACGATTCGAACGGCCGTCCACAGCAGAGTACCGGTCGGCCTCGTACATGTCGTACTGTAGTACGTTAGTACGTTGACAGAGCGAGGTCAGACACGGTCTTCCAGGCTGTGGCCGACCGCCAGTCTGCCGCAGCCCCTAGCGTCCACTGGACGACGGCGGAGCGGCTGCGCGGCAGACGGACGAGCCAGCCGAGTGATGTTCCCGAGGCGTCGAAGACCTCAGGAAGCTACGAAGTAAGCCATCAGTTGGGTCATATCTGAACATGCGACAGGATCCACTTCCAGTCGGTCGCCATTGTTGACGACTTCCGTCAGCGGAACCGCGCACGGGGTGATTGCACCACTGAATGCCCTCTTTCGTCACTCGCTTATATACTGTAGCCAGCGTAATCACGTCACGTTTCGTCATCTCTATAATTAGCCGAATTCTAGCACCGTCGGCGCAGGTCCGAAAGCTATTTATAGCAATGACGTAAGGCGGCACCTGGCTACAAACAGCTGATCAATTGCGGTTGCTACGAGGCGTATTTTGGCAGCGAGGCACGCGCTGTCGTCAGCGTGCTGTGAGTGAGCACTGAATAGAGAAAAAACCATGGGAAACCCTGGCATGTTATAAACCTGCGAATACAGTGCACTGCAGTCAACAAAACACATAAATACACTGCAGATCATTCAGTCACTGCCGTCCGCACAGGTGGTCGTCGTGCGTCGATCGCAGTGGTGGAACCTACCACCAGGGCGTCATCATCGTCATATTCGTTTAATCAACAATAGTTGGCAGACCGCTTCTAGATTTATAATAAGCCTACAATCGATCGAAAATAGTTCCTGCAGATAAAAAAAATTAATTAGAAATTTGGGGCAAAGCCCAACGTGAGTCCGCCCGGCGCCCTAAGTCCGACTGGGGGAAATTAGGGGGGGGGGAAAAATTTCCCCGGCATCAAAGTCACGTGGCCCGAACTCAAATGCACTGGTATACACCGAACGCGAATTGTCGACTTAGGGTAGGTCAACATGAGCGCTTATAACTTTGTTCGTAGTGGACCGAATTTCACAAAGTTTTTTTTGTTCAACGCCCAAAGGATCGTTTTCGTCAACGCCGTTTCATTTTGTCGCTATCTTCATCGGTTCCAAAGATATTTGCGCTCAAACTCGAAAGTTGTCGTAAATCGCACCGATTTTTGCACGTTTTTTGCCCTTCCAAATTTTAAGGGGGCGGTGCCCCCAAAAGTTGTACTTGCGTTAACACCCCCACCTAGAG
>Ga0056128_1000826_pt1 | contig 31108 bp, 15 predicted proteins | sample WorMetLIZISLAND2_FD_71113 | JGI IMG/M metagenome (GOLD analysis project Ga0056128, IMG submission 71113) | Marine gutless worms symbiont microbial communities from Max Planck institute for Marine Microbiology, Germany - Olavius geniculatus... ...
TAACAAATGTTTTAACTTTGCTTTTAATACGTATATTAACTGCTTTTAACTAATTTTAACCATGTATGGCACTAAATGGCCTGTTTTGTGCTGATGTGCCGTTAAGAAACTACTCACTCATTCACTCACTTATCCGGTGCAGCGTATAGCTTTCTTCCCGGCAACCTTCACCGCCCTTTCTTTACACAGTTACATAAACCTAACCATAGCCACTGCTGTCAACGACGTGAAGTTAAACTGTATATATAGGCTAGTTACTTTTTGCCTCTTACTGACACGAGAAATGTCTCCTGGTCCGTTTTTTTCTGACACAGAATTCATGATGCGTGACTGTTTTATAATGCTTAAAAAATCTCTATGGGCTATCCGCACACCTCTACATACAATAACTCAATGAGCCACGAGGCATGACGAACCTGCACCGTTTTAGCAGAGGCATATGTTTGATAATGCATTATGCAGTGATATTTTCGTTCATTTTTGTTCTAAGATTATGTGAGCTTTACTTTGGCTTTTTCAACGCAGCAATGGAGTGCATAAAAATGTAAGCCAAAAAAAAACAACTGCATCGGGGAGAAAATTTAATAACTTTATTCGACAAGTTGTAAATTTTTACAAGTGGAAAAGGCAAAAACAAACATTAAAAAATAAGAAAGCATACAATTCGGCCGTAAAAAAACAAAGAACAACAGCAGTTAAGCATTATGCAGCTTGAATAATTTTGCACAAAATTGCAGTAAAAAGCCTAGCAATTTTCTACGAGTAACTGTTATTAAGTTCATCGTCATGTAAGCGAGATCTAGTGCAGAACTCAGTTTGCGCACACGAGGCGTAATCGTGGTAGCACGAGTGACGACGTCACGCACGGCATTGCTGGTCTGTGGCCATGATAATAGAAAATGAACCGAGACGAAGAATTTCACGCATTCGGAGCAGTTACTTTGCTCAGTATTGCACGGTATACCGGCGGCATAAACGCATCGTCACACAGACAAATACGATGGTTAAACCGCCAGTTAATTTGAAAATGAGCGATTACATTGATTAGGCCCTATGCTTACTCAAGTGCGATTTTGATTGCGATTCTAGTTTTACAATGCTTCACACAATAAAGCTATAGGTATCATGTTTACAACGACTCTGTTTCTCGTCGGTTTTATGGTTCTATAGGGCTTACAGTCTGCTTTTAAATTTAACGGTAAGGGCACATCCGCTTCGTACGAGTAAGTGTGGTTCAGTGGTAAAAAAGTATCTTTTTATTCATGATAGTTAAGTTAAAGTGACGACGATAAAATGCAGCAGTAGTTTATGTAAGTCATTCAGGAACCTACTTTGTGTCAAGAAAGAAAAGCTCGTGTGACTGAATGATCCGCAATTTAGGTTGTGATAGTTTGACCCAAAAATATATGTTCGTTGGTTAGCGGTCTCTGCTTAATGTTAACTGCATTAAACTTTTATGTTTTTGCGTAGTTTAAAACATGCTTGTATATCGGCAAACTGGTCTTTATTTCGACTTTTTACAATCAACCGTGCAACACGGCTTTCAAAGTGACAGAATAATTTATAGAATGTTATTTTGAAATAGGCGAACATCACGACCATAATCAAGATTATCAAAGTTAACGCCATCTCGATATCTTGGACGGCATCGGTAGCTGGGGGAGTTGTAATTTATAAGCTTAGACATCTAATTCACATTATTGTCTTTCTTTTTTCCTTTTTTTATTGTTTTTTCCTATTTAACCGTTTTCTTTTGTTTTTAATGCAAGACATTTTTCAGTTTAATGTTACAGTTTTTCATTCTACAAGCTCGAAAAAAACATAATTTTTAGAATTCTGGTTGTTAGATACCTACAATTTAGACGAATCAGTTCCAAGCCCTTTACGACGGTCACATTATATTGGATGTTGTAATTAGTATTAAGATAAATAATTATTTTGCAGCGTGATAAGGTGTAAACTGGTAGTGTCGTCTTTTCACCGTTCTGTAATGTTTTCAACAGAACGTCAGATTATGAAATTAAATATCGTAGATGTCCTTTCGCCGGGCTACTTCAGTCAGCAGATAAGTATCTTCTTTTAGGGCTGTCCGTAGCGTCTATCCAAGGGTCGTCAAATGAGCAAAGTCAGACAATCGGACCTCGTGTCATCTCTGGCTTTAGGTTTTACATCGATCTTGCTTGTTTAGGCCCATCAAGAGACAACCAGGCATAGGCCTACTGCTCTGCGGAAGTTTGACAACCAGTTATTGTAGTCTATACGTTTTCTTCTTTTTCGGAGTATACAGTCGAACTTGAATATTTTGAAGTGCTTGTTCTTCGTAGGCGATTAGTTTGCATGTCAGTGTCGGCGCATGTCTTAAAGCATTTGCAAGAACCCGTTGGTTTATCATTACGGGCAAAAATTAAATCGTGTTATCTAGATGACTTCTGCCAAACTACTGAACTGGAAACCGAATGAATCAAGCAAGAAAACGGCGTTATTTTTAGTTTATCGGGGAGGTGCTAACTAACGGATCTAACGAATCGCGACACGGAGACTACGTGACTTCGGTCGCGTATCATCATCACACTAACCTGCTGCCGATCTAGCGTGTCCGCCTGTCGTCTGTTCTTTCTGACGGCGACGATAAGTCTTCTTATGACAACTGTTCGAAATTCACGCGCAGGTTTCAGTCAGACGTTAATCTCAGCGTAGCTGCGTTTATTATGAAAGCCACGACAAACATGAAGAAGCTTTTACTGGCGTCTGGTCGCGCTTGGATGAACGTGACACGGTGCCGGCTTGCGTCAGCCAGTGACCTTGTGTGGCAGTCTTATGCATAACTCTCAACTCGTGCATATGCATCACTTTGCATATGCATCAGCTAACCCGCGGTTCAACTATTTTCGTAAACATGTTATGACTATAGCTCGTTGGTGACAGGTTCGCCTGCATAACTGTGGACGAGTTATTTTGTGTTTGCAACAGAGCAGATCGGTGATTATAATTACAATAGTGTACGTGGTGGCGCGACGTAAAGGTGCCAATCAAGGTGCCGCTGGTTCGACTTGTCATTTGTCACCGTCATTCGATCTTGCGCAACGAACTTGGACAACTGCCAACTTCCAGTGTGCGACAGGGCAGATGACACCATTGGATGGTAGACTTCATAGTACCTATGTAACGAGATATCTAACAAGCCTGTGGTAGAGTTTCGGAGCTCAAACTTAATCACGCAGTGGATCAGATACATTTTAGTGTACATGTATAGTCTTAGATGTGCTGACGCCCGTTAAGAAACACGTACACGGTGATCCATAAAAACGTGTTACTTTACTTTTGTTCATATCTTCACTAATTATTGATCGATTTTCAAAATTCTTTTACTGGCAAACTCTGCACACAATTTGCAATAATGTAAGTAAGTAAGTAAATGATTTATAAAGCGCCAAAGTCTCAAAAAGAATCAGGGCGCATATCGCATATTATATATCCTACCACACGGTAAACGTATCTGTACACTACCTTGTGAAATAAAAATATAAGCAAAAACTAACGATAATAACAAAAATTTAGGTAAATGAAAAAAAACACTTCAAACTAACATTGCAAGATTGATCCGTATGACACTAGAATGTGTTAGACCCACACAGTTTAGTGTCATACAGACCACTCACTGCAATGTTGGTCTGAAGTGTTTTTCCAATTTTGCCAAAATGTTTGTTTGTTATTATCGTTATATATGCATATTTCATTGATATTTCACAAGGTAGTGTAAAGACGCATTTATGGTGTGGTAGGATATGTAATAATCACGTTATTGCAAATTGTCCGCAGAGTGTGCCAGTGAAAGAATTTTGAAAATCGATCAATAACTGGCGAAGATATGGACAAAAGTGAAGTGGCACGTTTTTTTGGCCCACCCTGTATATACGGAAAGAGAAATTTGTGCATGTTTGTAGTTTTAATAATGCTATAGTTATTGTGTTTCATTTGTGCTTCCGTCTCGCTGATAACGCAGAACAGCATCGTACGACACAGCCCTACTGTGGAAGCGAACACCACGCGATGCGTTCTTTCTATGTTTACAGCCCTGCATCTGGGTGACTTCACGCTTTATAACTGGTGATAGTTATCAAGTAATTGAACAATTGCGAAGCGGGCCATGAAATTCACCCGAAATTTGGAGATGTTCTCCTGGGATTTGGTCATCGCGATGTTACAATTATTACTTTTTTAAGTAACTTAACCTATATGACCGCGATAAACTAAAGTCGCCGAAGGACCGACGAACAGACAAACGGACGGACGGGCGAACTTACGGTGGCAATACCACACTCGCTTTGTAGGGCGTACAACGTGCACTGCGCGGCAAAACAGAACGAATGCGGCTTTCTGGGACGTGTTGTTGTGATACGAAAGACCGAACTCAGTTTCACACGTACGTACGTTAACGGTATCCTGCAGAAACGTCCGTTTTTTGCACGAAACATACAACACATTTTCGGAAAGAAATCTTCATAGACGACGCGAGGTTCTTGTGAGGTGGTCGTAACAGACCTAATAGGGTCTTGCCCGTCGGTCTGTCCATATACGTACGAGCTGTCTATATACGACTATACGTACGAGCTTCTAACTCCAAAGTGAATAGGCGCAGAAAATCAACATTTATGTGACCGTTTCCCAGGGCAGAAGTAACAGTTGTGCCAATTATTGTCAGCTCCAAAGATCAAAGGTCAAGCGGATGGCCGCATAATGTGTCAGCACTGGACCGATATAATCTTCTATCGCACTGTACAAGGACGATAAGTCACCTCTAGTTAGGCTTATTTTAACGACTGAATCGCCAAAATTATATCATCAGAGCCAAAACTAATGCCACAACGGTAAGAACTAGGTCTATGCAGACGTGAATTACAGTAAACTAATGAGTTTGAACCAAAATGTCGATCATCACAAAGGCGTAAGAGCGGCCAGCAGCAGGCGTTTGAGACATGCTTAATATATGACCGACGTCAGACCTAATAGTCGACCTATTCAATCTACGATCCAATTCTTTTTCAGTGGCACCGGCATTGTTAATCGAAAGACTGGGTGACAGTTGCCAGCTAATAGGCGCCAATGACCGCAATAGACGCACGATTGCCGGGTCATTCTCATTAAATCTGCACGTTGGGCTGAAGCATGCGTTTAGTCCGTTACATTGCAGCACTTGACTGAAATCCTAACACATTCTGCAGCGCGTGGCATATACAAATAATTCCAAGACAATTGCTTGTGCTGATTAATTTTTAGTCGTTTAATCTCTGAAAATTAATTTTGATTAATGGATTAATCCGGAACAATTTTGGAGCCAATCAGAAAGACTACAAAATCTCAGAAAAAAATTTACTGCACCTGGTAGTTGTTAAACTAAAGCAAAATTTGTAGGACTAATGACACAATGCACTTTTCCTATAAATTTTGCTTCAGTTTAACATGTGTAGCGGAATTAGCAGTCTGATCACGAGAGCTTACAAAAGGGGAATGTCTTTTATTGGCACACCCCATGTAGCCTAATCAAAACACAATATAGATAAAAGTGTGCAAGGGGGCCTATATTAAAAATAGCAATTGTACAAAACAAGTCCTAACCTCCGTTAAGGCAATTCGTTTGCATTTTTGTATAAAAAGCAGCAATGCTGTAGTCATGGCTGTGCGATATAGTCCACGCATATGAGTTATTTATGTTCGTTTGTTACGGAACGTGGATTATGTATAACCGCTGCACGAATTCTTCTGTGAGATGACAAATCGCTTGTCTGTTGCGACACCTCTCTGGCGGCAAAGTTTTTGTACGGATTCTCAATACCGGTCAAATGTGAACGTGAAAAATTAGTTAGTCTTAGCAGTCATATGACATTCAACCAGCACACACTAAAATAGACGCATCCAGTGTTTGAATTGTGAAAACACAGCTGGGGGTTGAACTTTTCGACGGTCGGAACCCGACCACAATAATTGTGATATAAATCCTATGTATATAGTATACAGGATGCGGCAGAAAAAAGTAGCCCCCTAAAGTTTTTTGCTGTTTTCTCAGCAACCGTTTAGCATTTTAATCTTTAAAATTTACAGATTTATTTACTAAATTGTTCTACGGCTAAAATTCTAAGCGGTTGCTGAGAAAATGGCAAAAAACTTTAGGGGGCTACATTTTTGCTGCACCCTGTATAGCTGACCCCCCAGAACATAATTTGACAGTGTGTTAGGGTGGTTGAGAAAACAGTTGGGGGTTCAACCCCCAAACCCCCGGCAATTCAAACACTGGACGCATCTATCAGATTCTTGGCTAGCTTTTACCCTGAGAATTGGTTAAAACATGTACTTATACACGTGTTAAATATAAATGACACTAAAATAGGGAGTGTCTAGCATGACATACGTAAACATGAGTCAGGTGAAATTAGTATTATGCATCCTGTCACATTAGCAAAGCTGTAGATAAGCTTATGCGTCTCCGATTTTTGCATATCAAATAAGTAATATGCTAATTACGTCTGACGTAAATAGCTAATTTTTCTGGAATTAGGTCTACGTACGTTTGGCTGTCCTCAAAGGTAAACTTTTGCCACATTTGTCGAAATTATCGCAAAATAGGCTTACCAGTTATGGAACACGGATGCATATAATGGGAATACATAGATATAGACTACATAGTCTACGTTAGTTAACAGAAATTTCGACAATGACATACCCAAATGACCAGAATTCGAACAAAACGCCTATTACGCCTGAGCCTGTGACATTAGCAAAGCTGTAGAATAAGCTTATGCGTCTCCGATTTTTGCAAGTAAAATGACTGAATGTGGTCAGGCCAGGTAAAGGTCATCAAAACATCAATCGTTAAAAGTCGGTTTACGACTGTACTATACGGGACTGTTGTTGTTATTGTTTCTCTACTTTAGACCACTCATCATAATACTAGGGCCGCGGCTACCGAGTTTCAAGGTCTTGGGATAGCGTACTACAAACAACTATAGGCCCTATAGATATGAAAAACGATAAACAAGCAAGCAACTCTACGGCAGACTACCGGCATGTTAGCTATTGCCAGAATTTCCGGTAAGGTAGTAAGAATGACGTCGTGTATATAGGCCCCGCTGACGACAAACTTCAAGAACACGCATCGCTGCTCGGCAGCAATGCGCGGTGCCTCATGTATTGTGACGTGTGACCAATGGCCAATGGCCATGCAGGTCTGCAGGCTGAGAGCGCCACGATGCTGACAATATAAATCAATGTTACGCAGTCGACGTCACAAGACTACTGACAGAACAAGAGACGGGCGACATTTGACGCGCGCACTCCAATAAATTCTGCACGCTTATCAGCACATCTAACATATCATCATTCTTATCATTTACCTGCAGACCTAAAGACTTGGAATCCAGACTCGGTCTTTCGAGAACAAGTCTTCGTTAAAATAGTCTTTCTCCAGACTTTCTCAATACAAATTACTCCAGGATCTTGCTCGATGCAACGTGTTTGCAGAACAGACCGCAGTCACGTCATTATGAGTTATCTCAGATAGGCCTGTATGAGCACGACAGCGAAATGATTCGAGTGATGAGTTTTCTTGCGCGGCAAAGAACAATAGAGATGATACTATAGCAAATGCAGTCAAGTTTCAACGTGATTAGTGGGCTATTGGCGAAATTTCTCTCCGGTGTTACTGATCGATGCATAACTTTGAATTTGTATCTGTGAGTTATATTTTGCTATTTCCTGCTGAACTGCTTGGCTTCCATTTCTGTAGTAAAACAAAGATGACATTAATGATCACAAGTCTGCCAAGCCTGGCTCAAGGCTAAGTACTGCCCGCGGGTAGGTAGGTCAATTGTCACATCCTTTACCCAATACTTATCAGATCCATCACGCCAAGAATAAACGGCAAGCGACAGCAAAAAAAGCACAGATGAAGTCGAGACCAAGGCTATTTTTTTCCAAGACCATGGCCTTGAGACTAAATCGCTGCTCGCAGACGTTTTGCAAAACCTATGAAATATTAGCCTACAGGCCGGTGCGCAATGACAGCAGATGAATTATCGTGCATGAATGGCACGATATAAGAACAGCGGGCGGGTACCTGTTCAGTGACAGTCACACACACACAGTAGCCGTCTTGTGACTGCGCAAACATGCAAGACGCACTTGTACGCGCATCAAGGCAGAACGCACGGGCATTCCAGACAATCATCGCCGTCTGTCAATGTGCCAAGAGACGAACGACTGAGACAGCTGCGAGCGCGCGCGCCAAATGACGACAATAAGACCACTGCAGGCGTTGCGGCGCAAACGCGCAAAAGAACTGCGACGACTTGGAAAAGACAGACAGCGTTGATGGATTTGATACTGAACAGAGTTTTTAAGTCGTCAAACGACGGCTAATTTTAGCTGTTCGAATAACTTCCAACAAATGTCCAGTAGAAGACACCACCGCAAAACGTTACACATGATTTTAAGTGCGTCTCAAGTTCAATAGGCCTACCGGTACTACAAATATAAGATACAGTAAGCGGTTATCTTTGCTACAAGACAGCACTGTAATAATATTGTCACACAACAATCACGACAATCCCACTATGTTACTGAATATGAGAGGATAAAGCTCCGTTATATTTGAATAAACTAAACAGCGGAACCCCGACTGGCTGAACTGAGATCGATCTATGCGACGTTGCCGTGCAGTCATAGGACATCGTATTCATCACGCGAAATGACGATAATTACAAACGCCTACTTCACTTGCACGTAAATTCCGACCCGATAGCAAACGACAACTGAGCATCCGTGCAGCAGTGTATAAAAACGTTCAGTAACAGAACCGTTGTTCACTCACAAAGATAATTAAACAATGACAAACAAATAGGGCCGCAGGATACAATGCGTTCAGATTTTCAACGAAATTAACATTTTTAGGTCTAATGCTAACTAAGTTTTTGCATAACAAGCGATCAGTTTTAGAACCTTATCCCTAATCGAGAAGAAAACTCATAGGATGTAGAAACTAAAAAGATAATGAAATTGTAGTAATTAATCCGTCAATAATGGACTATTATAGTCAACGTTTCACCACTATTAGGCCTATAGTCAGAGTGTCACGGTCGCGCGGTGCCTAGGTGGAAAAGCCGGTGTTTGCCTGGAAGACGGTGGATAGCTCTTCCAGCAAAGTCTCGTATCGGAATGCGATCCTGATGTCCGGGACATTGCTACGATCAATGTCGTTACCTGATACACCTTCCTTCATATAGTTGTCGCCTAGCCAATGCTGTTTCACCTGCACATGGAATGCCGGCCATAAACAATATTACAGTGCACAAGTTTAAGTTCTAAACTATAACAGAGATGTGACAAAATTTCAAAGTTATCAACATGACTTCGGGTTCAATTTAAAGTTGAATAACTATAGCAACAATAAGTTTTAATAACAAATAAAAAATTTTCTCGTTACGTCTTATAAACGATTTTACCAGTTTCAGTTTTTTTCGTTGAATTTTTGATGTAACTAACTTTCAACATGCCATATTTGCATAAAATAGGCGTATAAGGCACGCCTATACCTACGCCTGTAACTGTTCAGTATCCACAATTAAACTATGACTAAACAACTGTCTGAGAACAATTCAAGAACACTAAAAATCTTCTAAGTTCGTCTTCTTCACAGTAAGCCTATAAACTTAACCATAACGAAATTATTCTTTCTAAGAATTTAAGCCTGCTCTTAGTAACAAAATGGCCTGCGCGTAATCAAGTGCTACATGAGCAATTTTAATGATGTTGTCCAAGCAAGTTAGTAATGAGGCGTATACGCATATTTCTCGTAATGATAAAATGACTTAATAAATGACTAATCGTCTGTAGGCTAGCTGACGGAAACGCGTTGAATATGTTGGCGATGCATGCAGCGCGCACGCCGGAGTCACGACAGTAATAACTGGTAGTAATCAACATTGCAAGGTAGGGTGAATGATCGTATCACACATTAGGCCCTAACTACTAGCCATTAACAATAACCTTGTGGTGTGTATATGTACACAACAACAACAGTAACTTCACAGTTCCGCTGACCTTATACAAAGACTGCAAGTTAAACATGGCCTAGTTATAACGGCACATTGGCATTTGTAATCATGAAAGTAGTTAGTATTTTATGTCACAAAACCAGAACAACTGCAAGACACAAAAAGTTATATCGATCGACAGCAGCAACATATGAAACCAAAAAAAATATTGCAATATTCTCACAACTATAAGTAAACAGGCCTAATAATTAAAACAGGTTACTAGGGTACAAATGCCAATGCTTGAACAGATACAGTTCTCCCAGAATGCGCGGGGTTAGTTCGGTCATAGAGTGCATTTTGGAGCACAACCAACACAATTCACGGTAGACAACGCACAACTTTATTCACTGAAAAGAACGAAATAATCTTCATGCCTACACAACACTGGGTTATAATTTTATTCGAAAATACTTTAATGCTCAATGAAAGTATAAACCCCCAACCCGGTGAGTAGGTCTACGTCACGGGTACTGACGACATCAACTTAGCCCAGCACGGTACGTAAAGGTATAAAGCACCCAGTGATAATGGCAAAGTAGCGAGTTATTCACAAAGAAACGATAACACTCTGAATTCGGAGAAGTCCGACCGCATGCATAAAAATCATACTCAGCATGAGTGTATCTTTAACGTCTACATGAGAACATTTCACTGGTGCTTGTAGGCGCCTACGCCCACAATTTTCTACAGCAGTAACATTAAATTTGTGTCAGAAATTTAAGCCGGAATATTTGTAGAATCGTAGACAGATACAGTCTACGACAGGGCACATTCAACTCATATATTTAATAACCATTGTTTCGTCAAATCTGCTATAACAAACTATAAATGCTTCATTGCTGACATTTATTTTATTACAGAAATCCACGAACAGTAACCAGTCGCAGCGCGTAGGCTGTGCAGACCTAACATTACTAAAGCATAGATATGCTCGGAACAATCGGCGTTAAAATATGTAGTCTACTTAACCGGTATAGCTATATTATACTCTTAGACAGAGTATAGACTATGACAATGCAAATTCAATTCATAAACTCGGTCACGAGCAGCTTGAGGCTATATAGCTGTAAGCGAAACTGTCTGGTCGTCTACAATTAGTCAGCAAGAATTACAATACCCTACTTCAAGCAGGTTTGTCGCAGGAAGGCGAGCCTATAGCCTATATTATAACATATCCCCTGACGCTAAAGACGATAATTTATAGGCCTGCAGAGTTTACGGCGTTGTCGTCATGTCACAGACATTACCAGATTTAGTGGCTTGTAAATCAGAGAAAAAAAGCGAGCACGAAATGTATTACACAGCAGCTTTGTTATAGCCTACGGCCTACAGCAGACCAAGTTGTGGAGTCAAATCAAAATTACGTGCGTTTATCCAGCATACACTGACAGGGAGTAAAACAGTCATTTCGGGCCATTTAAGCTTATTTGATATATTTAAGTTTGTAGCTGCGTTTTCGGCACAACTTACAATGCAAATTTTGACGCGTGGCTTTAGACCTCAAACGATCCTGTTTTCGTTGGAATCAGCTGGTCCATGTCTATGAAGGAGCACAAGAACCCCTGTCAAATTGCCAGGGCTGCCGTGGGTATGGGAATTCCCATCGGTATAAATATAGGATGGGTATGGAAACTGTGCTGAATTCCTATGGGTTCTGTGGGAATTCTGTGGGAATTTTTGAACAGATGTGAGAGTAAGCGCAAAAGTATAATAGTCTTCCGAGAGCCCAAAGCCGCAGGCCAGTACGTCGCCGTCGCTGCAGCATGGTGACGCAATCAGAGTAACGTCCAGCCAGCAGCCGTAGCCAGGCACTCTACTATAGGCGTCACTTTTACGAATTTAACACTCTTGGTACAGCAACTGGTGACATCTTGTAACTTTTTGGCTAGGCTGATTGACTTTCAATTAACAATACATTCATCTGTGTTTTCTTTCAACGAAGTGTTTCATAAAACGTTGATCACAGAGAAAATGCTTTGCCCCCTAACTTTGCCCCAACTCATCTGTTTCTGTACTTCACAACATGTACAGAGTTGTGTCATAAATACCAATTAAAATTAAGCATTTGAGTTGTGTCGGTGTTGGGGAGGGAGCTAATTCAATAAACAATAGTGGGCTTATAGCCTGGAGCCCACCACGTTTATGAATAGGCCTATCTTTTACAACGGACAACAAAAACATTGTACATAGAGTATACAATGTCATGAGATACAGCACAAACATGCATCCGACGAAATGATGCGAGCTGTGGGGTATAAGTATGAAAGATTTCGTGGTTTATTGTGTAAGAGGTGTCTGTAAGAATTCTGTGGGAATTCTATGGGAATTCCCACAGGTTTTTCTGAAATCCAATTCCCATGGCAGTCCTGCAAATTACATCTCATGCCGTCTAACGACTTTAGCAGAGTGAAAAAATACGACCGACAAACAGACGGAAAGACCACGCTATTGTAACATCTGTCGCAATAGCGGACATCGCGATGCCGCCGAACATTCTGAATATATACGACGGAGTGACAGACGTCAGTGAATTGCGACAACGATCGAGGGGCGGGTTGGACGTGCTTACTCGACGTCACCGCCCAAAAATCTGTCAGCCCCTCCATGTCTGTGTGGCACGTTCTCAGACACGCCTGCCTATATACAGGGTGGTCCAAAAACACGGCACAAAGTTTATGGCACCATAATTGTGCAACCGTACATCACAGAGTCATGCGGTTTTAGCATAATGTTCTGAAAGAAATTTTTTACATGACTAAAGTCAGTGTTTAAATACAGCAATTAAATATTTTTTGTTTTTGCCGCTGGCAAGTGAACTATTGAAAAACGATGTACTTTGGTCCACAAAACATGCCACTATTATTTTTTCAATAGCTTCGTGAAACACTGGCCTATTTTAATAATTTTTGGCATGCGACATTAGGAAGAAACTTGACGCAAAGGTCTCTAGTTTTGGTTACCTGACTTTAACGTTGTCGCTACACTACCGTGTGAAATACAGAGGTCGCGGTATGGCCATTGAAAACAATTAATTCCTACCGAGTAGCGTATGCGTCTGCTCAGAAATTATTAATCGAATAGTGACAAATGCAATTGGCAATTATTATAACTCAAAAAAGCACACGTATCACATCACATCATCTTCATTTCAGCATGTGCTCAAAATGTCCTCCTGCAGCACAAGCGCAAGCAGTAAACGTTGACACCATTTGCCTACAGCACGTTCAGTAACTGTATGACTCAAGCGGCCCACTCGCTGTTGATGTATCATTTCAGTTTGTCGACTTACAACTTTACAATAAAGATGAAGTAACAGATTTTCAATGATTTTATTGTCTCAGTAATTTTCTGAGCTGACGCATGCCCTACCCAGTTAGTGTAGCGACAACCTTAGGGTGAGGTGGCCAAAACTATAGACATTTGCGTCAAGTTTCTTCCTAATGTTGCATGCCAAAAATTATTAAAATCAGCCAGTGTTTCACGAAGTTATTGAAAAAATAAAAGTGGCACGTTTTATGGACTGCAGTGTCGAAGGTAATACTGTTTTTGCATGGTTCAATTGCCAGCAGCAATAACAAAGAATATTTAACTGCTGTATTCAAATACTGAATTTGGTCACGTAAAAAAAATTTTTCGGAACATTTTGCTAAAATCCATATGACTCTATGACATACGGTTGCAAACTTCTGGTGTCATTAACTTTGTGCCGTTTTTTAAACCACACTTAGCTTGCACAGTAAGTCGTGCGTCATAAAGCAAACGACGCTGTAGTGTAGTCTATGCCATCTAAGCATGGTTTAAGTAGGATACCGCCCTGTGTCTGGAGTGGTATAAGCTAGCACTGTGTACTCGCTTACCCACTCCAGAAGTGTGGTATCTAGTTCAGACAGAAAAAGTATCTCTTCAGATTCAAGAACTAAACCGGTTGAACCAACCCACTCTATTTATCATAATGACCTCCACTAAGTACCAGTATTACGTTCTTAGCTCAGACTGCAGATGAGTACAAAATTTATCGCTCTTTACGGCGTGGGTACAAGCAACAAATCCTGTATGCAATGACTGTAGTCCTCAGTAGGATAGAAATGGCGAGTTCTGCATAGCAGCAGAAGGGCTTCTCGGCCAGCAAAAATTAAGTTTGATCATGGTCCGCACATAGAAACGATACGGATAAATCCCGAAGAAACGGAACCTGTTTGCTACGCGGATTTTTTTTTAAATTTCACATTATTATTATCATTGATACTACTTTTTATCTTAATGGTAGTAGTATTGACATCAAGGGTTAAAACTGGGGTGGCTCGATATGACTACAAAGTCGATAAAGAAGAAATCACGCAAAAACAAAACGTTGAATTGTCACACAGATTTGCCGGGGCAGAAGAAAAGCCATTCATTCGTCGCCAGCGCGGAAGAAATGGAAGAGCCGTGGGGGGAGGGCTCAACATGGCGACGAGCTGAAATGTGCGAAAGGTAAAGGTGGAGTATAGCTCTTAATAGAAAACCCTTCAGAGAACTACAGAGTGTCACCTGTCATACGGTATCACACAGTGTTAGCTGCCACCCGATACAGATGAACGCGCCAAGCCTCAACCCCAGTCAGATGAGCTGGTACTCGATTCACCTACCCCGGAAGGATGGAAGGCTGAGTTGACCTTGGTGTTGGTTATATACCTAAATGGTTCACCTGTCCGCAGACAGTGACCCATCCAAGTAGTAACCACCTGATAGTGTCTCGACCGGGAATCGAACCCACGACCTCTCAATCATGAGTCCGACACCCTACCGTTATACCACTAAGCCACCTTGCTAGCTTGCTATACAAGAAATTTGAGCTAATGCTCACGAGACGCGCGAAAGCGTACAGCAGTTCCGGTTCAGTAGTTTAGCTGAAAATTGGGTTGTTCACGCTAAGTTAACAAACAAATCCCAAATTCTCTATCTGGATCGCATAACGATAGTTCCATGGCGCAACCTTGTGAATGATATAGACTTGTGTCACAGCCGAAATCTCCAAAAAATCTATAAAACCCCCTATTTTGGCGTTCAAGGTCATTCAAGGTCATTGAATTCGGCGCCAATCGAGAGCTAGTGTAGGACTTCCTATTAGTGATTAATAGTAGGCTCTATCTCGCACCGTTACCGAGATACAGTGACTTATTGGCAAAAAATTGCAAATTTTGCCCACCCCCTTTCATTTAGCGCCCTGAACACTTCGCCGACTTCCTGCTTCATAGCAAACAAGCCCCTTCCCGCGATTTGCCCTGCTAGTATATATATTCCCAGAAAATTTAAGAAAGATCCGTCCATAACTTTTTGAGTTATCTTGCTGACACAAAGACAGACAGAAAAACAAAGTCTGGCAAAAACAAAACTTCCTTGACGGAGGTAATAACTTTTCAGATTTAATTATAATTAAGTATTGCTAATGTGAATATGAGATTATCAAAAATGCGGTAGGCATAAAAAATCTCAGATTGGAAACAGAGAAATTAATTACTTTGCGCCAAAAATTTCCAATCTTAGTTCTGCTTTCGCCATGTTATGCGTGGCCGTTGCGGAAACGTCACCGTACATCAGCCCCCGCAGCCGGCAGCGTCATCTCTGCAGCATGCGTAAGCGTCGTGACAGTGCACATTTTGAATGAAGTTTTTGACTCCAAAACTTGCGTCAATAACAAGTTTTGTTACTGCTGTTGACAATTCAAGCAGCCAGCATGATTATTCTTCTGCAATTCGTGTCATTTTACCAGTTAAGTAATAAGACGGCTGTTTTACAAGATAAGGTGACAAAAATATGGAAATATGTTTAAGTACGCCGCCAAAATCATACGGAAAATACAGGACACGGTGTATATAGGAGTGAGTAGAAGGTGTGTGCTGAGTGTAGACCTGGTGCGGGAAGCCGCTCATGAGTACACTGTTACGGGCCAGCTCACACATATCGACGCTGCTAAACTTCCACACCTGAGCCGCGATGCTGTACTCCTCGATCAGAGGTTCCTATAGCAAAACACACACAGCACAGCCGCTTGCAGCACCGACTTAATGGTTTAAAAGATTGTAAATGGCTGCGGAGCGTCGTCTGCCATATGAGACGGATCACACTGTGTTATCTGCCAGGTGAACAAACCCCGCTTTTTTCCCAAACAGACAGGCCGCTAGTCGATTTATCTACCCCTGAGAGATGGAAGGCTGAGTTACCATGGTGTGGGTTATATGCCGAGATGGTTTACCTGCCCGCAGACAGTCACCCATCCAAATAGTAACCACCTGATAGTGACCCGACTACAGAATATGCAAGAAACTGGAAAATTGTTGGCCCAGTGCTGGCATATTATGCGGCGGTCGTCCACCTAACTACTCGCAGACAGCACTTGCTTATTTTCACGGCTGTGATAAGCCGTGTTTTCGCCCGGCGCGTTTACGCCAGATATGCGTCACTGTCATTTTCAAGTGATCTTAAGCATCCAGTCAACCTGATCTCTGACCGTTACAGGTGAAAATTGCACATACCAAGTTCGGTTTTCGATGCCTTTTTGTTTTCCAATTAAAAGCCCGCACGAGAAAGACGGGCGAACAGACAGACGGACGAGCAAGACCCGTAATGCGGCTCATAAGGACGGCTACGTAATGAATTACAGTTGGCGGACCCTACTGTAGCTTTTTATCATATTGCACACTGTAGAATGTAACTGTGCTGCCATCTGGCGTTCAACAATAAATGAATGATGAACAGTCTGTCTAGACGTATGTTAAGTCTATCACTCAGTGTTGAGAAAAAAAACATATGGGCCTGTATGAAAAAGTGGATAATGCCGTCCACGTTCTCTTCAAAAATTAGAAAATCGGGAGAACAAACAGCCGCTACCACTTCCATTAATTCCAGCACAAGTGTTGTGACTGAATATTATAATAGTTTTCCTGCGTACTTTAAAAAAGTCTTCATCGACCTCCTTACCAAATCATCTAAACGACATCAGCTGCTAATGATCATGATAATGATAAACGTTAAAGGTTAAACAGCTTTTCACTGAAACATATGATCAGAGTACGGAGCGTCATGTGCCACATGGGATCACACCGATTACTTGCCACTCAACACAGGTGAATGCGATCTGTCTTAACACTAGCCAGACAGGCCGATACTCGATTTACTTAGCCGGGAAGAATGAAAGGCTGAGTTGGCTGATACCTTGGTGAAGTGGAACTGAAGCGGGTCGTCAGTGGAGAGCGAGACAAGAAGCCCGCGTGACAGGAACTCTGACAGCGGGTTGCGATGATAGTTGAGAAACAGAGAGTTGTTACTGAGTGGAGACATTGCTATGCCCGTCTGCGACAAGTAGTACAGGTACTGCAGCACTGGCGTCTGTATAGCACAAGCATCATTGAAACATGCACACATATATAGCCTATAGTCTAGACAGCGCTGTAGATCAGTTAAGAGGCGTGGATCTCTTGGGCCTAACTAAACTTAGGTCATAGCGATTTCCTGGCTATGGGCTGTAGCCCAAAAATGTAAACACACTCATAGGCTCCACCTCCAGGCCAACAAGAGACTCAGAAAAAGCCTTTTGAGGAGCTACACAATACCGTTCGTAGCCTTAGCCTACTGCTACTTAATATTCAATTTCTTCCCCAGGCTACCACCCAGGAACTAAGTTTAGTTATGACCTTCACCTTAGCAAAGCTCAGACAGCTATGGAAAACCCATTGTTTACAGTTTTTTTTATAAGTAACTGACGTTCTACTGGCCAGGACGTTAAGTTATGCAAAACGTCTAGAACCAAGTGACCCTTAAACCTACTTTTTCAAATACTGACAATTCAATTAGCTATGCATTAAATTAGCTTCCTCCAACAGCATCAAAGAAGGTGCATGGATCGTCTCACAACCAAACAAACCTTGCGCAGCAGCAGGCCGTGTGAGATGTTCTGAGCAAGCATAAAGCCACAGATGAGATGATGCACTGGTCCAGCTTCACCGCAGTGCGGACGAAACACGAACGTGTTCAGACCTCGCTCTCTGCCGACCGCACCACACAACATGGCCGCTTAGTGATGTTACGGCAGTGTGTCGGACTCACGATTGTCAGGTCGTGGGAGTCGGGGGTAAATCATCTTCGTATATAATCAACACCAAGGTTAACTTAGCCTTCCATCCCTCTGGGGTAAATAAATCGAGTACCGGCCTGCATGGCTGGGGCTATGGCGGGGCGCGCTCACCTGTGCCGGGTGGCAGGTAACACTGTGTGATCCTATATGGCAGGTGACGCTCCACATTCCACAGCTCTGTAGTTCTGTGGTGGGTCTCCTATAAAAAGCTATACCATAAACCATTCAGTCATTTTAACCACGGTGTTTATATGTAACAGTGCCACTATAAATTTTACGTATGACATAAAAATCAGTGACTACGAAGCCGCGAGGGTGTGCACACCGGCGGATGTTGTTGAGAACGACGATGTTCGCGAAGGTGTAGTACATGTAGTAGGCGTAGGGCGGGTTGTCAGGACCGGTCCAGCTGTCAGCAGGCGGCGAGTCCTCGTCAAACTGTGATGATTCCGGCTTCGATTCATCATCCACCGAGTCGAACCCAGTCACCTGTATACCAAACCGACCCACGCCAACTCAGCCTGGCCGTCCCTACGTGGCTAGGCGTCATAGAGCTATACCGTCATCCTTCACACATCAACGAAGTTGCTCTACGTCGAGCCGGGTTAGTACTGAGATGAGTGCCCATGAGTGGGTACGTCGTCTTAGTATTTACCTATCCACAAACCACTCAACTCAAGCTAACTCAGCCTCGTTATCCCTTCGTGGGTAGGCATCATCAAAGCCAGCCACTCAACGAAGTTACCCAGATCAACTCAACCTGGCCATCCGTCCGTGAATGATTTGGAGTCGTTCACCAAGTTAAAGCCTGCCACCTAAAGTCACCAGCGTGATACAACATGAAAACATGTCGGTGCCGGGTGCCGACTTAATATGCCGTCGTTCGCGTTATTATCATCGGAATTGCCCAAAGTAAGCGCCCAGCCTACGATATAAGCTTATATCAGCTGACGATAGGCCTAATCCAAGCACTGAATTTCTATAGTCTGTTGCTTGCTACCCAAAGCACGTGATTATCACGGATACGCAGACTTACAGATGGCCGCGATTACGGGAGACATGCGTCATCTTCCTGTGGTTTATGACGTCCGCTGTCCACGGTTTTAAACTTATTTGAAACAACAAGAACGACGTTTTCTTACACTTTCCACAAAACGTGTGAGAACCTTTGGTTATGGGTGGGGGCCCGTGGGCAACTGTCAAGCCCACGCCTATTCCTAAATCCTGCATTGTCGCATATTGTTGAATGTGGAATTTGTCTGAAAAACACACATGTGCGCACACACAGACCAGGACATAGAGAGGGGAGCCAGGGGAGACAAAAAACTGACTTACAAACTGCAGGAACTTGTGGATATTGATGTGCTTCTGTGGGTCGACGGTCGCTTCAAACAGCGGCTGAAAGACGTTCGTCAGCAGCTCTTCGAAGTTGTTCACCATCGAGTGCTGACGATACACGTCACTGTGAATGGACAGACGACAGACGGACAGACAGACAGACCGCAGTCAGTCACGCACTGTATCGCTGTAGACGGTGACAGCAGTGCGACAAGACAAGAAATCATCATAAACATATTTCTGTTTCTGTTTTTATTTGTTCGAAAATGCGTCACCGCAACACAGGCAATAACACATTACAAGGCCCGGTACATGTATAATACGTATAGGTCAACACTTTCAAATTAGGACAAACAACACGGTGTCGATAAAAGAACGTGGTCCACTGATAGTTGCAACTTGTAGGCTCGCATTAGATAAGACCTCTGAACATAGATGAGACAGTCATGTGTGACAATATTTCAATGACAGAGCAGCCTGTGGAACAAAACATAATCAAAGACAAGTTTCTTATTCACTTTGCCTAACAAACAGCGGGTACAGGATGTACGGTAATGCATCCCAATAACATTAATTTTGTAGTAAAAAAGACAAGGAATGCTGACATACTGACCTATTCAGATAAAGCAGCTGGCTGTTAACGGAACCGGATGACCTGGGTTGTAGGCTACGCTTGCTTCAAATTAGGTTTTGCGCTCATTGGCTCAAATTTTAGCGCCGCAAAGCGGATGAGCTCCCTCGATAACAGACCTCCGGTCTATGCGGATATCTTCCTTCTCTTTTTGTTATCGTTTTCATTAAGGGGGAGTGTCTTAGTGTAAAACTAACTAGAAATTTGGGGGCAGAGCCAAACATGAGGCTGCCTGGCGTCCTAAGTCCAAATGGGAGGAGGGATTCATGGGATTGACATTCCTCTCGTAGCAACGTCACGTGGGCCGAACGCAATCGCTTGAAAAAATACACAGTACGTGTAATGTGGATTTAGGAAATACCAAAAAGTCTCGGTCCACGGCTGCTGATTTGTCAAACAGTCGATATAAAATGTATTAAAATGCCCTTTCCTCCTAAACCCCTTGACAGATTTCGCCGATATTTAAACTCAATTCCTTCTAGGTAAGGATCGTCCTTTTCCCCATTTTTGGTTTTGGTCTGCTGTCCGGTTTTGGAGGAAAAGTGAAAAATAAAAAAGAAAGACGAAAAACAAAGCAAAAACATGAGGCCTTCCGTCACAACGCATGGGCGGCCAAACAAAAACTCGCAAACAATTTTGTTTGGAGCTGACGTAAGCACCGCCAAAGCTGCATAAAACAATATCACCTGCGAGTTTTAGTTTAATTTTAGTTTCAGTTGTAACATAAAAACACCGGCATAGCTGAAAAGCAGAGAGCTATTGGGAGTATTGTAATGCGGTATAACTGACTAGAGTCGTGGAATCTGGACGAGCCAGCGCACGTTTTCCGAGTAGACGGAATGGTTGACCGCCCACGTCGCCAGGCTGTCCCACTCGTCCAGCGACCGACCGTAAATCGACAGTCGGTACTCGGCGTGCTGGTATTTACTCTCCACCAGATCGTCCATCACTTCCTGCACAACCGGGCACCAGCTTCGACTGCACGCGGGACAGCAACGTCAATGTCGCTATTCTCGCACAAATTTCCGACCCAAACGCAGTAAAACTGTTGTCGCTAGAGTGGACCGACAGTACCGCCTATATCGGAGAGCCAGCGTCCGACTTTCGGTCCCGGAAAAAAAACGATTTCCCAAGCGTTTTACCATACACGCTCTGGTGATGCTGCTATATCAAGCACTAATATAATAGGATACGACACACCCGTGGGCAATGGCTGCAGGCAGCAACTTTGCATTAAAATCGTTTCCTTTCCTTTCTTTCCTCTTTTCTCTCCCAAGACTACAACAGTCGAATTCAACAATATCTCCAGCTCTATTTTATTCTATTGTCGCAGCTTCATATTCAATCGTGCAATTAGAATACCCGGTACTACACTACACAGTGCACAGGGTAGTCTTTTAGACAACGGCGTTTTGCTTAATCACTTTTTTACTAAATGCTAAATAGTAAATACTAAATGCTAAATAAGTACTAAATACCTCAATGACATCTATACAAACTTTGATGATCATAGCGAAGTATTTTCCGCCCATGAAGTTGTCGGTTTTGATGAAGATTTCACGCAGTCGACTCTCTCCGACCGGGTTGTACTTGGAGTTAAACTTGTCGAACCGGTGAAATGTGTTGCGATCCTACGCCAATTAATTAATTACCAATATCAGAAAACAAAAAAAATAAATGAATAAGACATCTTTACTTTCTGCTGCATCCAACGGCTAGATTAGATCACAGAAATACTATAGGCTAGACGCAAAAAGTGCAAAGTAAAATATCCGTAAACATAGAAATGAGGATCTGCCAATAACCGCGCAGCAGTAATCACAGAGGTAATTTTATGCAGTAAGCTGATCAGTGATCCGTGAGTTCGGTCTGAGAGAAAGACTGAAAATGTAAAGAGGAAAAGACTTGGAGAAGAGATGAGTTTTGAGCCGAGAACGGAAGACAATGTGAGACACCCGTTATATCACCGCTTTTCAATCGTCACGCTTGACTGAAGTGAGATTACGGGCGGTTATAACACTGCAGACATTGTGGTGACAGACAGGAGGACGAAGTGATATGAAATAAACAAACAGAAAAGTGCTATAGGCCAAAAGCAGTCTGTTCTCGATGCTTACAGCGTGAACGTCGAGCATGTCGACGCTAAGGTCGTACGCCGTCAGCTTGAGACTGTTGAACATCTGCATACAGCGACCACACATGTACCACAGAGACCACACGCAGTCACAGACCACACACAGTCAACGCTAAGATACGATACAGTAATCGCCCTATCTAACAGTACCATTGCTGACCTCCTACGACGTACAGTTTAGCCACAATACATGTGTTACAGACGACAGACATACATATCGTACCCAAGGCTCGACTTAACGGTAGGCCAAAAATCGAAAGCCCGTCATGACAAATCAACATCTTGACATGTCAACATGTTGGTCAGCTTGTTATAAAGATCAACTCAGCCTGGCCATCCATCAGTGCGTGGGCACAATGAATACCAGCTAAAGCTGCATGGGACGTAAACAGGCGACATGCACTAGTCGTGTTCTTGCAGTGTAAACTGGTGTCTGGCTGAAAACTAAGAAAACGAAGATCAGCGCCGCCCTATCGGCCCTATGGCTCGGGAAAGTCTTCGCATTTTCACGCGCGAGAGCTAGCATAGCCGGTACCGGTACCGATCTAAGACCAGGTGAAACAGAAACTTCGGGTTTTCACCGTATGATAGTTTAGAGTCTCTAGTGTTTTGTGACAAAATTTTATGCCCCTGGGTGAGGGAGTCCCCACAAACGAGGAACCAAAAAAGGAGCACCCTCACTCTAAAAGAAGTTATTTTGGTGCCATTTGCTTGTCTACCGTGCACATGGTTGCAGACGGGCACAGACATGCTGCTTATCATAACAAGCACTGGCTACGAGCTTTTTAAGAATGTCAACATCGGTTTTAGTGAATTTTTCGCGATTTCGGGCTGCGACACACATTTCAAAAGTGAATTGCGCCGAAATTGCTGGAGATAGACCAAGGCAACCTGCGTAGGAAATTTTCGCCACTGAATGTAGATTTTAGCAATCTAAGTCACGATCACTTACGTTTAACGAGACCTGCGCACGCGTGTCAAACAGATTCGGCCACTGGCTGACATTGTGAACTTTAAATATGCACATACTTACTTACTTACTTACTTACCCCTAAAAAGCAGTTATTTTTCCGCTATTGGCTTGTTATCTGTCCCATTGCTATAGCATGGCACGGGATAGATTATAAAATCACTTATGTCATTCTGTCTGTTCGTCTGTAAACACTCCTACGGCCGCAATTTTGATTCGATCTTGATGAAATTTTGCACAGTGATTCGAAACCCGAAAAGTAAAATCGAGTTTGTTTGGGATAAAAATCTGATAACTCCTTGTCCTATTTTACTCCAATTTTTAACAATCTTGCATTATGGGGACTTTAAAGCGGTACGTACAACTCGGTCCCCGTAAAAGATAATTGCGCGCTGTTTGCACCTACCACCTATTTTGAGGCCCGGGCTATCGGAAGGGGTGTCATTTAAATTTCTCCTCTGACGACCTTTGTTGCCATGGCAACGAATTTGGGGACAAAAATTGACTATAACTCGGCCCCCGTGAAAAATAACAGCGCGCTGTTTGCACCTACACCCCTATTTTCGGGCCCAGACTATCCGATGGCGCCATTTAAATTTCTCGCCTGCCTACCACTGTTGTCATGGCAACAAATTTTGGGACAAAATTGACCACAACTCGGCCTCCGTGAAAGATAATTTCGCGCTGTTTGCACCTACACGCCTATTTTCGGGCCCGGGCTATCCGATGTTACATTTCTCGCCTGTCGACCCCTGTTGCCATGGCAACGAATTTTGGGACAAAATTGACTACAACTCGGCCCCCGTGAAAGATAATTGCACCCTGTTTGCACCTACATGTACCCCTTCCCCCCTTATACGCAGCTGCTAGGCTATATAGAATGGCAATGGGACAGATACCTCGTTCCACAGAACGTATTTGTAGTTTAACCTGAAAACACTTGCGGATAAGCACAGACATCTGCTTACTGCACAGCAGTGGTGACGTGTTTTTAATGGTATTAACATCGGTAACCTTAAATGACCTTAAACTTCAAAAATAAAGGTTTTAGTAATTTTTTGGCAATTTTTGACTGCAGAAGAATGATAAATGTAGAAACCCACGGTTTAATTGGTGCACTTTTTAAAAATTATCTTTTTGTTTGTCTGGTAGCATACCAGAGAGGAAATAAGGCGAAAGCGGAAAACTGACCTCCTTGAGCGTCATACCGTTGCCGCTGTCGTCCTGTCCTACGACGTCGTCGGCGCTGGTCTTCATGCGTTTCTTGATGAACCGCAGCAGATGCTTCTGGTTCATGCACGATGACGCGTGCACATGCGTGTCCACCTGCAATCATATTGCAGGTGCGTGCGTCACGTGACCACTTATCAGCAAGGTGGTGTAAACCGTGTAATGGTCAGGGCGTTGGATTTGTGATGGCGAGGTCGTCGGTTCAACTCCCGGTTGGGTCGCTATCAAATGGTTAGTGTCTGCGGACTGATAAACCATTTTGGTAAATAATCAACACCAATGTTAGACCTACCTCAGCCTTCCATCCCTCCGGGGTAAGCAAATCGACTTTCGGCCCGTCTGGCTGGAGTTGAGGTAAGGTGCGTTCACCTGTGTCAGTCCATGGCAGATTGTTAGTGTGTGATGCCATACGGTAGGCGACGCTCCGTAGCTCTGAGATGGGTTTCCAATGATGAGCTATATAATTCAACCATTTTTACGCGCGATAGCAGAATGCTTCGCGCATCTTAGCCATCGTCTAGGCGTCCGTCTGTCTGTCCGTCCGTCACACTGCGGTATTGTGTCGAAACGACACAAGCTAGGATCACGAGATCTACACTGTGTGCTGCCCTAAGGACTCTAGTCTATTGTGACAAAATTTCGAGCCCTCCTCCCCCGTATATGACGCCCGTGCCTGAATGATTGACTGATTGATCGCATGGCGCGAGTATATACTGGTGGTACGTACTTTTCGCACATTGTAGAAGTCGCGGTGGGGCACGGCTCGCTGGCTGGCCGACTCGTGAATGTCGTTCAGCAGCGTGTGTAACTGGTACTTCGATGACAAATAGCTCAACCGCCGGAAACAGAACGATTTGCTGAATAATATGCATACGCACACTGCAGCTCACTGCGTCCAGAGGCGCGTCCGGAAACGTAGCGGCTACGAGATTTCGGCTGCGATACACTCGTAGCCGCTACGATTTTTCGTCAGACAACAATCTACATTAGCGTCTAGCGCAGACGAACGTGAAGTCATATTTGCCCACTAAAGATGGCTGTTGGTGGTTGTAATAGATAAGTTTGAAGTAAAAAAACCAAGTACGCAAATAATTTTGCATTAATGTTATTTACGTACGGTGACACACTTAAATCAGTGATTTTTCAACTGTCGTCAAAAAATTGTTACGTTCCGCCCGGATGTTGCTCGTAGCGGCTCGTAGCTGTCTTAGTGTAGCCAAGTGTCCAGTAGCGTAGCAGCAACGAGCCGCTCGTAGCCGCTACGTTGCCGGACGTGCCTCACATCTGCACTGTGCAAACTCTTTTGCAGGGATGTGGTCTCGGTCGAGACGTCTCGGTCTCGAAACGGTCTCGAGACGTACTAACGTCTCGTCTCGGTCTCGGAGCAATATATCTCGGTCTTGGCCCAGTAGGTCTCGTCTCGAATCTCGGGCCATTGGGTCTCGTCGAGACGTTTTGTGCAGGAGCGCCCCGTGCATACTGTAGCTGCAGTTAGAGCGATACTAACCAACATGACATTTGTGGCTTAGACATACTCGTTTACAGTGTTTTTACTCTTTCATTTACTTATTTATCATAAAGCAGAATTATGTCATGTCAGTATTCTTCGTCACAAAATGACCTAGTCGCAATGAAGAAAAGTGTATGATGTCAGAATGAATACTATCAGCCAAATGTAGATGACGTATAAGGCTATAATCAGCTGTAGTTTACTAATTTCAGTTGATTGCAAATTGCGATAAACATAATGGCTCATGTCTACAGCACTGCAGTTGCAATTCTTTACGGTGCAAGCCGTTAATCATTCAGTGATAATTGTCAAAATAAAGAGCAAAAACCTACAACATCACAAATAGAAAGCGCTTACCATGGTGCGAGTTAATTAATCCGTATAATTTTTTTTCATTGTCAATGTGTTTCACCATATGTCACGGAAAACGTCTCGGCGAGACCTTGAAGCTCCCGAGACTCTCGAGAGCTCGGGAGCTTCAAGGTCTCGGCCAGCGTCTCGGAAGCTGCAACGTCTCGTCTCGGTCTCGTCTCGGATTTTAAACGTTTCGTCTGAGACAAAATTTTGAACGTCTCGTCTCGGTCTCTGAGCCATGGGTCTCGGGTCTCGCCTTGGTCTCGGCTCAAAAGGTCTCGTGCACATCCCTGCTCTTTTGTGTGTAAATGTACGCAAAATAATTAAGTAGAAAGTAAAAAGTCAGATTGCACGGCGGTATCAATCAAACGTAAACGTCTATAGACAAGCAGTCGCTTGAACTGTAAATAAGTAAGCAAATTTGTATAGTGCAAAAACAGTGTCGTGGGTTAGAAAAAGTAAACAGACAGGAAGTTGCAATTTCCGACAGCTGAGAAAATAAGTACTAAAAATTTTCAATTTTGACACTTAAGTTTCCTAAACCTAAACAGGAGTTTATTCAGCCCCAAATTTTGCATTTTTGGACAAAAAAATTTTCCGACAAAAATATTTGCCGACAGCCCGAAATGTAAGGGGCAAGGAAGGGGAAGGGAGGAAATGGCCCTTGCCTCTAGCCGGACGAAACTGATAAGAGGCTGAGTTGACTCGAATATATACTATACCTCAAAACTTTTCGGAAATCATACGGCAATCATGGGGCGTGCAAGCCGGAAAATATTTGCATAAATTAAGTGCAATATTTGAGACGTGATCTCACAGCGGTCCGTCGCTGATGAGTCGGGTAAGAACGGCCTGGTCTGCAAGGAACTCGTAGAGCTGCGGGTAGGTCATCGGCAGTGGTTCGTCACGTTCCAGTGCGTCGTCGTCAGCGTAGATGCTCATCACTCCGGCAGACATGCGACAACGCAGCCCAGAGTCACCAGGCAGCTCCGACTGAACCGCGTACGGGTCCTCTCTATCCACCGGGATGGCCGCACCTGCGTGCGAAACGTAACATTATGCCAAGTCCTTCTCCAGCCCTTCTCCGGCGCTGTCTTGCGCTTCCTCAGCCAGACACCAGATTACACTGCGAGATAGCCCATGGGTACGTTCACGCAGTACCAATGCGGGTCTTTAATTGCGCCTTTCTGTTTTCTAGTTAAAAGACGAACGGGACAGACAGACAAACGAAGAAAGAGACGGACGAACAGACGGACATGACGCGTAGCGCGGCCCAAAAGACGGCCACCGGTCGCATAACAATACACACATATTCACGGTTTATTCTACTTTGCAGAATTCATTTTCCCTGACTGTTTTCAGATAAAATGAATGATTTTTCTCTGAGTATTTAGTTTATTTGCAACAAGGTTTACAGCAAAAGTTTGTTATTTGTTACATTGTTAAATGGGTTGTCTCTCTCCCCACAGTGGGATAAGTCCGGAGAGGAAAAATGTTGAAATTTTAATGTTTTAATGGCGTATTTTCGTGAACTTTGGTGCTAAATTAAAATTCCCCGACTTTCTCTGACTTCCCCTGACTGTATTATGACGATTCGTTTGTCAATCAATCTGACCGACCGACCGATTCACTGATCAACTGACTGATTGCATGCTCGCTTAGTTGACTGCCCGATACAGCACGAACACAGACCGGTCTGGTAGGGCAGGTTGACGGGGTTCTGCTCCGAGGTGCCGGCTGCAGTCTCTGATGAGATCTGGTGCAGGAAGCGTGCAGTCGCCGTCGGGAACTGCTGCGAAGACATGTTCATGTACTTCTGGCGTATCAGCAGTGCGCGAACCAGCAGCTCCGACGCGTTACGCAGATCATCCAACGGCACCTACACACATTAATTTATCAACCGGGTTGGTGGCGTGGTGCAGCGGTAACGCGTTTGATCCGATCAACGAAGTTACTGTACGCCGGGCCCGGTTAGTACTGCGATGGGTGACTGCCTGTGGGCAGGTAAACCATCTCGGTATGTAACCAGCCGCCTAGGTCAACTCAGCCTTCCATCCCTCCGGGGTAGGTAAATCGAGTACCGGCCTATCTGGCTGGGGTTAAGGCGGGGCGCGTTCATCTGTGTCGGGTGGCAGGTAACACTGTGTGATTCCACACAGTGACGCTCACAGTGACACTGTGACGGCAGGTGACGCTCCGTAGCTCTGAGATGGGCGTCCCATTAAGGGCTATGACACCACCTTTAACCTTTAACCTTTAACTTATCAATGTCAGCAACAGCATCATCAGTAGCATACGCAGTGGCAGTTCAAACTTTCAACTCTCTTTACCCCCTCCCCTTTTCTGGGTTCCCTTCCTTAAAAGGGAACGCACATCAGAGGCTGTTAACGATGTGCGCTATAAAAATCTACGTTTTACTTACTTACTTACTTACTTAATCTATCCCCCTTCCTTGCTGATCCTGTGTTCTCTTCCCTTCAGCTCCTAGCTTCTCTTGGTCTACTTTTTTCCGCCAACACAGCTAGGAGACGGGTCTATGGCAGTGCGGCCGCCAAACGCATTTTGAGGTCGAAAAATAAACACACTCTGCGGCAGAAAACACACAAACCATTAAAAGAGTAGAGTAAAAAGACCAACATCACATTTTAATAATACAGTGCTAAGCTAGTGCTGACGTTCTGAAAAAAAATTTTCTCATTGGTGTTTCAACGCCAAATCCTAAGTCTCCTCCTGGGTATTTCGCTGTCACATCAGCATGAACAGACAAAGCGATTGAATTCCGTTGACTTTAAATGTCTTATTTTTGAAAGTCGCAAGCAAACTTATGCACAGATACAGAAAGGTTCAGAAATTTTGCATAGCCTAAGATCATTTCCATCTCTTTCGAAATAACAACTAAGTCGTGAATAATAGACTAACCCCGCTGGTCTCCTCTCCTGTGATAGTAACACGCTGAAAGTCCGGCACGAAGTCATCGTTTGGTCGAAGTGTGTCGACGATAGAGGCGCGATGAAGTAGACTCGAAAGACGTCGGTCACGGTCTATCTCTTGATCTAACGGCATCGCCGAAGACGGCTTCTTCGTACTAAGCGCCACACAGCAATCTTGACTTTTGGAGACACTAGCGTTCCCGGATCTGAAACGTCCTGGTTTCGGGCGCCTTAATGTCAAAAATAGTCACGTGATCTTATTATGGCTGGAAAAAACATGATCACCTCAGAACTATTTGCCCATTACTGATCTCCGTATTAGCCATAATATCAAACAATTATATTTGCTACTTAGAAATTATTACGCACTTTCTTTAAAAAAGGCTCTCAGCAAAGAGGGTGTGGTACGATCTTGAGCATCTAACAGCACAAACGTGCGAGACATAACTCAATAAACGACAGTGAAATGAGGCTAAACTTTACGGGCTTTGCTTAACTCAAAACAGCGCATAGCGACTACACAGTTTCTCTTCATCAGCAACTGTTACTACTTGTAGATGCACTTGACAGTCTTGAAAAAGCAATCGTCGTGAAGCGCTGCTGCTCACGAGTTGTGTGAGCAGCGTTATAGCAAATAGACCTATCAGGGGACCTTTGCGTTTGACGATCTTAATTCTTAAGTGTCATACAGTTAATCACAAGAGTGAAAATTATTTTTAAAAAACATTCCCTACCGACTGCTTTGCAGTTAAGTGCACTTACACACACAACACACACAGCCGGAGGAAGAGCCCTCGTATCCCCCCCCGGCCGGAGGGCTCACGTATGCTCAGGGGCCTCGTGCTAAGTGTAAAAAAATTCTAGTTTAAAAATATATTCAAAATATAAAATAAATAAGCATGTGGAAAGTTTACCCACAGTGGATAAGTCTATTACTTTTCATTACTGTACAGCAATCTGTGGCGTATTGCGGCCTGTAAGCGTCAGTGAACGTTCAAAAGCCAAAAGTGTTTCAGCTTCAGGGAGACTTCGCCCCCTCACTCCCTGACCAGGGACTCTGCCCCTGGACCCCGCTGGGGGCTCCGCCCCTAGACCCCCTATTATAGGGGTTTCACACTTGTACTTGGGGGCCTCCAACTCTCTAACGCCGATACTGACTACACACATAGTTAGCAGCTCACCTGTTGAAAGGTAGTCCAGGGGTAATAGCTCCCAGCTGCCTACAAACATAAAATTCGAGCATTGATGTCCAAGAGCATATATTAATTTATAGCACACACAAAATTCACCACAGGGCTTAAACTTATATTAACACTCTTGATCAACACAAGCCGGAACTGATCAGATCCAGCGCAATCTTTGTCTTCAGACACCGGAAAAAATGTTTTAAAAAGAAATAGAAAAAGAAAAAGAAAAATGAGAACGGAAGAAAAAAGATAAGTTATAGGAAGAAGAGAAACAGATTATAGATTTTGTCTTTCCTGACGAAGTCGTGGCTACGTCACTTAGCCAGACGGGCTGCACGTTCAATACCATCAATACCGCGATCAATGAAATTCCTCCATTACACTCACAGCCCCCGGAACAGAACACATAGACGCGTCCGTATGTGTTCCTAACTTGAACGCACGCATTCTGACACAGACCGTCAGCATTCTGTATGTGTTAATTCTCATGATGAACGCTTTTGTTTTTACGCGCGAAAGCAGCTATGCTTTCAGCGCGTCTTAGCCATCGTAATTCTGTCCGTCTGTCTGTCCGTCTGTCTGTCACACGGGTGGATCAGGCAAAAACGGTCCAAGCTAGGATC